>Ga0082212_10000008_pt1 | contig 316510 bp, 281 predicted proteins | sample TergutNt197P3_FD_71548 | JGI IMG/M metagenome (GOLD analysis project Ga0082212, IMG submission 71548) | Neocapritermes taracua P3 segment gut microbial communities from Petit-Saut dam, French Guiana - Nt197 P3 | ecosystem: Host-associated > Arthropoda: Insects > Digestive system > Gut ... | reverse complement strand
ATGGGGCTTGACGGGGCTGTGGCACGGAGCGGCGTGGACGTTCATCGTATGGGGGATGTACTTCGGGGTGATACTGATCATGGAGAGGTTATTTCTGCGTGGGAGGCTGGAGAAAATCCCGGTAATATGCCATATCTACACCATATGTGCGTTCATGTTCGGCTGGGTGATCTTCAGGGCCGAGTCTATTCCTCATATTGGCTCTATTCTCTCCGCTCTCGCCGGCAGAAACGGTCCCGGGAGTATGCTGGAACTTTCAAAAAACGGATTGATTAACCCTACGCAAATTATAATGATAATAATCGGGATAATATGTTCGACTCCGGTTTTGCGGGAATTAAAAAAAATATTTGAAAAAAACGAAAAAACGGTATATATAATAGATGCGGCTTCTGTTATAGTATTGATATTATGCGTAATAACGCTTGCGAAAGGCGCGTATAATCCGTTTATCTATTTTAGATTTTAATATAATAATTTGGAGAAATAAAACATGAATCTTGAGCAAAAAACAGATAAGTTCGCGGAATATATAAATCAGTCAAATAATATAGTTTTTTTCGGCGGAGCGGGAGTTTCGACAGAGAGCGGCATACCCGATTTCCGCAGCAGTTCCGGTATATATAATAAAAACGAAGAATACAATACGCCGCCGGAGGTTATACTCTCGCATACTTATTTTTTTGAAAACACAGAAAAATTTTATGATTTTTATAAATCAAAAATGCTCTATCTTAACGCAAAGCCTAATAATGCGCATAAAATTCTCGCGAAACTCGAAAAAAAAAATAAACTCAAAGCCGTAATAACGCAAAACATAGATAATCTGCATCAGGAAGCGGGTTCAAAAAATGTTATCGAGCTGCACGGAACGGTAAAAAATAATTTTTGCTTGGATTGCCGAAAAAAATTTGACGTGAACTATATCATAGAGAGAAAAAACGTTCCGTATTGCGATAATTGCGGCGGAATAATAAAACCCGATGTTGTATTATACGAAGAACAGTTAAATTACGAAGCCGTCAATTCTGCGATAAATTATATAACAAAAGCGGATATGCTGATTGTCGGCGGAACGTCTCTCGCAGTTTATCCCGCGGCATATTATGTAAGCTGCTTTTTTTCTGATAACAAAAATACAAATAAAAAAAGCGTAATCATAAATAAAACCACAACTGATTACGATAAAATATTTGATATATCAATAAACGAAAAGATTGGCGAAGTTTTGAAAAAAGTATATTCTGAATTATACGTTGACAACTAAAAATATAAATAGTATAATAATTATAAATTTTATAATAAAAATAAATAAAATATCAGGAGGAAACAAAATGGTTAAAAAAATCGAATGGGGATTCGCGGACGGATATAAAACTTATCTTATAACGCTGACAAATAAAAACGGCATGAGCGTTTCACTGACAAATTACGGCGGTGCAATCGTAAATCTTTGCGTTCCGAATAAAAGCGGCGGTTTTACAGACGTAATGCTGGGTTATGACGATCTTGACGGTTATTTAAACGGAAGATCTTTTCAGGGCGCGTTAGTTGGGCGTTACGGCAATAGAATAGGCGGCGCAAAATTTACGCTCAACGGCAAAGAATATAATTTATACAAAAATAACGGAGAGAATAATCTTCATGGCGGACGGGTCGGTTTTAATAAACGCGTATGGAATGTTTACGGTATTTCAGACGGCGACGACCCAAGCGTGGCTTTTTCATATACAAGCCCCGACGGAGAAGAAAATTTCCCGGCTGAATTAAAAATTATCGTCCGTTATGTTTTAACTGCGCAAAATTCGTTGAGATTAGAATATTCAGCGGTACCGGACGGCGATACTATAATAAACATGACAAATCACGCTTATTTTAATCTTGGCGGAGATGAAGCAGAAGATATTTTAAATACTAAACTGCAATTATTCGCGGAAAATTACACGCCTGTTGACGACGCGCTGATTACTACGGGAGAAATAGCGACGGTAAAAAATACAGTATTTGATTTTACTTCCCCTAAACTCATAGGCGACGACGCAAAATCAATAGATATTGGCGGGTACGACCATAATTTTGTTTTGGGTGAGCCGGGCGTATGGCGTAAAGCCGCGATTGCGTCTAATCCCGATACCGGGATAGAAATGACTACATATACTGATATGCCGGCGATACAGCTTTATATAGGGCTAAATCTTAACGAAACATTTAAAAACGGGGTTCACCGCGGAAAATACGGGGCTTTTTGCCTTGAAACGCAGTTTAGCCCGAACACGCCGAATTTGCCGAATTTCCCGCAATGCGTATTCAAAAAAGGCGAAGAATTCAAGTCTGCGACTGAGTATGCGTTTAGTTTGGTAAAATAAATATTTATTATTATATAATTTATATTTTCGGGGGGAAATTATATGGATAAAAGGTATCAGACAGCTCCTTGCGGATTGGATTGCTTTAATTGTCCTGCGCATAAAGAGAATCTTACAGATGAAAAAAGAAAAGAAGTCGCCGATTCTTTAAAAATCGCACTTGAAGAAGTCGGGTGCAAAGGTTGCAGGGCTGTCAACGGCAGATGTCATTTTGTGAAAGGAGAGTGCGCAACATGGGCCTGCGCACAGAAAAAAGGCGTTACATATTGTTTTGAGTGTAATAAATTTCCGTGCGGCTTATTGGCTCCGACTGCACAAGGCGCAAATTATCCACACAATATGAAAGTATATAATCTTTGCAGAATGAAGCTCTTAGGTATTGACGGGTGGATTGAAGAAGCGGGACATATTCGCAATCGGTATTATAATGGTAAATTTGTTGTGGGAGAAGGCCCGGTTTTAGAGACCAAATAGCAAAACAGTACAAGCTTTTTCTTCGTTTATCAAATTTCATCTGCCGGAATAATTACAAAAAACACAAAAAGAGAAACACTTTAAATTATCAGTGTTTCTTTTTTGTGTTTTATATTATTATATTACTCAGCTTCTGCGTATACGCTAACGCGCTTTTTGTCTTTCTTGAAATACTCGAATTTTACTTTCCCGTCTGATACTGCGAAAAGAGTATCGTCTGAGCCGCGTCTTACGTTTATACCGGGATGTATTTTGGTTCCCCTCTGCCGTACTAAAATATTTCCGGCGATAACAGACTGCCCGTCGGCTTTTTTGACGCCGAGCCGTTTCGATTCGGAATCGCGCCCGTTTTTCGTGGAACCCATGCCTTTTTTATGTGCCATTAAATTGCACCTCCTCGAATACTAAAATTAAGATTAAATAAATAATTATTGAAAAATATTTTGATTTATGATATACTTGTTTTAAATTATAAATTAAACTGTTATGGTTTTTATCTGGATTTTTGTGTTCGGCTGTCTGTGACCTATTTTACGTTTTTCGTTTTTCTTTGATTTATAAGTCATTACATAGATTTTTTTGTCTTTGCCGTGTTTTATTATATTTGCGCTGACTGACGCCCCGGAAACTGTCGGATTGCCAGTAATAAAATCGCCGTCGCTTTTTGAAACTGCAATAACATCGGTAAATTCAACAGTTTCGTTTTCTTCGCCGGCTAATCTTTCGACAAAGATAATATCGCCTTCCTGTACTTTGTACTGCTTCCCGCCTATCTGAACTACTGCAAACACGAAAAGCACCTCTCTTTCAATTAAGACTCGCTATGTTATTAAGGCAATTTTGTTTTATATTCACAAAATATTTAAAGCCTTACATAAGCGGCGAATAATATTATATCATAAAAATACAGGCAATGTCAATAGATTTTTTAAAATAATTTGATTTTTCAAGGAGAAAAGAATATCATGCGTTTATTTTATGCCGTAAATTTTGAAAATAATATAAAAGAAGCGTTATTTGAAAATTTAAAAGAGATAAAAAAATATACTGTCAGGGGTAATTTTACGGAAAAAGATAATTTTCATATAACTCTGGTATTTATCGGCGAATGCGAGCCGGATAAACTCAGCGATTTAAAAAAAGTTGCTGATAATATTATATCAAAAATAAACCCGCCGCAAATAAAAGCCGTAATAGACGGGCTTGGGACTTTTAAACGCCCGGGAGACGAATTATTATGGGTAGGATTAAAAATTAATCCGGAAGATATAGATATTATAAATAAAATAAACAAAAATATTATCGGGGAGCTTGCGGAATATAATATAAAAATAAACGACAGCAATCAAAAATTCAAACCTCATGTCACATTGGCGAGAAAAATAGGATTTAAACGATTACAGGATATAAAATATATAAAATTTAAACCGGTAGATTTATTGATAAATTCTTTGACTCTTATGGAAAGCGTTCAAATAATAGAAACATACGGCGAGAGAAAATATACTAAAATCATATACAAACCTGTTTATGAAGTGAAATTTTAAATATTAATATAAAATATATAATAATTTTGAAAATTAAGAAAGGATCGTTGATTTTATGAAAAAAATTATAATTTGTTTGTTTTGCTTAATTATTATTTTATGTACGGTTATGTTTTTTGCCTGCGGAAAAGATAATGGCAATACTGCCGACGAAAACCAAAAAAATGATTCGGATTCAGTTCAGGACAATAACGAAAATATAATATCCGAAGAAGAAAATTCCCAAACAGATAATAATATTGAAGTTAAACTCCTGCCGGATATTCCCGACGATTTAGATTTGGACGGATATAAATTCAGAATATTTTACAGCAGTTTGGTTGAAGCCGGAGTCTGGGGATTGAGAGATATTGTTGCAGAAGAAATAAACGGTGAAATAATAAACGACACGGTTTTTGAGAGAAATACATATCTTGAAGAAAAATATAATTTTGAAATTGTCGGGACTCCCACTACTTTGTCAAACTGGCAGGCGCCGTCAATTAAAAAAGTAATATTATCCGGAACTGACACATACGACGCTATGTTTATACGCCAAAGCCAGACGGGATCTCTTATAATTAACGGGTGTCTTGTAAACTTAAATGAAGTTCCGTATTTGGATTTTTCAAAATCATGGTGGGATCAGTCTATTATAAATCAACTTTCTGTTGCAAACAAAACATTCGGGGCTACCGGCGACGTAATCGCAACTAATAACAACGCTTTCAGGGTGATTTTATTTAATAAAAATATGATTGCAGATTTCGGGCTCGACGACCCGTATAAAATCGTAAGGGAAAACAAATGGAATCTCGATAATTTTTATAATATGTGCAAAGATATTTCTCTTGATGTAAACGGCGACGGAAAAATGGACGAAAATGACCGTTACGGGTATCTTGTCCAGTCAGGTATAACTATAAATATGTTTTACGCCGCGGGAGAGCAGACTATAATAAAAGACAAAGACGGCATTCCGGTTATATCAGTCGGAAGCGAAAAATGTATGCAGATACTGCAAAAAATAAATGATATATTATTGACTAAAGACGCAGTAATGTTTGATTCTGATTATACGCGTATAAATTCGCAGCATCCGGAATATGTGCTACAGGATGTTTTTGAGGATAAGAGAGGATTGTTTTTCGCTGAGGTTTTGCAGCTTGCGGAAAGAATGAGGTCCACAGATACTGAATTTGGAATACTTCCGCCCCCGAAAGCCGACCAAAATCAAACTGAATATATGTGTTTTGCCGACAGTTCCTGTATAAATTTAATGGTTATTCCGGTGACAAATACAAATCTTGAACGTACGGGGCAGATTCTTGAAGCTATGTGCGCCGAATCAAAATACGGGCTGCTTCCGGCATATTATGAAAAAACGCTCAAAGGCAAATATTCGCGCGATAACGATTCTGAAGAAATGCTCGATATAATAATAAAAAATAAAGTTATATCGATCGATGAAATGTTTGACTGGGGAATGCATAAGGCGATACAGGACGTTCTCAAAAAAAGATCGGGCGATTTTACTTCGGCAATCGAAAAAAATCTTCTTAAAGCGCAGGATAAATTAGAAAAAACAATAGCCACAATAGAAGATTTAGAATAATATAATAACAGCGGCATTAATGCCGCTGTTATTATATATAGATTAATTATAAGTTATTATCGGGTTTATCGTCTTTTTTTATATTTTTCCAGATATTGATTTTTCCTTCGTCGTTAAGATTTTTTAATATTAATATAATTATGGGAAATAAAAATATCCCCGCAAATCCGATGATATTATATCCGACAAACATCGAGATCAGAGTTACGACAGGATAAAGCCCTATGCTTGAACCTACGATTTTAGGCTCGATTATATTTCTTATTATTAAAATAACAGAATATAAAATCAAAAGCGCGAAACCTGTAAAATAATCTTTTTGGATTATTGCTATTATTCCCCAGGGAATCAAAACCGCTCCCATTCCGATAATGGGCAGAATATCGACTACAGCGACTAATAATGCAATACTGAAAGCGTAATTTATCCCGATAATTAAAAATCCTGCGGTCAGTTCTGAATACGCGATTATAAAAATAGTAAAATACGCTTTTATATATTTATAAATCGCTTCAAGAAATCTTGATTTTATATCTATAATAACATTTCTCGCTTTCTCGGGTAATTGTATCGCTATAAATTTATTGATTTTTTGATAATCGAATGAAATATAAAAAGTTGAGACGATTGTTACAAGGGTATAAATAAAAATTTTTGGTATAGTGATAATAATTGATTTTATATACGACGGAATTTGCGAGACAATATCAACGCTGAACTGAGTAAGCATGTTGATTATTTCTGTGTTTATGATTTCTTTTATGTCTCCGGTTATATTTTTGTTGTTTAAAACGGGAATGCTGGCTAAAGATTTTTCAAGCCACGCGAAAAAATTATTTATTATATCCGAAACTTTATTTGTCGCTTCAGCAAGCGAAAAATTTTTTGATAAAGACGATAGTTCATAAAAAATCCTGTCAATTATAAAAAATATAATAATTCCGAGAATTATAAATAAAAGAAGGAGAAACAAAATTGTCGCCGGGTTTTTCGGTATTTTTATTTTTTTATGCAGAAAATTTACAGCGGGCTGAATCATAAGCGCGATTATCCATGCCGTAATAAACGGCAAAAACCAGAAAATCAAATAATTAAAAAACACAAAAAGTCCCGCGAGGGTCAATACCGCGATTATAATTCCGCGCGCAATTTTTAATATTTTATTTTTGCCGCCGTTATTATTATTAGTGTCAGAATTTATACTCATTAAACGCGTTTCCCTTATGTTTATATATATTTATCGTTTTGTATGATTATATGATATATTCTTGACATAATATACGGCGGTAATTCTTATATTATTCTTATTTTTGAAAGAATATTTAATTTTTTGGCCTGTTTTTCTAATTCGTATTCAAATAATTCATCCGTGATAAAAAATTTATCGTTTGTTCTTATATAATATTTTACGGGCTGGCTTTTATAATCAGAAACATAATCCCCATCAGACAAATCCCACGTTATATTTTTTGTATTTTTAGCCAAAGCGTCCATAACGTCTGCGGCAACCGCGCTCGCAGTCGGAAGTTTCCCCGCTCCGCGTCCATAAAACATCACGTCCCCGATAGCGTTGCCTGTTACTACTATGCCGTTGAAAACGTCGTCGATATTATACAGCGGGGAAGAACGGGGGACAAACATAGGCGCGACTATCACATAAAACGAATCCTGTATTTGCCCGGATTTCGCTATAAGTTTTATTTTATATCCAAGCAATTCGGCATTTTTTATATCTTCGAGCGTTATATTTTTTATTCCCTCTGTATGTACTTTTTCCGGCGGTAGTTGCTTCCCGAAAGCGAGCGACGATAATATGCAGATTTTACGGCATGAGTCTTTCCCGTTAATATCATCTGACGGGTCAGGCTCAGCGAAACCGTTTTCCTGAGCCATTTTTAAAGCCTGATCAAAAGACCAGTTTTCGTTTGACATTTTTGTGAGTATAAAATTAGTCGTGCCGTTTAATATTGCGGTTATCTGATTTATTTTATTTGCGGCAAGGCAGTTATATATCGGGCGAATTATCGGAATACCTCCGCCAACGCTCGCCTCGAAAAAATATCTTATATTTTTTTGTGCGGCGATTTTCAATAATTCCGCGCCGTGCGTAGCGACGAGTTCTTTATTCGGCGTGACGACGTTTATGCCTTTTTCAAGAGCGGCTTTTGTATATTTATACGCCCATGTACAGCCGCCTATCGTCTCAACGATCAGGGAAATATCAGGGTCGTTTAATATAATATCAAAATCATTTACATATCTATCAGATAATAAGTGATTTTTTATTTCTATTATGTCAAGAATATATTTAATATTAACTTTATCGCCCATTTTTTTTGTAATAATATCTTCGTTTTCTATAAAAACGTCGGCTACCCCTGAGCCTATGTTGCCGAATCCGAGTATTGCTATATTTAACATAAATTTTATTCTCCTGATTTTTTATATATAACTTAATAATTATATCATAACTTTAAAAACATAACAATATAAAAAATAAAAATTTTATTTTTAAATAAATTAAGATATTAAAAATATATACATAAAACTATGATAAAATATATATTATCTATTAATTTAAAAAGGTCTATATTCTATGAAAAGTAAAAATGTTTTCGCGTTGATTATAATTTTTATAATTTTATTTTCAGGTTGCCAAAATAAAGAAATAAACGTATATAACGCAAACGGTTTAGCGAGAGATGAAAACGGCAGCCCTATATTTCCCGAAAAATATATAGGGTTATCGGTCTACGGAAAAAACGGCGAAGAAATAATTTATGAAATGTTTATTGATTTTGATTACAAAAAAGATATATCAGTAGCGGATTTATCAAAAGATATGTGCAGGGAATTAAATATCCCGATAGTTTTTGCGGGTATGGGGAGTTTGGTTTATGTACAGGGGATAAACGGCTTGTTTGAATTTGATTACGGAGCGGAGAGCGGCTGGCTTTACGCTGTAAACGGCGAATTTCAGGGAATAGGCTGCGGGGATTATGTCTTAAAAAACAGGGATTATGTGGAATGGTATTATACTCTTGATTTGGGGAAAGACGTAGGTAATGATTTTGGTATTAAATAATAAAATAAAATTAAAAAATAAATATATAAAAATTTTCGCCGCGTTTATGACGGTTATATTTATTATTTTGTATTTTGCGTCGTGCAGCAGCAAATCAAATATAAATCAGTCAGAAGAAGAAAAAGCTATAGAAATCATAAGTTATATAAACAATAATAATATCGGCGCAAAAGAACAGAGAATAAGCGATTTATACGAAAACGCGGGAATAAAAGACAAAATAATAATGCGAGATTCTTTTAATTTAGTTTTATCGCACAATAATTATTTTTATACGGAAGCTATTTATATCGAAATAAAATCTGATATAAAAAACGCCGAAATTTTTTACTCTCTTGACAGTACCACTCCGTCAAGAGATAATGTCGGCACAGGCAGAAGAAACGGATTAATCAGAGGCAGCAGGGAATATACAGAGCCTGTTTATCTTGAAACTACAGAAAATAATGAGCCGTATATTTTAAAAGTGATTGCGTATTCTGAAGACAACGAATCGAAAATTATTACGCATACTTATTTTGTAAGTCCCAGAATAGAAGACAGGTTTGACGAAAATACTTTTGTTTTTTCTATATCGTCCGAACCGGACGGTTTATACGGTTATGAAAACGGGATATTAATCGAAGGAAAATTAAGGGACGAATGGAAAGCGGCGAATCCGAGAAAATGGCCTGACCCTCCGGATTCAGCGAATTTTAACATAAGGGGCAGAGAGGGCGAGAGAGAAGCGTATATCGAAGTTTTAAAATCCGACGGGCAGATTTTGGTTTCTCAGTTTGCGGGAGTGCGTGTTCATGGGGGCTGGTCGAGAGCGTCGGACAGAAAATCTCTGGCTTTATATGCCCGCGGCGAATACGATAATATTTTCGACAGGTTTTATTATCCGTTTTTTGAAGATAACAGGCGCAACGACGATTACGGGAGTTATATATATGATTATAAAACTCTGTTGCTGAGAAACGGGGCAAATGACAGGTGGGGCGCGTTTATGCGCGAGGAATTCGGACAGAGCTTAGCAAAAAAAGCGGGCTTTTTAGATCATAAAAATTTTAAGCCGGCTGCGGTTTTTATCAACGGCGAATATTACGGATTTTTCTGGCTGCAAAATTTTTATCATGAAACTGATTTGACTGACAAATACGGCGGCGATAATAAAAATTTAATAGATATTCTTGAGTTATGGGAAGAACCGAGATTTAATAATCTTGTAAACGAAGAAGAATTTGAAAAATTTACAGATATGTATGATGTAGATAATTTCATGCTTTATTACGCTTTTGAAATATACGCGAGAAACTGGGACTGGCCCCATAATAACCGTAAGTTATGGCGTTACAACGGAGAAGACGGAATTTATATAAACAAATATTACGACGGAAAACTGAGAATGCTTTTATATGACGTTGAAGGCGGATGGGGCGACTGGGCGGGAACAAATGAAATGACGCTTGCCAGAATAAAAAACGAAAACAGCGCGCCGGTTTTTATTGCTCTTATAAAACGAATTGACATGCAGGAAAAATTCTGCAACCAGATGTTTGATTTAATAAATTCGGTTTTTATATATGACAGCATGGAAGAAGAACATGATAAAATCGTTGATTTGTATGATTATGAAATAGGCGTAGCCGTAAAGAAAAAAGTTTTGGGCAGCGGTATGGAAAATATAAAAAACGACAGGAAAAATATTTTGCGTTTCGCGAAAAAACGGGAAATATATGTGATCGAAGACATGGTAAAATATTTTAAACTGACAGACAAAATTTATAATATAAACGTAAAAGGCGATATAAATGCGGATATTATTTTAAATACGTTAAAATTAAACGGAGCGGGAAATGTATCAAGCTGTTATTTTGTTGAACATTCTGTTATATTAAAATCTGAGCCGCACCCCGGATATTTATTTGATTACTGGGAAATAAACGGGGTAAAATATTACGAGCCGGAATTAAAATTAAGCAATAGTTTATCAAAAAACGGCATAATAAATGCCGAACTGTTTATTAAACCCGACGAATATTATTATGATATTGCGATAAAATCTATAAGACTCGATGAAAACTGCGATATGATAGTATTGTTTAATCCGGGAACAAACGAAACAATTATTGAAAATTTATATTTATCAAACGATAAAACAGACCTGAAAAAATTTTATATTAAAAAAGTAAAATTTCCGGCTAAATCGATAATGACATATTACGGGAAAAATTACGCCGAAAATAAACCGGATATAAAAAATAATCATATATTTGATTTTAAAATAAAAAAAGGCGAAATTATTTATTTGTCGGATAAAAACGGCAATATACTTAATGAAGTATATATCCCGGAGAATTTTAATACAGATAAAAACGAAGAAATTTCAAGAAATGATAACGGTACATATATAATAAATAAAATAAAATAAATTAAACCGGTGCGATTATTTTTATGGATAAAGAAATTATAAATAAAATAAAAAAAATAAATGATCAAAAAGACCCAAAACCCAAAGCCTGCGTTATCACTTTCGGCTGCCAGCAAAACGAAGCGGATTCGGAAAAAATCAAGGGCATGCTTGAATTTATGGGATATGATATAATAGAATTTGACATGACGATTGATATATTAAATAATTACGGTAAATTTAACGAAAATGAGATTGAAAATGAAATCGAGAGTCCTCTCGCTGTATGCGACGTTATAATCATGAACACATGCGCGGTACGGGAACACGCTGAATTAAAAGCGTTTTCAAGGACCGGGCAGTTAAAGCATTACAAAAATAAAAATAAAGATTTATTGATCGGCATTTGCGGATGCATGGCCGAACAGGATTATGTTCTGGAATATATAAAAAAAAGTTTCCCGTATGTCAATTTTGTTTTGGGTACCCGGTCAATTCATAAATTTCCGGAAATATTTTATGAAACTTTGATAAATAAAAAAAGAATAATAAAAAATGTAGGGCGCGACGACCCGGCGCGCCGCGAAGCAGATATAATAGACGAAGATTTACCGGTTCGCAGGGACAGTTTTTTTAAAGCGTGGGTTTCGGTTATGTACGGCTGCGATAATTTTTGTTCTTATTGTATTGTTCCGTATGTAAGGGGCAGGGAGAGAAGCAGAAACAAAGATAAAATTTTAGAAGAAATAAAAGAACTTGTTTTATCTGGATATAAAGATATAACTTTACTCGGGCAAAACGTAAATTCGTATAAAAATCCTGATAATCAAAATTATAGTTTTACGGATTTATTGAGCGATATAATAAAAATAGACGGCGATTACTGGATAAGATTTATCACGTCGCATCCAAAAGACGTACCTGAAAAACTTATTACTCTCATGGGGGAAAATAAAAAAATCGCTAATCATTTTCATTTGCCGGTTCAGGCCGGAAGCGACAGGATATTAAAATTGATGAACAGAAAATACACAAAAGAAAATTATCTTGAATTAATTAAAAAACTAAAAGCAAATGTAAAAGATATAGCGATAGCGTCGGATATAATCGTGGGGTTTCCGGGTGAAACAGAAGAAGAATTTGAGGAAACACTCGATGTAATAAAAAAAGCGGAGTTTGATAATATATTTCCGTTTATATATTCAAAACGCAAAAATACTCCGGCGGCTGAAATGGAGGATAAAATTTCACGAAAAGAAAAGACTGAGAGATTTGCGCGTCTTATAAAATTGCAAAACTATATATCTTTGAAAAAAAATAAGGCATACGAAAATAAAACAGTCAGAGTGCTTGTAGATGGCGAATATAAAAACGCAAACGCAAATGCAGGGGCGGCTATATTTGGATGTGATCGCTCTAAATTATCCGGGCGGACGTCAACGCATAAACTTGTAATATTCGAGGGTAATATTGATTTGATCGGCAGTTTTGTAAACATAAAAATAAACGAAGGGAAATTGCACGGGTTGTATGGCGAGATTGTAAAATAATAGATTTTGTGATATAATAAATTTGGTGAAGGAAACTTAACGATGGAAAAACATAAACTTGCGGCTTGCGGAATTGATTGCAATGAATGTGGTCATTATATACTTGCAATGGAACATAATTTGAAACCGGCAGAATGTTTGGTTGAATATTTTAGATGCGGAGGATGGATTGAGGAAAATGATGGGGCAGAAGCAGTATTGAAAAAAGTCCCGCTGTGTAAAGGCTGTTGGTCGGATTTTGTCACCTGCGATGCCAACGGTTGCGTACTACGTCCTTGTTGTATAGAAAAGAAAGTCAATCATTGCGGCGAATGTGTTGATTTTCCATGCAAAGACTATAAAAAATTTGTAGATGACGCCGAACATCACGAAAATGCGAAAGAGCATTTATTATCGTTAAGAACAGGTATATAAATATAAAAAATAAAATAACAGAGGTGTAAAAATATTTATGGCAAAAACCCCTATGATGGTGCAATACGACGAAATAAAAGAAAAATACAAGGATTATCTTTTGTTTTATAGATTAGGCGATTTTTATGAATTGTTTTATGACGACGCGCATGTAGGCTCAAGGGAACTTGATTTAACGCTCACGGGAAAAGACTGCGGCGAAGAAGAGCGCGCTCCGATGTGCGGCATGCCTTTTCACAGCGTCGAAAATTACATACAGAGATTAGTTGAAAAAGGCTATAAAGTCGCGATATGCGAACAAATGGAAGACCCGGCTCTGGCTAAGGGGCTTGTAAAACGCGACGTGGTAAGAATCATAACTCCCGGGACTATTATAGAATCCGGGTTTTTAAACGAATCAAAAAATAATTATTTATGCAGTATATGTATCGAAGAAATTGCTTGCGGGGTTTCTTTTATAGATATAACGTCGGGGATTGTAAACGCGACTTATTTTACCGGGTCTGATTATCTTGATAAATTATTAAACGAGATCGGCATTTTTTCACCATCTGAAGTATTGTTTAATTTGGATTTATCAAAATTTCCCAGAATATCAAAATTTTTGACTGAAAAATTAAATTCAGTTATAAACGATAAGGAAGATAAAAGATTTGATATTCAAACGGCTAAAAAAAATATCGAAATTTTTAATGATAATCCGGAGTTTAAATCAGAAATTGACGTTGCAACTACGCCGGATATTTTAATAAAATCAATAGGCGCGATTTTTGATTATTTATATGAAACGCAGAAAAGCGATGTTTTAAACGTCACCGAAATGAATATTTATGACAAATCGGTTTATATGGAAATAGATTTGAACACGCGCAGGAATCTTGAACTTGTCGAGACTATGATTAATAAAAACAAAAAAGGGTCGCTTTTATGGGTTATCGACAATACAAGAACGTCAAAAGGCGCGAGGACTTTAAAACAATGGATCGAACAGCCGCTTTTGAATTGCCGCGCAATTCAGAAACGCCAGAACGCAGTCGGCGAATTGATAAAAAACGTGATAGAACGCGGCAAAATTAAACAAAGCTTTTCGGATATACACGATATTGACAGGATAATCGCGAAAATTGTGTATAAAACGGCAAACGCGAGGGATTTAAAAAAACTGGCGTGGAGTTTAAAAAATATCCCGGATATAAAAGAACAGATCAAATTTTTTAGTAGTGATTTAATTTGCGAGATTAACGCCAATATCGACGGGCTTGAAGATATTTTTAACATGATAGACACAGCTATAACGGAAGAACCTCCGGTGAGCATAAAAGACGGCGGGTTTGTAAAACATGGATTTAACGCAGATGTGGATCATTACAGGTCAATAGTTTCAGACAATAAAAGCTGGATAGAAAAAATAGAAAATTCAGAAAAAGAAAGCACAGGAATAAAATCTTTAAAAATAGGTTATAACAAAGTTTTCGGATATTATATAGAAGTTTCTAAATCTTATGTTTCGCAGGTCCCGGAAAAATATATAAGGCGGCAGACTTTAACGAACGGCGAAAGATATGTCACTGAAGAATTAAAAGAGATGGAAGCCGCGATTTTGAGCGCGAATGAAAAATTAGTCGCGATAGAAAGCGATATTTTCGAGGATATAACAAAAATAATCGCGGCAAATATACACAGGTTTCAAAAGACAAGTTATGCTTTGTCTTGTCTTGACGCGTTATATTCGCTTGCCGAAACTGCCGAAAAAAATAATTTTGTCTGTCCGGAAGTGGATTATTCTAATATATTACAGATAAAAGACGGCAGGCATCCCGTTGTCGAAATTATGCAGAGGGATAATTATTACGTGCCGAATGACGTTTATTTAGACAACGATAAAAACAGGCTATATATAATCACCGGGCCTAACATGGCGGGCAAATCGACGTATATGAGGCAAGTCGCGATAATAACCCTGCTTGCGCAAATAGGCTCTTATGTGCCTGCATCCGAAGCGAGAATCGGGCTTGTGGATAAAATATTCACAAGAGTCGGAGCCGCCGACGATTTGGCGGCGGGGCAGTCTACGTTTATGCTTGAGATGAGCGAAGTGGCGTATATTTTAAAAAACGCTACGAAAAAAAGCCTGATAGTGTATGATGAAATCGGCAGGGGAACGTCTACTTTTGACGGAATGAGCATGGCGAGGGCGGTTTTAGAATATACGGCGGGCAAAAAACTCGGAGCGAAAACTTTATTTGCCACGCATTATCACGAGTTGACAGAAATAGAAAACGAAATAGAAGGCGTAATAAATTATAATATCGCCGCAAAGAAAAAGGACGACGATATAATATTTTTACGCAAGATAATAAAAGGCGCAGCAGACGACAGTTACGGTATAGAAGTCGCTAAACTTGCGGGTGTTCCCAATGAAATCGTCAAAAGAGCGAAAGAAGTTTTGACAGGGCTTGAAGAGGGCAGGGGAACTCCGGTATGCGTAACAAATAAAATATCGGAGCAAAATGAATTAGATAATTTTTCGTTTGAGGATATAAACAAAAACGAAATTTATGATAAATTAAAAAGCATAAATATAAACGTTTTATCTCCTATGGAAGCGTTTAATATTTTATATGAGCTTATAAAATTGTCGGAGAAATAATTAAAATGGGTTTGGAAAAAGCAAAACTTGATATAAATTTATTTCCCGATGAAATAAAAAATTATTTGATCGGCTCTGAAATATATGACTCGTCGTGCAGTCAGCGTTCAAAAACTTATTTTATTGACAGCGATTTTGGATATTATTTAAAAGTTGCTCCTAAAAATACGCTGGAACACGAATCAAGCATGATGAATTATTTTCACGGCAAAAAAATGACCTCCCGCGTATGCGCTTATATTAATAATTATAACGATAATGATTATTTTTTAATGGAACGCGTAAAAGGCGAATCTTCTTATGAAGAAAAATTTTTAAAAGAACCTGAAAGATTAGCAGTTGTCGCAGGCGAAAGCTTAAGAAAATTGCATGATATAAACCCCGAAGATTGCCCGAAAAAAGGCATAACTGTTAAATTGATAAAATCAGCGCATAAAAACTACATGGGAAATAATTACGACGCGTGGTTTCTTGACTACGGCGATTTTAAATCTGTTGAAAACGGCTATGATTTTTTATGTAAAAACGAGCATAAACTTGTCGAAGATGTAAATTTGCACGGCGACGCTTGTTTGCCTAATATTATGCTGGACGATAATTTTAATTTTGTAGGATTTATTGATTTTGAAGGCGGCGGAATCGGCGACAGGCATTTTGATATAATGTGGACTATCTGGTCATTGCAGCATAATTTAGAGACAAATGATTATATGGATAGATTTTTAAACGCTTACGGTAGGGATAAATTTGATATGGACAGATATAAGTTATGTATCTCGTTGCAGGCGTTTACATGGGAAGATTAATAATAAAAAATATAAATATAAATTAAAGGATAAATAATAATGATTAATTTACTTGATATTTACGTTGCGAATTTAATAGCCGCAGGCGAAGTCGTTGACAGGCCGTCTTCGGCTTTAAAAGAACTCGTCGAAAATTCGGTTGACGCGGGAGCAAGTATAATAACAATCGAGATAAAAGGCGGCGGAATATCTTATATTCGGGTGACGGACAACGGAGAGGGAATGAACGCCGAAGATTTGGGACGCGCGATTTTACGCCACGCGACAAGTAAAATAAAAAACGAGGAAGATTTGGCGAAAATAACGACGCTCGGATTCAGAGGTGAAGCTCTCGCGGCTATTTCAAGCGTTTCGGATATGAAAATATTCACTAAAACAAGAGAAAGCCAGAGCGGATATATGCTTGAATCGTCAAGCGGATTAAATACAAAAATCTCGGAAGCGGGCTGCGCGAACGGCACGACTGTCGTAATAGAAAAATTGTTTTCGAAAATTCCGGCGAGGCAGAAATTTTTGAAAAGAGACATGACTGAGGGAATGTATTGCAAATGGATAACTGAAAAAATAGCGTTGTCTAACCCGTTTGTTTCTTTTAAATTTATTCAGGACGGCAAACAAAAATTATTTACTCCAGGCAACGGAAATTATAAAGATACGGTATATTCTGTATTCGGAGAGGAAATCGCTGATAATTTAATATCTGTCGGGGATTTTAATAATGTGGGGGACGGCGTCCTCGAAGTTCCGAAAGATGAAGAAAATATAAAAGTCTACGGGTTTGTTTCAAGAATCGAGAACGGACAAAAAACGAGAGTAAACGAAAACTTTTTTGTAAACGGAAGATATGTGTATTCAAAAACTGTTATGTCAGCTTTGGAAGAAGCGTATAAGTCTGTATCAGAAACCAAAACTTTTCCCGTTTGCGCATTATATATAAAAGTTGACGAATCAAAAGTTGATATAAACGTCCATCCGCAAAAAATGGAAATAAAATTTTCAGACGAAAAAAGCATATACTCGGCTGTTTATTACGCCGTTAAAGAATCGTTAAATAATTCCGGAGATTTGAATAATAATTTTGTCTTCGCGAAACCCCCGGAAAATCCGGAAAATAGCGAAAATCAAATTATAGAAAACAAATCTGTTGCCATTCCCAAAAATCAAATTAATATTATAACAGAAATTAAAGGCGAAAAGGAAACAACAGAAAATAACAATACCAGCAAATATTTTGATTTTTCTGATAAATCACAAAATTCTAAAAATCAAAATAATCAAAAAATCGAAAATATCGAGACGCTTGATATTGAAACCGAATATAATATATCCGAAAAAATATATTCTTATAAAGATAAAGAGAATGCAGAAAATAAAAAAAGTATTGAAAATAATGAAAATATAGAAATTGTCAATAATAATTATAGTAAAAATAATTATAAAATTCTCGGAGAGGCATTTTACGGTTATATTTTTATAGAAAAAGATGAAAAAATTATTATAATTGACAAACATGCCGCGCACGAGAGGATAATTTATGATATAATATTAAAAAAAGCGGTTGAATCAAATATAAATTCAGAATTTAAAAGCCAGATATTGCTTGTCCCGGTCGAAGTAAAATTAACGCCCAAAGAAGCCGCGGGCATAATTGATATTGAACCCGATATAAAAAAATTAGGGATTATATTTGAATGGCGGGGAGACGATAAAATTTTAATAACGGAAATCCCGCCGGAAATATATGATTCAAACGTAAATATAGAAGAAATAATAAAAGAAGCGGCATATTTGAATACCGAGGGAAATTTTGCGGCGGACAAAACTATATTTGAAAATCTTGTTATGATTTCAGCGAAAAAAAGCGCGGCCTGCAGGGCGGCTATGAAAAGCGGTATAAGCGATAATATCGAAAATATCGCATGGCTTGTTGATAAAGTTATAAATTACGAAAATGTCAAGTATTGTCCCCACGGCAGACCGGTCGCTTTTGAAATAACAAAAAACGAGATTGAAAAACAATTTAAAAGATAAATAAGATAATATCTTGTATAAAAGGAGTATGAAATATTGAATTATGGAAGGCAATAAAAATCAAAACAGGCAAAAAAAGCAAAATACAAATCCAAACATAAAAGCAAAAGAAAATTCACAGACAGATAAAAAGCCCGGCGGGTCTGAAAAAGATTCTGCTTCTGCCATAATGCAGGAAGAACTGAGAAAAATAAATGATGTGAGCAGTTTTGACGATAATACCGGAAACGTGAATGAAAGCAGGAGCCAAAGCAATGATGAATATGATTTTGAAGGTAAAGAAGACAGTAAAGAAATAAAAATATCGCAAAATCCCAAAAGAGGATTTTTTAAAGGGCTTTCAATCGGCGAAATCAAGAATGAAAACGAAAGCGAAACCGAAGAACCGGAGAATATTAATTCTTCGCAGAAAAGAAAAATAAAGTACCGGCAGGTACATATTTTCGCTTTTGCCGTACCGTTTGTTCTTATGATTATAGCGTATTATACTATTAAAATATTCCCGTTCGGCGACCGTCAGATAATGGTCGTGGACAGCTGGCATCAGTATTATCCGTTTTTACAGGAATTGCAATATAAATTAACGCACGGACAATCTCTGATGTATTCATGGAATACTGGAGCGGGAACAAATTTTTTGGCTTTAATGTCATATTATGCTTCTACTCCGTTATATCTTTTATCCGTTTTCTTCCCTGAAAAATATTTAAGGGAATTTATGATGCTTGCGACTGTGACGAAAATTGCTTGCTCAGGCTTGTTTTTTTCGATTTATCTGAGGGGGATGCATAATCACGATTTCAGGAAAAAAACAGATAATTCCGAATCTAAAAAATATTGTTCGTTAAGCAACGGGTTTGCAATACTTGGGTTTTCTGTTTTATATGCCGTAAGCGCATACGCCGTAGGATATTATTGGTGTATTATGTGGCTTGATTGTATGGCGTTATTGCCTATTATTATATTGGGATTAGAACGCTTTGTTGACAGCGGGAAATATAAATTATATATAATTTCTCTCGGAGTTACTATTATTTGTAATTATTATATAGGAATCTTCGTATGCGAATTTATAGCTATATATTATGTGGTTTTGTATTTTATAAAAATAAAAAAGCCGAGTATGCGCGGATTTATCGTGAAAACCGCGAAAGTAGTCGGAGCTTCGATAGTTGGCGTCGGGCTTTCTATGTTTATATTGCTGCCTACTTTTTTATGGTTCGGAAATACTGGAAACGCTGGCTCTACTTTTTCAAGGGATATAACTACTTATAATACGATTCTTGATATTGCCACAAATCTTTTGCCGAATACAAAACCTGCGGTAAGGGCTGGACTGCCGAATATAGCTTGCGGTTTGATAGTTGTTATCATGGCTGGACTGTATTTTTTGAACGCGAAAATAAGAACGCGGGAAAAATTAATTATAGGCGGATTTTTGATTTTTATGCTATTTAGTTTTAATTTAAATATTCTGGATTATTACTGGCACGGGATGCATTTCCCAAACGAAATCCCTTACAGGCAGGCTTTTGTATTTACTTTTGTCTTAATTACAATAGCGTATAAATCATATACTATGTTTGATTTAGAAAACGTAAATAAAAGCGCCGTGTTTAAATTCTGCATGTGCATATTCGGCTATTTAATAATTGCCGAACAATGGTATAAAGCAAGCGATAAAAAAGACGTTTTTGATTTTAAAGTATTTTATATAGGCATAATAATACTTTTGGTTTATATGGCTGTTATTATGCTATATAAAAACAATAAAATGTCAAAAACTTATCTTGCCGTGATTTTAATGTTCGCCATGATTTTCGAGGGCGGCATGTCCGCGATAAAAGGCGCAAATACCACAGGTACATCCGACAGGACCGGTTATGCCCCGTCAAAAGATAATATACAAAGCATGGTGAAAGATATTTACGAAAAAGACGATGAAAAATTTTTCAGGCTTGAAATGACCCGGTGGTACAGCACAAACGACCCGGCTTTATACAGATATAGGGGAATATCGCAGTTTTCTTCGGAGGCTAACAGCAAATTCGCCAGAACCCTTGAAATATTGGGTATAGCGGCGACTGTGCCGTCAAACAGATATTTATATTCTTCGGCTACGCCTGTGTTTAATTCTCTTATGTCGATAAAATATCTTATGTCAAGGGAAGAAGATTCGCAGTATAATTTAGAGAGTATTGTTTTTAATGAACTTGGAAATATGCGAAAATCGACTATAGAAATTATATTTGACGACGACGGCGAGGAAGAAGACTGGGAAGAATCGCAGATAGTAAACGTATATGAAAATAAATATTGGCTGCCGCTCGGATTTATTGTTGATGCTTCTTATGAAGATATAAAAGAAATAAACGTCAACGAACAGAATATTTTTATAACTCAGAACGAACTGATGAAAAAAATGTCGGGAATAAACGAGGATATATTTAAAAGCATTGAGCAGTCAGGAGTAAACAACGATAATTTAACAGAATCGCATTCGAAATACGGCGTTTACTTATATAATATGACGGATAAAAGTAAAAAAGGGACTGTAAATCACGTATATACAAGCGATATAACGCAGCAGGTTTATATGTATCTTAAATCGACGCGTACCCCCAGTTCTATGAAAGCTACTGTGAGCGTAAACGGAGAGTCAAAATCATACGAGATAAACAGGGGAATAACAATAGACTGCGGATTGGTTCAGGCAGGTCAGGACATAAACTTAAGCTTTGACATAGAAGCAAGCGAAAGCGGGTCTTTTAATGTATTCGTGGCAGGATTCAACGAAGCGATATTTAAAGACGCGTATGATATATTAAACGCAAATTCTTTTAATATAGAAAAATTTAAAGATACGAATATAAAAGGCACGGTTGAATCAAATAATGACGGCATATTTTTTACTTCAATTCCGTATGATAAAGGTTGGAATTTAAAAATCGACGGTAAAAAAGTAGAAATAAATCCGCTGTCCGAAGCTGAAATAAACGATATAAATAAAGCTAAAAACGCCGATGACAAGAAAAAACCGGATTTGCGTCAGATAAAAAAAATAACTGACGGATTTATAACCGCTCCGATTTCAGGCGGCGGGACGCATACTATTGAATTATATTACGTGACAGACGGGCTTATTCCGGGAATTTTTATAACGCTTCTGAGCGTTGGAATTATTTTAGGTTTGGAATTTTTGTCAAAAAATAAAAATAAAAAGAAAGCATAAATATAGGGACGACCTGCGGTCGTCCGCCGAAATAAAATTAAAATCAATATGAGGTATAAATTAAAATGATGAATGATTATATAAAAATCGCGGATTTATTGTTTCCGGATGTTAAACTCAAACCTGAGGATTTAGAAAAAAAATACCCGCCGAGAAATCTGCCCGACGGAGCTTTTGTAACAAGATTTGCGCCGAGCCCGACAGGATTTTTGCATTTAGGCTGTTTATGGGCAACTTTGATTGACGAGCGTCTTGCCCATCAGAGCGGCGGCGTATTTTATCTGCGAATAGAGGACACCGACCAAAAACGCGAAGTCAAGGGAGCAATGAAAGGCATATTTGATTTTTTTGAAATATTTAATTTAAACCTTGACGAGGGATATACACAAGACGGCGACAAAGGCAATTACGGTCCGTATATCCAAAGTAAACGCAAAGAGATATATCATGTATTCGCAAAACAGTTGGTTTCAGAAGGGAAAGCTTATCCGTGCTTTTGCAACCCCGAAGAATTGGAAGAAATCAAAAAAAATCAAAAAGCCATGAAAGAAAACACAGGATATTACGGTAAATGGACGAAATGCCGCGACTTGACGTACAGCGAAATAGAAAGCAAAATCAAAAACGGTGATAAATTTATAATCAGGTTTAAATCATTCGGCGACGAAAAGAAAAGAATCGCGGTCAACGATTTAATTTTAGGCTTACTTGACCCGCCGGAAAATATACGGGACGAAATAGTTTTAAAATCCGACGGTTTGCCGACATATCATTTCGCGCATGTAATTGACGACCATTTAATGAAAACAACCCATGTTGTGAGAGGCGACGAATGGCTGGCGACTTTGCCTATTCATGTGCAAATGTTTGAGGCGTTCGGCTGGAAACTGCCGTATTATATGCATCATGCCGTATTATTAAAACAAGAGGAAAACAGCAAACGCAAACTCTCAAAACGTAAAGACCCTGAGCTTGCGCTCGATTATTACAGCGAAGTCGGGTATATCCCGGAGTGCCTGAAAGAATATATCATGACTTTGTTAAACTCTAATTACGAAGAATGGCGCATGGCAAATCCACAGGCTGACTTGAACGAGTTTAAATTCACAGTAGAAAAATTAAGCCCGTCGGGAGCTCTGTTTGACTTGAATAAATTAAACGACATAAGCAAAAATTATATCGCGGTTTTATCGACCGACGAAATATATAATCGCGTGAAAAACTGGGCTAAAAAATACGACAATGATTTTTATAAAATTTTAGACGAACGACAGCAATACGCGAAAGATATTTTATCAATAGGCAGGGGCGGGGAGAAGCCAAGAAAAGACATAACTTTTATGAGCGAAGTAAAAAATTACGTCAGTTATTTTTACGGCGAATTGTTTGCCCCGGATTATACAATGCCGGAATCTTTCGGTCAAAAACCGGAAATTAATAAAGTAATCATAAAAAATATCGCGAAAGATTATATAGATATATATGATTCAACTGACGACTCGATAATTTGGTTTGACAAAATAAAAGAATTAGCGGCAAAACACGGATTCGCTCCCGAAACTAAATTATACAAGAAAAATCCGCAGGACTATAAAGGCAGCGTCGGCGACGTCAGCATGATTTTACGCATTGCAGTCTGCGGACGGCAAAATTCTCCGGATATGTACGAAGTGTTTAAAATAATGGGAAAAGATATGATTTGTAATAGATTGCAACGGTTTACTGAGGAGTATAAATAAAAATAATTATGAACGAAGAAAGATTTACAGGCAAAGCAGATATTTACAAAAAATACAGACCGTCATACCCAAAAGAATTTATCGATTATTTATATTGTGAAGCAGGGCTTAATCAAGAAAGTATAATCGCTGATATTGGTTCGGGTACGGGGATTTTCAGCCGGCTTTTATTAGAACGCGGCAGTAAAGTATATTGCGTTGAGCCTAATGAAGATATGCGTCAAACTGCCGAACAGGATTTAACGGGATTTGAAAATTTTATTTCTGTCAACGCTAACGCGTCAGACACAAAACAGCAAGATAAAAGCGTAGATTTTGTGACGGCGGCGCAGGCGTTTCATTGGTTTGACAGGCAAGAGTTTAAATCGGAATGCCAGAGAATTTTGAAACCCGGCGGGAAAGTTATAATTGTTTTTAACGGTCCGGAAGATTGTGAGTTTATCAGAAAAAGAGACAGTATAACCGAAAAATATGCTTCTGATAAAAAAGGATTTCAACAGCGGGGTGAATCTGCAGGGGAATACGCTGATTTTTTCGCGGACGGTATTTTTGAAACTAAAACTTTCAGGAATGATTTGCAATATAATTTTGATAGTTATATCGGCAGGGAATTATCCCGGTCGTACACGCCTAAAGAAGAAACAAATCCGGAAAAATATCACGGATTAATAAAAGAATTAGGCGAACTTTTCGATGAGTATAGTATAAATGGAATTTTAAACTTCCCGCATTTTACGATAAGTTATGTCGGGAGAGTATAATAAAAAGGCTCCTTTTTCAAAGGAGCTGTCAGCGCAGCTGACTGAGGATTTTTACATGAAATCAAATTCTAATCCCCCGTCACGCTCCGCGTGCCACCCCCTTTGAAAAAGAGGGCTTTAGATCAAATCATTTACGGTGATCAATTAAAAGAAACGGGAGAAATAAAAAAATGAGTGAAAATAATAATATTACTGAAAATTTAGACGGTATGTCAAATTTTTTATATGATATAATAGCCAAAGATATTGCCGACGGCAAATATAAAGAAGTCTGCACGCGCTTTCCTCCGGAACCAAACGGGTATCTGCACATAGGAAGCGCGAAAGCTATAACTATAAATTATCTCGCCAAAAAGAAATTCGGCGGCAAATTTAATCTAAGATACGATGACACAAATCCAGCTAAAGAGGATGAAGAATTTGTCAGGTCAATATATAACGATATAGTATGGCTAAATGAATCTGAACCTGACAATGTTTGTTACGGCTCGGATTATTTTGATAAATGCTATGAATACGCGATAAAATTAATAAAAGACGGCAAAGCTTTTGTGTGCGATTTATCGGCTGACGAGATGACAGAATACAAAGGCGATTTTAATAATCCCGGAAAAGACAGCCCATATAAAAACAGAACAGTCGAAGAAAATTTAAATTTATTTGAACGCATGAAAAATGGAGAATTTCCTGACAAGTCAAAGACTTTACGGGCAAAAATAGACATGACGCACCCAAACATGAATATGCGCGACCCTGTAATATACAGAATAATGCACACGGAACATTACAGGCAAGGAAATAAATGGAATATTTATCCGATGTACGATTACGCTCACCCTATGCAGGACGCTATCGAGGGAATAACACATTCTATGTGTTCTCTCGAATTTGAGAACAACAGGCCTTTATATGATTGGTTTGTGAATAACGTCGGCATTGAGGAATCAAAAAAACCGCATCAGTATGAATTTGCGAAGATAAGAATAACCAATACGGTTTTAGGGAAACGCACTCTTATAAAAATGGTCGAGACAAAAGTCGTGGACGGCTGGGACGATCCAAGAATGCCTACGTTAAGCGCATTAAGACGCAGAGGCTTTACCCCGTCGGCGATACGCGATTTTGTATTAAAAGCCGGAGTTTCAAAAGTTTATAACAACGTTGATATAAAACTTCTTGAATTTTGCCAGAGAACTGAGTTAAACAAAACGGCAAAACGCAAAATTGCTATATTAGAGCCTATACCCTTAGTTATAACAAATTATCCGGAAAATAAAACAGAATATTTTGATGTTTCAAATAATCCCGAAGATGAAAATTCGGGAACAAGACAAGTTAAATTTTCAAAATATTTATATATCGACAAAAGCGATTTTGAAGAAATCCCGCCGCCTAAATTTTTCAGGCTTACGCCGGGCGGGGAAGTCAGGTTAATGGGAAGTTATGTGATAAAATGCGATAAAGTTATAAAAAATCCCGATGGCAGCATAAAAGAAATTTTATGTACTTACGATCCCGAAACCGGCGGCAAAAATCCACCTGACGGACGAAAAATCAAAGGCACGGTTCACTGGCTGTCTAAAAACAACGCCGGTAAAATAAATATAAATTTATTCGATTATTTATTTACGGCTGAAATCCCCGACGATGAAAATTTTTCTGATTCTTTGAATCCGAATTCAAAACTTGAATATAAAGATTGTTTAATTGAAAAAAGCGTTCTCGAACTTGACATGGGCGAAAGATTCCAGTTTGTCCGTATGGGGTATTTTTACAAAGACGGCAAATACGACAGAACATACAACAGAATCGTCACGCTCAAAGACAGTTATAAACCGTAGGTGATAATTATTGTAGGGAGGTGCGTATTTATAATATCACTTGTTATTCCCGTATATAACGAAGAAAAAATAATCAAAGATACGATTATATCTGTTAAAAATTATATGCAGGCAAATTTTGATGATTACGAAGTAATTTTTGTAAACGATGGAAGTAGTGATAATACGTTAAGTATTATAAACGAATTGTCAGACGATAATATAAAAGCCGTGACTTACGAACAAAATAAAGGCAAAGGCGGCGCGGTGAGGACAGGAATTTTTGAAGCAAAGGGAAATATAATTTTTTACACCGACTGCGATTTGGCGTATGGGCTTGACGTGATAAAACAAGGTTATGAAGTTTTTGAGGAAAACACAGACGCAGATATAGTAATAGGTTCAAGAAAAAAGCATAAAGACGGCTACGCCGGATATACTTTACTCAGAAAAAGCATGTCGCGCGTATTTATGTTTGTTCTAAAAACATACGGCGGGATAAAACAATCTGATTCGCAATCGGGAATAAAAGGATTCAGAAAAAACGCCGCGAAAAAAATATTTGATTTATGCGAATCTGAAAAATGGCGATGGGCTTTTGACGTTGAGGTTTTATTGCTCGCTCAAAAATTAAAATATAAAATTTATGAAATGCCCGTAAAAATAATAAATCACCGTGAATCAAAAGTAAATCCGGTGAAAGACAGTATAAGAGCGTTAAGAGATATAAGAAAAATAAAAAAGAGAGTGAAAAAATTAAAATTTGATTAAAATCAAATATAAAAAAGGTCCGCCCTTTTGGGCGGACTTTGGCATTTATTAAAAACTATGAGTCATCATACCATTTATTGCTCTTGCTATTTCCATTTTTACCGATGTATCGTCGTTTTCGTTTATTTTAATATTTGAAAGAATTTCGAGAGCTTCTAATTTTATTGCCGTTTCTGTAAGATTTTTAATTATTTCCGTCATTTTATTAAATATCTCAAAATCAAACTCTCCGGGAGCGGCTCCTTTATATTCCTCATTCCAACTGTCGATTTTTTGTTTTGCGTACTCGATTATCTCCGCGCTGTTTATTTTATTGCCTGTTGTTATGTTTGTTATAGAATCATTATCCATTATTTTATCCTCCAAAATTATTTTCGGCGGACACGCAAGGCATATTTTATTTTCGGTTTCATCTATGAAGCGTGCCCTGCCGTTTTTTACAAGCCCTCTGGCTCTTTTTATGTAAGTAGCTTCATATTCTTTTCCGGTTTCATCTACTACGCTTACGTTTTTTGTTATGGGTATCTCCCCCCTGCATAAAATAGATTTTTATGTGAACAGCAGTTTTTTATTATGGGTGCCGTCCCCTTAATTCACATATAAATTATATCATTTAAATATATATTTGTCAAGTATTTTATATATTAAATTTCGATTCGCAAAGTGAGAATAAAAGGCTCCTTTTGAAAGGAGCTGTCAGCGTAGCTGACTGAGGATTGACGGATTTTCGGTAATCCCCCGTCACTTCGTGACGCCCCCCTTTTGAGAAAGGGGGCTTTTGAATAGATTCCGTTGTTTTTTATACTATATTTATTTTATACTTCTCTAACCAATAATTTATCTGGATAAAATACGCGATAGTTTGCGGCGTTGTCATAAGCTGCCCATACCATGGAACAGAAGAATTTGATTTAATCAAATATTCAAGAGATTCTTTTTTTATAATTTTTAATAAAGGCGAAGACGGCTCGTTTATTATTTCCGTTAAGATTTTTGATACAGCATTTAAATATTCCGGGTTATGCGTTTTAGGATACGGGTTCTTTTTTCTCCATGAAACTTCGTCCGGAAGTAATCCGCGCATTGCATAACGCAGCAGTCCTTTTTCTGTATTATTATAATCTTTATATTCCCAAGGTATATTATACAAATATTCGACGATTCTGTAATCGCAATACGGCGCGCGTATTGTAAATTCACTATATGAACTCATTCTGTTCTGCCGTTCAAGTAAAGTCTGCATGAACCATTTTATATTAAGATTAACTAATTCTTTTATACGCTTCTCTTCCTGATTCGCAGTTTTTGAAACATCGGAATCATTTATGGCTTTATTATATTTTTCGCTTACGTAATTATTTAAACCGGGGAAATTAAAATCATCTTTAAAAAAAGTTTTTCTGAAGTCTGTTGACTGAGACCATGGGAACCCGTAATTGTCGCGTATTTCTTTATCTCTGTACCACGGATAGCCGCCGAATATTTCATCTGCGGATTCACCTGATAACGCGATATCAGCAAATTTTTTTATTTCTTTGCAAAATAATAAAAGCGAAGCGTCTACATCTGCCATACCGGGTAAATCCCGTGCGTCAACGGCTGCATATAAAGCATCTATAAGATTTTGCGTGTCTAAAATTATCTGATAATGTTCGAAATATTCGCTTTTTAAATAATCTTTCATGCGTTCGATATACTCGCCGTCACTGTTAGGCTGAAATTTATTTGCGCTGAAATATTTGAAATTGTCTTTATAATCAACTGAAAAAGAATATAATTTTTGCTTTTGTTCTTTAAAATATTTTGCGGTGACTGATGTGATCAAACTCGAATCAAGTCCTCCGGATAACATAGTACAGACTTTTTTATTTTTATCGGAAATAAATTGCCGCTCTATCGAATCAATAACAAGATAACGCACTTTTTCGGCAGTCTGCGCAAAATTATCAATATGTTCGCCGTCTTTCATATCCCAGTATTTATATTTTTTAAATTCGCCGTTTTCAAAAATTCCGAACGATGCCGGCTCAAGTTCAGATATATTTTTGAAAATCCCGTAACCCGGCGTTCTTCCGGGACCGATCAATATAATCTCAGCGATTGCCTGCGAATCTATTTCAGTCGGAATTTTAGAATTTTTCAATAAAGTTTTAATCTCAGAAGCACATATAAAATTATTATCTTGAATTGTATAAAAAAACGGTTTAACGCCTATTCTGTCGCGTGCGCAAAATAATTTGTTATTATTTTCTAAAATCGCAAACGCAAAAACCCCGTTGAATTTTTTTACGCATTCTTCTCTCCATTCCGTATATGAGTGTTTTATTATTTCAATATTTGAATTTTCGTTAAATTTATGCCCGGACAATTCAAGTTCATGTTTTAATTCTTTTAAATTATATAATTCCCCGTCAAATAAAATTATTTCATGCATATAATATATACTCCTGAATTTTATAAATAATATATATATTATGCTCAAAAATATAAATAAGTTCTGTTTTAATTTTAATACAATTTAAAATTAGATACCGAACTTAAAAACAACTCTTGCCGAAACCCAAAAGGCAGGATTTAGCGCGTTTGTTAAGTTTGATTGAGAGAGAAATTTACAAAAAAATAATCAGCCCCAATTACAAGGCAAGCTGATTATTTTTTTCGTATCTAAAAATATTTTGCTTATTGCTATTTCTTTTCTTTATTATTCTTCGGAATTAGCAATACAGGCATCGTAAATCTTATCGTATTGCCTCTGTACCGAAGATGCCCTTTTTTCATAAAAAGACGTAAGGTCTGTAGTTTTTTCATTCATCATAGTCGGCAGGATATAAAACATCTCATTGAAATTAGAAAACATCATTCCGAAATCATATACAATATTTCCGTATATTATATCAAGCATTTCTTCTGATTCTTTATCCCTTGCCACTTTGCGGCGAAGCAGATTGTCGAAAGTTGCCGGTATTATTAGTTCGTGCGCCTTTGCGCCCATATATTCCGTCACAGCTCCTACTCTTTCCGGATCGCTTACGTTTATGGGAACTGAAAATGTAAGCGATCCCCAACCTAATGATATATGCTTTTCCTGCTGCTCATCGAATTTAGGATATGGCAGGATTCCAAAATCAAATTCAATAGTGCGCAGTTCCATTGTATCTATTTGATCCGTAGTGAACAATACTCGTCCGCTTTTGAATTGAACCTGTGGCATGTCCCTTTCGGCGTATGAATACGTGTAAGACTGGGTGCCGACATGGATTAAATCGTAAAACGTTTCTACGATAGACTGCATTTTTTCCGTGTATACATCAAGAACATACCGTCCGTCGTCTTCTTTTCTCAATAAGTTCTGATCGCAGGAATACATTACGCTTGTAAGCTCCCAGTCGCACATTCCCGCGTAACCGTATAAATCGTCAAGCCCGAATTGTCCGTCGCCGGTCAGGTCTTTGGAAACCTTTTTTGCCATTTCAGTAAACTTAGTCCATGTCCATTTGCCGGATTTTACAAGTTCATAGGGGTTTTCCAAACCATAGTCCTTAATCAACTCCTTATTGAACAATATGAAAAGCGGCATTGTGGTTATGAAATCGTTTGCGGCAAACGGCAAATACCCGTTTATCGTAAAATCATCTATGAGACTCTGATTCCAGTATTTTTGGGAAAAATCTACGTTAGGCATTTTTTGCCAGTTGTATAAATAATTATTTGTCACCAATGAGGGAAGCCCGTTTATTTCAGGCGTAAGCGCCGCGTCAAACGAATTTATTCCGGCTCTGACTTCTTGGGATATCGCTTTTGCGCTGCCGTCCATACCTACATGCCTTACCGGTTGAATTTTCAAATTGAAAAATTCCTCGGTTTCGATTAAACACCTGTAAGTGGCGTCGTTCACAACGTCACCGTTCTCCGTTTCGGGGAATTTAGGGTCTCCCCATACATCGGCATATACAAAAGTAAACGTTTCCCCGTTGAAGTCAAATTGCTCGCCGCCGTACTGATAATCCGGATCAACCGTCGTTTCTTCGGGTATATCCTGAATTTCGGTGGGGGTTTGCGGATTATCTTTTTCGTAAACACTATTATCGTCGTTATCAGGTTGTGAGCAGGACGACTCTAACATTAAAAGAAGAAATATTAATACAAATAATATAACGCTGTTAATTTTTTTCATTTTATATATCCTCCAAATTTTATGTATCGACAGAAAAAACACAAAAAAATAATCAACCCCGATATGCAAATAGGTAAGCTGATTATTTTCTAATTAAATTGGTAAGCCTACCGCCTTTAAAACGTTGTGTACGAGATGGTGTAACAGCACTCTCCCGTTTGTTTATTGACAGACTTGATTATATATCGGCAACCCTATTATAGCATAGTTATTCAGGGTTGTCAAGAAAAACGCGAAATGTTTTTTGCGTTTTTCTTTTGCGTGAAAAATTTTAAATATTGGGAGAAATCAGTATATTCGAGTTTCGATTTTGGGTTCGCTTGCGGATATATGACAATGAAAAATTTACAATTTTAACGTTGATTGAACAGCTCGCATGTGGTAATCTTTTACTTATATAAACTCTATTGCCTCACGCCATAGAGTCTTTTATTTTTTTATGGAGCATACGGGAGTTGAACCCGTGACCTCTTGAATGCCATTCAAGCGCGCTACCAACTGCGCCAATACCCCGTATTTATATTAATATTATATCATAATTTTATAAAATGTCAAGATTATAAATGAAAAATATTAATCTTGACTATTTTATTTTTTAAATATATAATTATATTTAATTTAAATCAAAAGGGAAAATAAAAAATAAAATGAAAAAACAAATATATCTCGATTCAGCTTCGACAACAAAACCGTCAGATGAAGTTTTGGAATTTTTATCAGTTGCTATGAAAAATTCATACGGCAATCCGGATTCGATGCACGCTCTCGGACTTGACGCTGAAAAACAAGTCGAACATGCGCGAAATATAATCGCGTCGTCAATTAACGCAAAACCCGAAGAAATCATTTTTACATCATCAGGCACAGAAGCAAATAATCTTGCGATATTCGGCTCAGTCGAAGCGTTAAAACGCAGGGGAAATAAAATAATCACGACAAACGCCGAGCATCCGTCGGTTTATTTCCCTATGCTTGAACTCGAAAAAAAAGGTTTTGATATAATTTATTTATCGACAAAAGAGGGTAAAATAAATATAGATGAGTTTAAAAATTATATTGACGAAAAAGTTATTTTAATTTCTATTATGCTTGTAAACAACGAAACCGGCAGTATTTTTGACATTTCTGAAATTATAAAAACCGTTGAAAATTCCGGCTTTCGCGATAAATTATATATTCACTGCGACGCCGTTCAGGCATTTTGCAAAATTCCGATAGATTTAAATAAACTTAAAATTGATATGATGAGCATATCAGCTCATAAAATCCACGGAATAAAAGGCTGCGGGGCTTTGTTTTTACGCAAAAATAAAAGAATAATCCCGCAGATTTTCGGCGGCGGTCAGGAAAATAACCTGCGTTCTTCGACTTTAAACACGCCCGGAATTTTCGCGTTCGGAAAAGCTGTTGAAGAAGCAGCTAAAGATTTTCAAAAAAATCATGAATATATAAATAAACTTTACGATTATACTGTTATAAAAATAAAAGAAAAATGCCCGGAGATTATATTTAATCAACGGGCAGATATAAATAATATTTCAAAATATATATTGAGTTTAAGATTGCCAAAAATAAAAAGCGAAGTCATGTTAAATTATTTTTCGGGGCAGGGGATTTATATATCTTCAGGGTCTGCGTGTTCGGAAAAACATCAAAACTCAAAAGAATCAAAGCGCGTATTATTAAATTACGGGCTTGATAAAAACTCCGCCGATTTTACAATCAGGGTAAGTTTTTCAAAATATAATACTTTTGATGAAACAGAAGAATTTGTCAACACTTTATCTGATGGAATAAAAAAACTTATAGTTTCACAAATCAAGTTTTCTTAACGATAAATAAGATATTACCGAGCATATCAGGCATACAATCCCTATCAGTATAAATGCCGCTCCGACTTCGAGATGTTCTTTTATTATCCCGACTATAAACGGTCCGAAAAACATTCCGAAACTGTAAACCGCCTGAAAAATCCCCATAGCCGTTCCTCTCGCGTTTTCAGATATTTTCTTTATGCTTAGCCCCATCAATAACGGAAATGATATTCCTTTTCCGAATCCCGCTATTGTCTGGGTTATAACCAATAAATAATAATCTTTTATGAACGGAATCAGTATCGTACATGCGCCGAGTAAAAGCATACCGGTTAAAATTATATTATATTCTTTGAATTTTCCTGAAATAAATTTTCCCAAAATCAATGCTCCGAACGCGTTTGGCATATATGAAAAAACCATTAATATGCCGTTTTGAAAAGCGTTTATATTCAAAACATCTTTAGCGTAAGCGGGGGTAAACCCGAATATCGTGCTGAACGATATTAATTGAGATATCGCGCCGATTACAGAAACAATTATCAGAGTTTTATTTGATAAAATCTCATGGAGTTTATTAATTCCCATCCGGTGAGGGGGAGCATTCGACAGCGTGACATGGGGGCTTTTATTAATATTCTTTTTTAATTTATCCTTGTTTTCATATATCATAAACGCAAGAATAAAAGATACAAAACCGATTATTACGGCGAGTATAAACGCTGATTTATCTTTTAATACAGTAAAACTGACAAGCAAAGAACCGCAAATTATCCCGCCGAGCTGACCTGTGCTTCCGAAAAAATCAAGTATGCCGACAGCCTTGACGGTTTTGTCAGTTTCGTGATAACTCGAAAACAAAACCATAAAACTGACCCATGTCGAAGCCGCGATTCCCGCGCTTGCCCTTGCGAATAAAATAACATATATATTTTCAGATAAAAACAAAAACACAGCAGACAAAAAAGTAAATGTTATGCCTATAATTATAAATAATTTTCTTGTTCCCAATTTATCTGATAATATACCGAACGGAATTCTCAAAAGCATTTGGGTTAATCCGTAAGAGCCTATAATAATTCCAATCATTGTCGGCGAAAATTCAAGAGATTCCATGTACGGCGTAAAATTTGACTGATATGAATATATCGAAAACCACATGAAAAAAGCAGCCGCAAATATTATATATTTTCGTTTATTAGTTTTATTAATGCGCATATTGCTCAGCCAGTTTTATCAAATCATTTGCTTCGTCTATATTTTTTATCCCGTCAGTTATTATAATAAGCCCTTTATGCGAAAGATTTTTAAGCAAAAACGGGATTTCATCAGAATCCGGAGCCAACACAAGCCCTTTCCCGGCTTTCTGAATTTTATTAAAAACCCCGATAAAATTTGACATTTTAGGTTGTCCCGCGACATGCGTCCACTGTATGTTATCTAAATTTTTTACGGATAATAATATATCCAAGTGTCTTATCTGTTCCTGTCCGTCAAAATGATATGTGCTGTTATCGTAAAATTTTGTGCATTCCTCAAGCTCAGGTAAAACAAATCTTTCGTAATGCTTTGCTGAAATCATAACCGAAAAATCGCATTGCAACTGACCGTGTATTCCCCTCGACCATGTCTGCATCCAACTGTGGGAAGAACCGCCGTCGTTGCTTTTTTTTGTTATATCATAAAATTCTTTCTGCGTTTTTTTCCATACTTCAGTTATTTTATCACGCGCTTTTTCAACGAATTCAGGATTATCTATTAAATCAATCAGTAAATCGTCATTGCTTCTCAAATTAGCGAGAGCGTCTATAATACCGCAGTTATCGTTTCCTCCGACCATAAATAATCCATTCGAACGCTCGGCTAAATCCGAAGTAAAATTTTTATGTATATCAAATGCGTTTTCGTCATAAACAAGTTTATTTATATCCGGTTCATGTATTACAGGCTCAAACCATATAGTATCAGGCGCGTGTATTAATTTAGAGCCGAAATAACACGAATGAGCGGCAACTCCGAATCCGGGCATTACAGAGGGTATCGCTTCGGCTAAATAAATCGTATTTTTTATCCAATGTTCAGAACGCCGGAAAACAAAATCAACGTCTGTTCTCGATTCTTCAAGAGTATAATGTTCTTTAGGCAAAACCAGCGGCTCAGCCGGTTTGTTATTTTTAGGCAATTTTATCGACAAACAACACCTGTCAATATATTCTTTGTTCCAGAAAGCGTCCATACGCTTTTTTGTTTCTTCCCAGTTTTCTTTATATTTTATTATCATAAATAACTCCCTTAAAATATATTACGGCTATATTTCCAATATCATTTTAAAATGCGGGATATTTTCCTCTAAAAATTCATCGCCGACTACTTTAAATCCTAACTTCTTATACAATTCAACGACATAAGTCTGCGCATCAAGCGTAATTATATCAGCCTTTTTTAAAGAAACCGCCAAATTTATAAGGCTTTTACAAACAATCGTGGCGTATCCTTTTCGGCGATATTTTTTTAGAACGGCAACCCTGCCTATATGCGCGGTTTTATTCGTGAGATATAGCCGTCCGCAGGCGACGGGGATTTCATTTTCATATAATAAAACGTGATATGAAATTTTATCGTTATCGTCAAGTTCATTTTCCTGAGGTACACCCTGTTCTTCTACAAATACCGGAATTCTTATTTTCATAGCCTCTGAAAAATCGTCGCCGGGATATATTATATTAATTGACGTCATATATTTACCCCAATTTGAAATATTTATTGTAGGAGCGACCTTTGCGGTCGCCCTTGTAAAATTAATCTTTACTCTAAAACAATTCTGCTCTCTTCAAACGCGTCAATTTCCGATGTTCTAACTGGTTTTATTTTAAATGCGCACTTAAATTCTTTTTCGTTGAACCTGTATTGTTCAAATAATTCCGGTCCGCATGAATTTGACCCGATTCCGCTTTGTTTATAATCAATAGTGACAAAAGTCAGTTTTGACGGCTCAAGGCCGTAATTGTGCCTTGTTTCATCGAGCATTTTCGGCGAATAATGCTGCGCGTTAAACATAAATGTATTTGCGGTTGCCTCGCTTTCAAGCGAGAACAACAATCCATGCCCGGCATAATTTGCAACGGTTGCCCAGCGTGTTTCAAAATGCGAGCTGTTTTCCTGCGGGAATACATAAGGCTCAAAATTGTCCGATATATTATCGCCGAATAATCCTATTTTTGCAGCCCTGTGTTTGTCAAGATACGATTCCATCGGTCCGTAACCGAAATATTTCATCTTTTCGAAATTCTCAGGCATTTCAAATATTATCCCGAATCTCGGTAAAAACGTGTCGATTTTATCGCCGATTTTAGCTTTAATATCTATTATCAAATCGCCGCTTGCGTAAAAATTATACAAAACGTCAAGATAAATTATCGGAGCGGTTACAGGTGCGCCAAGCGATACAGAAGATTTTATCGTCAGCTTATAATCATCAGACGAAATAATTTCGCTTGAATAATGTTTCTGCGCAGCTTTGTCAAATCCAAGATTACGCCATTTCCATTGAATATTCCTGTCGTTATCGGTCGGGGCGCGCCATAAATTAAATTCTATAGGGGTTTCTATCATTTCTTTGCCGTTGTCATTAATCGAAATAATTTTGCCGTAATACGCGTCGTATGTATAAACAGTTTCGTCTGTAAAAACAGTTATATATCTGTCATAAGAAGTTTCATGTCTTAATTTTTTAGATTTTTTAATATCCGCGATTATATATTTATTCGCGTCGCTTTCTATATTTATCGGCAATTTAAACTGTTCTATACCGATTTCATGGCCTGCCTGCCAATACGGCGTGTTTTTGTTTGACTTGTAAGATATATTTAAAAAATATTCGCCGGGTTTGTCTAATTTTTTCACGGGTATATCTAATTCAAAAGATTTTTCTTCCTGCGGTTTAATATCAAGCGCGATTATTTTGCCGTCATAAATTATTTTACCGTCATGTTCGATGTTATATAATAAATTAATATCTGTCGTATCTGTAAAATATCTGTGGTTTTTCAATAAAATTATTATATTTTTAAATGTTTTGGAAATTACTAATGTCAAACGCACAGGTCTTATCACCTGCTTTAATTCAAGCAGTCCCGTATGCGGTCGCCTGTCGGGATAAACTAATCCGTCAACGCAAAAATTGCCGTCATTCGGGTAATCTCCGAAATCGCCGCCGTATGTAAATTTATTCGGCATATTTTTACTGTCTCTTAAAGCTACGCTGTGGTCTGTAAATTCCCAAACGCAGCCTCCGAAAAAATTATCGTATTTATAAATAATCTGCCAATAATCTTCAAGACAACCCGGACCGTTGCCCATTGCGTGGCTGTATTCGCACAACATAAACGGCTGCGTGTAATCTTTATTTTCAAGATATTGTACTATCTGGTCAGGATGCGGGTACATTCTGCTCTCTATGTCAACTGTATCGGTATGCTGTTTTTTATTTTTATCGTCTTTATACGCGCCCTCATAATGTATAAATCTCGAATTATCGCGCGAGCGTATATATTCCGTCATTTTTGTATGGTTTATGCCATGCGGAGTTTCATTGCCGAGAGACCACGCTATAATCGACGGACGGTTTTTATCTCTTTCAAACATGCGCTTAACTCTGTCAACATAAGAATTTTCCCAGTCAGAATCAAACGACGGTATTGTTTTTGTAGCCGTCCACATTCCGTGACCCTCTAAATCCGTTTCGTCTATGACATAAAATCCAAGTTTGTCGCATAATTCATAAAATCTTGGGTCGTTTGGGTAATGCGAAGTACGGACAGTATTGATATTATGCCGTTTCATGATATATAAATCTTCGAGAAAATGCTCGAACGGTGTAGCATGTCCCAAAATAGGGTGTGAATCATGACGGTTTACGCCTTTGATTTTAACTTTCTGCCCGTTTATATAAACTATATTGCCGATAATTTCAACTTTTCTAAAACCTACGTCCTGACATATAAACTCGCCGCCGCATTGCAGCAATAATTTATATAAAACCGGATTTTCATCGCTCCATAATTCTATTTCGCCTGCGTCGATTTCTATTTTATTAGTTTTATCAATAACTGACGAGCCTTCTTTTAGTATATTTTCTCCGCACGGAGATAATAATTTATACGCAATTTCGGTTTTATCAGTTGTTTTTAAGTCAACAGTTAATTTGCCTGTTTTAAAATCTTTTGATAATTCTGTTTTGATAAAAAAATCCGTAATTCTGACTTTTTCGCGCTTTAATAAATAAACTTCCCTAAAAATACCGGACATTCTCCACATATCCTGATCTTCGAGATATGTCCCGTCGCACCATTTCAAAACGAGAACCGCGATTTTATTTTCGCCTTTTTGAATAAAATCTGTGATATTGATTTCAGTCGTCATGTGCGAAACTTGAGAATAAGCCGCAAACTGCCCGTTTATCCAAACGTAAAAACAAGAATCAACACCCTCGAAATTTAAAAATATTTCGTTATTTTCAACAAAATCATCTTCAAGATAAAATTTTCTGCGATATAACCCGCAAGGATTATCGTCCGGCACAAACGGCGGGTCGTTAGGTATGGGATAATTCACGTTTGTATAATTAGGCACGTCGTAATTTTTATCGTAATCGTCTTTTCCTGTGACTGCGTTGCCGTCCATTTGCCAGTTCATCGGTACTTGTATAGTAGTATAATTAGGGTATTCTTCTAAATAATCATTTGTGACGTCGGCAACTGATGAAAAATAACAAAAATCCCAATCCCCGCAAAGAGTCTTGAAATTCTGTGATTTTCCCCTGATTGCCTGTTTTGCCCTGTATTCGCATGAATAGGGTATATAATACGCTCTGGGTTCTTCGCAATTATAATGCAAAACGTCAAGTTTTTTGTAATAATCCGGGAAAAAAGTTTTAAACATTAATTTAATCCTCCAGAAATTATTTATATATTTTAATTTATAATTTTATCCTAAATAATTTATAAAACTGTTAAGCGTAGTACTTCTGTTCATGCGTATACGCCGGATTTCAAATAAATTATATTCTGTATTATGCATACCTGAACTTGCGAGCAACCCGAACGAATAAAATTCTTTGGATTTTTCTATAACCGTATCGTTATAATGGCCGGCGGGATAAGCTATGGCAAGAACAGGGTTTCCTGTTATTTCTTCTATTTGTATTTTGGAATTTTCAAGTTCGTTTGTAAGTCTTGTCTCATTTGTGCTTATAATAGCTAAATCAGGGTGAGTCAGCGTATGGCTTTCAAATTTTACAAGCCCGGAATCGCTCATTTCGCGTATCATTTCCACAGTAAAATCTTCTGCGGCTATATTATTTATAGTTAAAAACAATGTTATTTTCGCGTTATATTTTTGCAGTATCGGATAAATTTCTGTATAATTAGCTTTATATCCGTCGTCAAACGTTATAAATACAGGTTTATCTATATTATTTAAATTATAATAATCGTCAAACGTACAGAATGTAAATCCGTTATCGGCAAGATATTGTATTTGCTTTTCAAATTCAGACGGTTTGACATATAACTCAGCCAAAGCGCCGGGATTATTTTCTGACGAAGTGTGATACATCAAAACAGGGAAGTTTTTAGAAATTAATTCAGTTTCAACAGGCCGGTAAATTACAGATTTTGTTGGTTCTCTTGTATCGTGCAATTCCTGTATATCTTCTGTATTTTTTTCTGTCTCCTGTATATTATTAAAAGTTTCAAGTTCAATTTCAATTTCAGGTTCAGTTTCTTTTAGTTCTTCTGTCGTTTCTGTTATTTTTGTTTCTGCTCCAGGAGCTTTTGTTGCTATTGGTTCTTTTTTAGAATCATTTTTAATTTTATTTTCCGTTTCTTTATTAATGTTTTCCGTGATTTTTGTGTTTTCAATATTTTCAATATTTTCAGTAATTTCTGTTGTTTCATTATTTTTTGTTATTTCCGCAGTTTCTTCAATTTCATCGTCGTTAATTATTAAATTATCCATTGGTATCATAGGCGTATCGATTTCGTAAAAAACTTCTTCTGCTTCCGGAATTTCGGTAAAATCCGAAATTCCAGTAATTTTGTTTGTCGTAATTAAAATATAAAGTTCAAACATTATCAGTACAGAGCATAAAGATAAACAACCGATTTTTGCGATTTTTATAAATTTCTTCATAAACTTATCTAAATTATTCCTTTACTTTTTTGTTATTATTATTTTAGAATATTCTGATAAAGCCGATAAAACCGATAAAAATGAATTGTTAATTTATATAATATTATAAAAACTGCTGTCAATCCGTAAGCCGAGTTCTGTCTTGAACAATCATCTATCTTGACTTCCGGTTGCCCGTAAGTTCTTTGCCGCTTCATGCGAAAAAACGGGGCGTGTCCCGTAAATTTTACGCGTTTTTCAACGTTTCGTCTTACATCGGCGTTGCTTCAGATAGGGTTTACACAATTGGTCCGCAGAACAAAAATAAATAAATTCTGCGGATATTAGCGCAGGGTTGCCGCTGCGCCGGTGAGCTCTTACCTCGCCTTTTCATCCTTACCCTTGCGGGCGGTAATTTTCTGTTGCACTTTCCCTAAAGTTGCCTTCGGCGGACGTTATCCGTTATCTATTGCCCCAAAAGCTCGGACTTTCCTCACCCGGAGTTTTTCACTCCTGTGCGATTGTTTGTATTGGCAGCAGTTTTAATATATAATATTATAAATCATTTTCAACGTTTTGTCAAAAGTATTTTTATATTTTTTGCAAAAATTATAAAAATATTTATAATTTTGCACTATATTTAAAATTATTATTGTAATTTTTTTCTTTTTTAATTATAATTATAGTATAAAATAAATTTTATATTATCAAAATAGGGAGATTTTTTATTGATGATCGGCGATTACAGGAATATAAAGACGTTGAAAGAATTTAAAGATTTTATAAAAAACAAAAGCGTTGCTGTTGTGGGAATAGCGGTAAGCAATATTGCGCTGATTGATTTTTTATGCAAATGCGGAGTTGAAAAAATAACGGCAAGGGATAAAAAAGATATTTTCGCGGACGGAAAAATTCCGGAATTAGAAGATTTGGGTAAAAAAATCAAAATAAATTATATTTTAGGCGATAATTATTTAGAAGATTTAAACGAAGATATAATTTTTAAAACGCCTGCAATAAGACGGGATTTACCGCAAATTATTAACGCTTTAAATAATAATAGTATAATAACAAGCGAAATAGAATTATTTTTTATGCTTTGTCCGGCAAAAACAATCGCGATTACAGGCAGTGAAGGTAAAACTACTACTACGACAATAATCGGGGAAATTTTAAAAAAAGCCGGAAAAAAAGTTTATGTGGGAGGAAATATCGGTACGCCGTTATTAAATCAAATAGAAAATATAAAAGAAGAAGATTACGCAGTTCTTGAAGTTTCGTCTTTTCAGCTTTTTGATTTGGATAATAATAATTTTAAACCCGATTACGCAATTATAACAAACATAACCCCAAATCATTTAGATTGGCACAAAGACATGCAAGAATATATAAACGCGAAAAAAATCATATTTAAAAATCAAAAAGAACCAGATAAGCTTATTTTAGATTTCGATAACGATTTAACGCGAATTGTAGGGCGCGACGATCCCGACGCGCCGCGAAAATTTTTCTTTTCGGAAAATAAATTGCCGGACGAATACAAAAACGGAATTTATTGCGACGGTGAGTTTATTTTAATGCGCGAAAATGGTGCGGAAAATAAAATCATGGATAAAAGCGGTATTTTAATAAAAGGCGAACATAATGTATTAAATTTTATGGCGGCAATAGGCGTTACGCATGATATTGTAAATACAGAAGCGATAATAAATGTAGCGAAAATATTTAAAGGAGTTGCAAACAGGATAGAATTTGTACGGGAATTTGACGGAGTGTCTTATTATAATTCATCTGCGGATTCTACGCCAACCCGGACAATTTCGGCTTTAAATAATTTTAATTATTTAGGCGAAGATAAAAAAATAATCGTGATACTCGGTGGTTACGATAAAAAAATTCCGTTTGATTCACTTGCGCCTGTTGTGCATAAAAAAGCCAAAGCAGCGGTTTTATACGGCGAAACGAAAAATATAATCAAAAAATGTTTAGACGATTATAAAAATAACTATGTAGGGGACGGCGTCCTCGACGTCCCGCACATACAAATCGCGGATAATTTCGAGTCAGCCGTAGAAACTGCGAAAAAACTCGCAAATCCCGGCGATATTGTTTTGTTATCTCCGGCTTGCGCTTCGTTTGATTGCTTTAAAAATTTTGAGGAGCGCGGGAACAGGTTTATAGAATTGGTGAAAGGATTTTAAAATATAAAAATGAAAAATAAAATAATATTAATCGGTGGATATTGCGCGGCAGGCAAATCAACATTCGCACGCAAATTATCGCGGGAATTAAATATACCGTATTTCGAGCAGGATACGATAGACGAGACGATTTGTGACGGTTTCGGGCGTGAAAGCAACGTATATAAAATGGGAAGCGAAAATGTAGCGTATGACATTATATTACATATAGCCGAACGGTTTATGCAAACCGGGAAACCGTGTATTCTTGAAAGCGTTTTTGGTTTAGAAAGAATAAGCGAAATAAAAAAATTATTTGTAAAATATAATTATGAATGTCTTTTATTTGTATTCAATGGCGACCCTGAAGTTATGTTTGACCGGTATGTTGAGCGTGACAAAAGCGGCGAGCGTCATTGGATTCATAACCCGGCTCACAAAGATTGGTTTATAAATGAAATGCCGAAAGATAAACTTGAGGAAGCGGAAGTCGAGGAAAAAATCGTTGTAGATACAACGTCGTTTGAAAAAGTGAACTATAATGAATTGTTTGCCGCTGCAAAAAAATTTATTGAGGAGTAAAATATAAATATGGAAATAAAAAAATTGCTTGAAAAATTTTCGCATATCGTATCGCCGTCAGGGTATGAATACATGGCTGAACCGGATATAACAAAAATTATCAACGATGATTTTAAAGGAGTTTTCGATGAAGTTTATTTTGATAAATTCGGCAGTTGCCATTTAATTAAAAAAGCCGCGCCGGAAATTGAAAATCAGAAAAAAATAATGTTTGACGCGCATATTGATCAAATCGGCTTAATAGTTTCCGAAATATTGGACGGCGGATTTTTGAGGGTTAATTCTCTCGGCGGGCTTGATTTAAATATATTGCCCGCGTCTGAATTTTTTGTTTATACTTACGATGAAAATAACGAGCCGTTTATTTTCGCGAATAATCCGGAAAGAAAAATTCCCGCGATTGCAGTGAGCGTTCCGCCGCATTTGAAAAAAACATATGATTCTTCAAATAATTTGCCGAAACTTGAAGATATTTATCTTGATACCGGATATGATTCAAAAGAAGAACTTGAAAAAATAATAAAAATCGGGTCTCCTGTGACTTTTAAGCAAAATTTTACGAATCTCGAAAATAATCTTGTTTCATGCGCCGGAATGGACGACAAATTATGCGCCGCGGTTTTAATGCTTGCGGCAAAATCAATAAAAAATCCCGATATGATTAATGCCGAAATTCACATTGTTTTAAGCGTCAGCGAAGAAACAAAACAATTCGGAGCGGCGACGGCGGCTTTTGAAATACAACCGGATTTTGCAATAGTTTTAGACGTCGGTTTATCGCGCGATCCCGGAGTTGACGCGTCCGAAGCGTTTGAAATAAGCAAAGGCGCGGGAATATCATATTCTGCTGAAACTAATATTAAACTGACAAAAAATATTATAACTCTTGCAAAAGACAAAAAAATCCCCGTGCAGATAATCGCCGAACCGACAGGCACCGGAACAAACGCCGAAAGTATTCAGATAACAGGAGAGGGGATTCCGTGCGTTTTGATTTCTGTGCCATTAAAAAATATGCATACATTCAACGAGATTTGTTCAATAAAAGATATTGGAGCAACGGTTGAACTTGTTCGTGAAATTATGGAAAACGGAGGGACAGTTAATGATTAATATAAATTTGCTTGAAAAATTATGCCTCGCATTCGGACCGAGCGGAAACGAGGACGAAGTCAGGGATATAATAATAAACGAAATAAAAGATTATGCTGATAATTATTATACAGACAAAGTCGGGAATTTGATAGCTTATAAAAAAGGCGAAAAAATACCTGAAAAAAAGCGGCTTTTTGCCGCTCACATGGACGAAGTCGGATTTATGATTACGTCTGTCGGAGACGACGGATATTTAAAATTCAAGAACTTGGGCAGTATCGAGAGTACAGTTATATTGGGTAAACAGGCGACAGTTGGCGAAAAAAGATTTGCGGCTGTATTCGGGGGGAAACCGGTTCATTCGTTAAAAAAAGAAGATAAAAATAAAATTCGTCCTGCCGATGATATTTATTTAGATATAGGCGTAATCAAAGAAGATAAAAAAAACAAAAAAGACGATTCAAAAATTTCAAAGCCTGTAGAAATCGGTGAATTCGCAGTTTTTAAATCTGATTTTGTAAAATTCGGGCAAAATAAAATAAAATGCAAATCGATTGACGACCGTTTCGGCTGTTATATTTTGATAGAAATGATAAAATCAAAATTATTATACGACAGTTATTTCGCGTTTACGATTTGCGAAGAAATAGGCTTGCGGGGCGCGAAAACTGCGGGGAATATAATACAGCCGGACATAGCCGTAATATTTGAGGCGACGACGGCAGGGGATATATATGATAAAACCGAAAAAAACAAAATATGCTCTCTCGGAAGCGGCGCGGTTGTATCACTCATGGACAATACCGCGATATATGATAAAAAACTTATAAATCTCGCGCTTGATACAGCTAAAAAAAATAATATCAAAATTCAGATAAAACAGGCAGTCGCCGGAGGAAACGAATCGGGAGCGTATCAAAAATCCGGCAAAGGCGTGGGAGTTCTCGCAATTTCCCTGCCTACGAGATATATACACTCCCCGTCATGCATCGCTGATTTGACCGATATGCAGGAATGTTTGAAATTGGCGTTTGAGATTGAAAAAATTCTCTGATTATAAATATAATATAAAAAAACAGGACGGATATTTAATCCGTCCTTAAATAATTTATTTTATTGTTTTATTTAACTATTTTTTCAAAAGTCATGTATTCTATTTCTACGTCTCCTTCTTGTTCCAGATAATCAAATCTCAATTGTTTTATTGTTCCCTCCCAGACATCGCAATCGGATGTGTCAAATTCGAGTATTTCCCAGTCTTCTCCGTCGCTGAACCAATATTCGTTTTTTATTGACTGCGGTTCGCTCCATGCAGTATCTTTGTTTGTTATAAAAAATAACTGACAACGGTACCCGTCGGAATTATTTTTTATCTTGAATTTTATATAGTCGATTTCAGACGCGTCTATGCCGATATTTGCGTTTACCGACATTACAAACGGGTCGCCGCCTGTCGATTCCATTTTTAAAATACCGTCCTCGACTCTTAAATTTTTTGTCTGGCTTGATGTTTTAAACATTTTTTCTTCTGGAGTGAATGTCCATTTTAATATTTCTTCTGTTATTATCGGGGGTTTTTCAGTTGTAGTCGGCGCTGGCGTGGGTTCGGGAGTCGGATCCGGAGTAGTTGCTTCGGTTTCTGTTTCGCCGATAGTTTCCTGTCCAACGCCGGAATTTTTGCTTTCGTTTTCTTTTTCGGCGCACGCTTGTAAAAATAATACTCCGCAAATTAAAGCAATAATCAAAAGAAAAATAATAAGCCGTTTGATAATATTTAAATTTTTCATAATTAAAATTCCGTCTTTCTGTAATTTTAATTTTTATTTCGCGCTCTCTTGTATTGCGACAGCAACTGCGACAGTCGCGCCGACCATCGGATTATTTCCCATTCCGATAAGTCCCATCATTTCAACGTGCGCCGGAACGGACGACGAACCCGCAAACTGCGCGTCGCCGTGCATACGTCCCATAGAATCCGTCAGTCCGTAAGAAGCCGGGCCTGCCGCCATATTATCCGGGTGAAGCGTTCTTCCCGTACCGCCGCCGGAAGCGACCGAAAAATATTTTTTATTATTTTCCGTCGCCCATTTTTTATATGTCCCTGCGACTAAATGCTGGAATCTTGTCGGATTTGTCGAGTTACCTGTGATAGATACATCGACTTTTTCTTTTTTCATGATAGCAACGCCTTCAAGAACGTCGTTTACCCCGTAAGCTCTTACTTTTGAATTTGCACCGCTTGAAAAAGCTTTTTCTTCGACGATTTTTAGTTCGTTTGTATAAAAATCATAATCTGTCTCTACATAAGTGAATCCGTTCACTCGCGAAATTATATATGCCGCGTCTTTACCCAATCCGTTTAATATAACCTTTAACGGTTCTTTTCGGACTATATTCGCTGATTTAGCTATTCCGATTGCACCCTCAGCCGCCGCGAATGATTCGTGACCCGCAAGAAAACAAAAACATTTTGTTTCTTCTTTTAAAAGCATAGCCGCAAGATTGCCGTGCCCGATACCGACTTCACGGCTTTCCGCTACAGAACCGGGAATACAAAATGCCTGCAATCCTATGCCGATTGCCGCAGCCGCGTCAGCGGCATTTGTTTTGCCTGATTTTATAGCGATTGCGCAGCCCAGAGTATATGCCCAGACTGCGTTGTCAAACGCTATAGGCTGAACTCCCCTGACTATTTTATCAACGTCGATTCCTTTTGACAAAATAAATTCTTTCACTTCATCAAGCGAAGAAAAACCATATTCTTTCAGACATTTTTCTATTTTATTTATTCTTCTTTCGTAACCTTCAAATTTTACTGTATTTGTACTCATTCTTATTACTCCTTTCTCGGGTCGATATATTTGACCGCACCGTTTTCTTTATCGTATCTGCCGTATTGACTAATATTTTTTTCGTATGCTTCTCTGGGATCAACGCCATTTCTGATCGCTTCCATCATTTTTCCCAAATGCACGAATTTATAACCTATAATTTCGTCGTTTGCGTCAAGCGCGAGAGATAAAATATACCCCTCAGTCATTTCTAAATATCTTACACCCTTAGCGTTTGTCGCGAAAATCGTGCCGACCGATGAGCGCAGCCCTTTTCCCAAATCTTCAAGAGACGCGCCTATCGGCAGACCGCCCTCTGAAAAAGCACTCTGCGAACGCCCGTAAGCCAGTTGCTTGAATATTTCTCGCATCGCTACGTTTATCGCGTCGCATACCAAATCTGTGTTTAAAGCTTCGAGTAAAGTTTTCCCCTGTAAAATCTCAGCCGCCATAGCCGCAGAATGAGTCATACCCGTACAGCCGAGAGTTTCTACAAGAGCTTCTTCTATTATACCGTTTTTGACATTAAGCGTGAGTTTACATGCGCCTTGCTGAGGGGCGCACCAGCCGACCCCGTGCGAAAATCCTGAAATATCTTTTATTTCATAAGCTTTGACCCATTTGCCCTCTTCGGGAATCGGAGCGGGCCCGTGTTTCGGCCCTTTTGCAACCGAACACATATTTTCTACTTCGTGTGAAAATTCACTCATTTCTTAAAACAACTCCTTTATTATTTTAATTATTTAAATAATATTCGTTAAATTTATTTATTGATTTTTGAAAAACTGGTTGATTTTTTTCGTAAAACGAAACCATGTTTTCATATTGGGCTTGCGGATAGCAGGCATACCGGAACAAATGGAGTATATCGCCCATGTTCTTGTAATATATCATAACCGGCTGGAATTCGAGTCCGGTTTTCAAAATATCAAGAACTCTAAGCGATTCTTCGTCGCGGCTGTATTTGTCTTTGAGCGTGCTGTTAAAATATGCGGGAGTCGTCGTCCGGTAACCTTCGGACGCAAGAGCTTCCATAACGGCTCCTATCATGTCGTAGCGTTCCGGCGACGCTGTGACGGGAACGCTCACCAAAGAATAGTTCGCATGAGATGTAGTATGATATTCTTCCTGATATTCATCCCATTTCGGTACGGTCAGAATGCCGTAATCGTCTTCCATTGCGCGGAAGTAATTTGAAAATCTGACCAAACCGCCGAAAAATAATATTCTGCCCTCCGTGAAAAATCTAACGTCGTTTTCATAATTGACGGTTTCGCCTTTGTTTGAAATCGCCTGCGGCAAACCATCTTCGCTCATTGAAAAGTCTCGGAGCTTTTCGTATGCCCGATAAAATTTTTCGCCCAAAGCCAAACTCAGCGAACCGTCCGAACCGGTGTTGGTTATCGGGATTTCAAAAGCCGAAAAATATACGTCGTAATAATCGGACATAGTAACTCCGAACAAATCTTCAGAATCGACTATTCCGTTGCCGTTGAGGTCTTTGTATGTGTTTTTTGCGGCTTCCACATATTTGTCAAACGTCCATTTTCCGGAAAAAACCAAATCATATAAACCCGATATATCGTAATTAGCGGCTAAAGTTTTGTTAAAAAATATACAGTTCATATATCCCAGCACAGAGGGCGTAATATCTCCGGTTACAAAATATGTTTTGCCGTTTATCGTAACGTCTTTCATAATTGTGTCAGGCCACCACGGCATATTATAATCGATATACGGAAACTGGGCAAGATTAATATAAATGCCTTCAAGTCCGTGAGCCGCGACGTCATAAGCGTTGGCGAAAAGCAAGTCAAAAGCGTCGTCGCCGGCTTTTACCGATTTATAAGCGTTTTGGTACGATGTGGTAGTCATGGTTTTTTCGATATTAATATTCAACCGGTCTTCAACTGCCAGTTCGCGCGTGTACATCGCGTCATTAAATACTTCTCCGTTCATTGCTTCAACGAATTCCCATTCGGTGTCATAAAAAACATTATCGACTTCTCTTCCCCAAATTCTGAATGTTTCTCCTTTGTAATCCAAATCGGACGGCAGATTATCCATGACATAAACGCGGTCAGCCACGCTTTCTTCTGAGCTTTCGTTTGTAGTATCAGTTTCAGTCGCTTTTTGCACATCAGTTTCGGCTGTTTTTTGCGAACACGAAAACAACGGCAAACATATCAGATTCAATATAACTGAATAAATCAATAAAAATAAAATAAATTTTTTCATAAATTTTTTCCTTTAAAACAATTAATAAAAACTTTTATGTCATACATTATAGATTTTTACTAAACAATAATTTCACCCTCTATATTACCGTTTGCCCCGCAGGCGTTTGCTTCATCTGTGTCAATATGCATATACGGCATAAAAGAATCTCGAATCCTGATTACAACATCGCCGAATATAATCGATCTGCCGGTATTTTCTATTTTTATCTGCACTATCTGTTTATCTTTTACACCAAATTTTTCCGCGTCCTGCGTTCTTAAATGCACATGGCGTTTCGCAACGATAACTCCCTCGGTTAATTCTAATTCACCTGCAGGGCCTATAAGTTTACACGCGCCGCTTCCGGCAACGTCTCCTGATTCTCTTATTGGCGCGTTTAGTCCTAAAGTCCTCGTATCTGTGAGTGAAACTTCAACTTGGGTTGCTTTTCTTGCCGGCCCTAAAATAATCACGTTTTTTATTTCTTTTTTAGGCCCGATTATATCAACCCTTTCTTCACATGCAAATTCCCCCGGTTGTGAAAGTTCTTTTTTTAACGTGAGTTTATGCCCCTCGCCGAATAAAACGGCAATATCTTTCTCATTCAAATGCACATGTCTTGCAGATGTTTCAACAGTTATTGTATTCATTTATTTATATACTCCTTTGTTTAATAATAAATATTTTATATTTATTATTTTACTACAAGTAATAATTTAAATAAACAAATTAAATGTAAATATTCTATTTAAATTTTACCAGTCTTGCGTTTTATCAAGCCATTCGTCAAACATTCCGGATTTATCAAGCCATTTTATATATTGCTCATGCGAAAACGGAGGGTGTCCCGATAAATAATGATTTTTCCCGTTGATATTATTATTTTCAATATGCCATTCTATTACTAAAAATCTTTTTTGACCGTGTACAAACGGGATATTTCCGGCGATTATATTGCTGTTTTCGCTAACAATAATATTTCCCGATTTCAAAATTTCGGACGTGTCTATATCAATTATTTTAAAATTAACGGATTGCGGCGATAAATAATCATTGACGATAACTATTTCCTGTTTCCAGTTGTCAGGTTCACGCAGTATAACCGTTAATTGCTCCTGTGAATTTTTTATAAAATAATAAGCAAGTTTTTTATCAAAATAATAATCTACGATTGCGTCTGAAAACTGAGGCCAGCCGTCCATAAGATTCCACCACAAAATTCCCGAACGCCGCCATTTATTGCCTCTGAATAATTCAATAAAAAACTTTTTGGCTTCAGCCTGCACAATCTGGCTTGCCAAAACAAAATCTTTTAAATTTTCGGGAGATTTATCAAATACTTCCGCGATTTGATTTAACATCAACTGGATTCTGTAATCATATAAATGCAATTCAGGAACAGGCGATGTGCTGTGTAAAAGCCATTGTTCGTCCTTTGCGATTTTATCTGCGCCGGTCCATAAATTTTCGGGTGAAATAAATTTTTTTATACTCTTAACCGACGGGCATCCGTGATAGCCTATTTCGCTTACAAAATGACATATAGAATTTATATAAAACAGGCTTTTATAATAATCCCTCGGCCCCCACAAATGTTTTTCGGAAGCGTATTCCGTTCCGGTTTTTATTACATTTTCGTCAAAATACGGCGAGCTTGCGATATACGGACGAGAACCGTCATATGTCTTTACTGCTTCGGGTAATATTTCCCGCGTTAATTTATTTTTGTTCGGATCGCCGAGATTATTCCATAAATATGCTTCGTCGCATTCGTTATCGCCCGACCATAAAGCTACGCAGGCGTGATTTCTCAGGCGTTTTATAACTGTAATCGCTTCTTCTCTAACTACCTGACAAAATGCGTTATCCTGAGGATAAACAGCGCACGCAAACGCAAAATCCTGCCATATTAAAAAACCTTTTTCATCGCATATTTCATAAAATAAATCATCTTCGTAAACATTTCCGCCCCAGCAGCGGAGCATATTGCAGTTTAAATCCTCCGCCATTTCAAGAATTGCGGGTATTCTCTCTCTATCGCGCGAATGAAAAGCGTCGGCAGGAACCCAGTTTGAACCTTTCATAAATATTTTAATATTATTTATAATAAATTCAAACGCGCCACTGCCAAACTGATCTGTCGTTGAAGTTCTGTTTAATTTAACAGTCCTTACGCCGTATTTTAATTTATATTCGTCGATAATTACGCCGTTTTTCTTTAAATAAATTTCGGTTTCGTATAAATTTTGTTCGCCGCTCCCTTTTGAAAACCATAATTTCGGATTGTTGATATTAAACCGTTTTTTTATATTTTGAAAATATATATCGTAATCTAAATCAACAATAGAATCTCCGCAGGTCATTTTTAATCCGACCGTATATTTATCTGTTTTGTTATTATTTAATTTCAGATTGCAGTTAAAAATTATTTCCGCGTTATTTGAATTAACACTACTTGTATTCAAAAATATTTCATCTATTCTTTCTTCCGGTAAATATTCTATATAAACCGGACGCCATATTCCCGACGATAAAAACCTCGGCATTATATCCCAGCCATACATGTGCGGAGCTTTGCGAACATACAGCGATTCCGTATTTGCGCCCATCGCGGCAACACTTGGCGGATATTCGTAATATTTCGCCATTTCTATCGCGGGCTTTATATATACAAGAATTTCATTGTCTTTTTCTTTTAATAAATTATATTCTGTATTATTTGGTATATAAAATTTATGTTCTATAAGCATATTAGATGAAATTATCGCGCAATATCCGTTTATATAAACATCGGCAAAACAATCAAGCCCTTCAAAAATTAATACAGGATTTGCGTTTTCGGTTTTAATCTCAGGCAAATCAAATTTTCGGTAATAATAAACGCCGCAATTTTCCGTCATTTCCCTGATTTTTACCGGATTCATGCCATAAAACGGTTCGCCGCATAATTTATTTTTATATAAATCAAGCTCAAAATTTCCCGGAACTTTACAGTGATATGATTTTAATCCGGCGTTTTTCAATTCATTAATAGCTTTATGATTTTTATCGTTTTTATAATCGACAAAAGAAAATTCCCAATCTCCGCATAAATCTATTTTAACGTGTTTATTTTGCGTTTTCATAATATTTCACTCCTGATTTGATTTTTGTATAATTGTTTTAATTTATTTTACTATATTTTTATATAAAATATTTGACAATAATATTAATTTGTTATAAAATAAAATTAAAATATAACAGGAGTATAAAAAATGTGGGAAAAATATATAAATAATCCCGTTTTTGGGAATAAACAAATGGGGACTTGTTTTGACGCGTTTGTTTTGCCCGGACAAAATTGCGGAAGCAGATATAAAATGTATTTTTCATGGCGGCCGAAAAAATCAATCGCTGTGACTTTAAGCAATGACGGGATAAATTGGAGCGAACCGGAAATTGTTCTTGAACCCGATATAACCACAGGCTGGGAAGACGATATAAACAGGTGCGGCGTAATCGAAAAAGATAATAAAATATATATGTGGTACACCGGGCAGGCTCACGGAAACAGTTGGATAGGTTATTCTGAATTTGATATAATAAACGGGAAAACAAATCTTGCATACAGAAATCCGGAACCTGTTATTATTCCGGAGCAGCCGTGGGAAAATATGTCTGTTATGAATCCGTGCGTATTGTGGAACGAAGAACAAAAAATATATCAGATGTGGTATTCGGCAGGGGAAACTTATGAGCCTAACGTGATATGTTACGCGATAAGCATTGACAGAATAAACTGGCGTAAACACAGGGCAAACCCGGTTTTTACGAGAGATACAAATAATATTTACGAACAAAACAGGATAGGCGGTTGTCAGGTAATAAAATATAAAAACGGCTATCTTATGTTTTATATAGGGTATGAAGATATAGATACCGCGAGAATCTGCAGAGCATGGTCGCCCGATGGAATAGCACGCTGGAAGCGTTTTGAATCAAATCCGATAATTTCATCAGATAAAAATAAATGGGACGGCGACGCGTGTTATAAACCGAGCGTGGTTTACGAAAAAGATAAAAACCGTTGGTTATTGTGGTATAACGGAAGAAAAGCAAATGAAGAATATATAGGCCTTGCAATTTATAAAGGCGAAAATTTAGAAGTCTAATATAAATTATAAATTTTATTTAATAAAAAGGAGATATAGTTTCATGAAAAAAATATGTTTATTACTGGCATTTATTTTGTTTTTGAGTTTATTATTAATATCTTGCGGAGGGAATACAGAAGAAAATAAAAACATTACTCCAAAAGAAGCACAGGATATAAACGCGAACAACGAAATTGTGTTGGACGAAGAAACAGAACCCGTAACGGAAAAATTATTGCCCAATGTCCCGGACGATAAAGATTTCGACGGTTATGAATTTATGATACTCGGAAACAGTACTGCTTATAATACATACTGGTATTCAAAAGATTTATATGTAGAAGATGAAAACGGAGACGCTATTAATGACGCGGTATATTACAGAAACAGGGCAATCGAAGAAAAATATAATATAAAAATTAACGCCAAACTTTCCGGAAGCCAGTATAACGACGCAAAAAAGAGTATAAATTCCGGAGACGGAACATACGACGTTTTTTCCGTGCCGCTTCAGGGAGCGACGGCTATGCTGGCTCAGGACGGCTCGTTATTAGATCTGAAAAAAGTGCCGTATATAGATTTGGATAAACCGTGGTGGGACCAGAGGGCAAACGAGCAATTATCGATAGGTCATAAATTAATGTTTACGATAAGCGATTTATTGATTATCGACAAAGACGCTTTGTTTATATTTTTGTTTAATAAAGACGTTATACAGGAACAGGGTTTGGAAGATCCGTATAAGCTTGTACGCGACGGCAAATGGACTATAGATAAAATGTGGGATATGGCAAAAGATATGCCGAAAGACGTGAACGGCGACGGGAAAATGGATGATTTGGACGCTTACAGAATGCTTACCGCCGCTCACACTATACACGGAAACGTAGTCGGCTCCGGCCATTTTGTTATTACAAAAGACGCAGACGACATGCCTGTCTTGAATATCACAGACCCTATGATACAGGCTTCGTATGAAAAATGGCTGAATATGATGCTTGACCGTAACAGTACGTGGGTCGCTCAGGACTGGGATTCAAGACATACTGATATTTGGATGTATCAGCTTGAAGTATTAAGCGAAAAAAGGGGATTATGGCTATATGCGGGAATGGACAGGGTGACTACTCTGAGAACTTTCGATTTTAATTTCGGTATATTGCCAAACCCGAAATTCGACGAAAATCAAACAGATTATTATAATCATGTACACGCTTGGTGCACTACGGCAATAAGTATTCCGGTAACTTCAGACCCGGAGAGGACCGGAATGATTCTTGAGGCTCTGACTGCCGAAAGTTATTATACATTGCGTCCGGCATATTATGACGTTTCGTTGAAAACAAAATTTATGAGAGACGACGAATCGGGGGAAATGCTTGATTTGATATTTAAAACACGGTGTTATGATTTGGGGCATGTTTATAATTGGGGCGGATTATTTGATATGTTCTGTAACCTGCCGCAGCAAAAAAATAACGATTTTGTTTCAGGATTCGAAAAAATCATGCCGAAAATCGAGCGGGATATGGAAAAAGCTATAGAAAATTTTCTGGAAAACGAATAAATAAAATAATAAAATAAACGAATAAGAGCCGGATTTTCCGGCTCTTTTATGTAGAGGATACAAGCATTATATAATTTATGCGTAGGTGTTTATATAGTTTTATGTATTTATTATATCAGTTGCACCAGCAACAGGATTATAAGTATTATGACTATCCAGATTATTATCCAGTCATAACCGTAACCGTCGACTAAAAAATCGTTGTCGCAGCCGCAGCCGTCCCTTCTTCTGCCTAAGCCAAATCCCATATTTTCACCTCCTCTGTATTATATTATGCTTTGGAGGTGATATTGGTACCGTAAAAATATTTTTATTAAATATTCTCAAAATAAATGCTTGTAGAATTCTGTCGCATAACGGCGAAAAATTTACAATTCATTTATGAAACTTTTTGAAAATTGTGTTATATTGTATTCGGTTTATTTTAATCGGGGGGTGAGATTATAGATTGGATAGCAATCTGATTATAAAACTTGAAAATATTGAAGTTATTTACGGGACTGTAAAAGTTCTCAAAGGTATTAATTTAAATATTCACGATAAAGAATTTATAACTCTATTAGGCCCTTCGGGATGCGGTAAAACTACTACTCTAAGAATTATAGGCGGGTTTACCGAGCCGCAGACTGGAAATGTATATTTTGACAATAAAAAAATAAACGGCGTTCCGCCCCATTTACGTCAGGTAAACACTATTTTTCAGAGATACGCGCTTTTTCCCCATTTAAACGTCTATGAAAACGTAGCTTTCGGATTAAGATTAAAAAAAGCCAAAGAAAACGAAATCCGGACAAAAGTTTTTGAAATGCTTGAACTTGTAAATTTAAGCGGGTTTCAGCCGAGGGACGTAAATTCTCTATCGGGTGGTCAGCAGCAGAGAGTCGCGATCGCGAGAGCTTTGATTAATCATCCGAGGGTTTTATTATTAGACGAGCCTCTTGGGGCGCTGGATTTGCAGTTAAGAAAAGAAATGCAGGTTGAGTTAAAAAAAATACAGCAGAGATTAAATATAACTTTTGTGTATGTCACGCACGATCAGGAAGAAGCATTAACTATGTCTGATACTATCGTTGTTATGAATAACGGCGAGATATTGCAGATAGGCGCTCCGCAGGATATATATAACGAACCTGCCAATGCTTTCGTCGCGAAATTTATCGGCGACAGCAATATAATAGACGGGATTATGCACAGGGATTATTTTATAGAATTCGGCGGCAATTATTTTGACTGCATAGACGGCGGCTTTAAACCAATGGAAAGGGTTGACGTAGTTATACGGCCTGAAGATATTATAATAGAAAAACCGTCTGAAAAAAATATAATAGGCACAGTCGAGACAGTTACTTTTAAAGGCGTGCATTATGAAATGACGGTAGATTCTTTCGGCGTAAAATGGATAGTACACTCAACTACAGCGTTAAATCCGGGCGAAGTCACGGGTATGAACGTTTCTCCGGATAATATACATATCATGAAAAAAACCGGAGATGAAAACGAATCGTATGAAATCGACGAAATTTCGCGTATGATAAATGATGAGGAAGTAAACATAAATGATATTTAAGTCAAAACTGCCCGCTTCGCCTTATATAATATGGGCGGCGGTATTTACGTTGATTCCGTTGTTACTCGTGGGATATTACGCTTTCACGGACAGCGGCGGGAATTTTACTATTATTAATATATCTGACGTTTCGAAGTTCGGCCCGGTATTTATCCGTAGCGTTTTACTTGGTTTAATAGCGACGGCGGTATGCTTGATTTTAGCTTACCCGTTTGCTTTTATCATGTCTCGCATGAATGCGGGTATGCAAAAAATCATGATGATGCTTATATTGCTCCCCATGTGGATGAATTTTATTTTAAGAACTTATGCGTTGATGACGCTGCTTGAAAAAATCGACGTTTTCGTAAACCGGTTTTCCGGGTTTGCGGGGCTCGGGCATATCCAGATAATAAATTCCGGCGGAGCAGTTGTTATGGGCATGGTATATAATTATCTGCCGTTTATGATACTGCCGTTATATACTGTAATGATAAAAATAGATAAATCCGTAATCGAAGCGGCTCAGGATTTGGGCGCGAATACTATGGGCGTAGTCGTAAAAATAGTTTTGCCTTTATCTAAGCCGGGTATATTAAGCGGCATAACTATGGTATTTGTGCCGTCTGTAAGCACTTTTGTAATATCTCGAATGCTTGGCGGCGGGGCAAATTTTTTAGTCGGCGATTTAATAGAGCAGTTAGTTTTGGGAACTACTTATAATTTACAGCTCGGTTCCGCGATTTCGTTTATACTGATGATATTTATATTATTAAGCATGGCTCTTTTAAATCAATTTGACGCAGACGAAACGGAGGGTATGATTGTATAACATGAAAAAAACAAAAAAAATATTATCTTCAGGTTATATGTCTTTGATTTTTCTGTTTTTATATATCCCGATTTTTATATTGATTATATTTTCATTTAATTCTTCAAAAAGCAAATCAGTTTGGAGCGGGTTTACTTTTGACTGGTATGTTAAATTATTTCACAACGAATTGATTATATCTTCTCTTGTAAATACTCTTATACTCGCGCTCATATCTTCTGTTATTGCCACAATAATCGGCACTGCCGCGGCAATCGGCATATATTCTATGAAAAAAGCGGCGAAAACAGTTATTATGAACATAACTTATCTGCCTATATTAAACCCTGAAATTATAACGGGCGTTTCGTTTATGCTGCTTTTCGCGTTTATTAATTTTGACAGGGGATTTTCAACGCTTATTATAGCGCATATTTCTTTCAGTATTCCGTATGTGATATTAAATCTAATGCCGAAACTGCGGCAGCTTGACCGTTATCAGTATGAAGCCGCGTTAGATTTAGGATGTAATTCTTATCAGGCATTTGTTAAAGTCGTCCTGCCGGAAATATTCCCCGGTATATTAAGCGGGTTTTTAATGGCTTTCACTTATTCTATCGACGATGTAGTTATAAGCCTGTTTACTTCCGGACCCGAAATGCAAACTTTACCGATAACTATATATTCTATGACAAGAAAACAGATAAGCCCCGAAATTAATGCTTTGTCGGCGATTATGTTTATTGTGGTTTTTACTTTGCTTGTTATCATGAATATAAAAGATATAAACGACGCTAAAAAAAGAGAATTAAAATATATTAGTCACGGAGGTTAATAAAAATGAATTTTAGAATTAATATCACCGCGAAAATTTTGTTGGTTATTTTAACGCTCACAACAATTATTTCTGTTTTTTCCGGCTGCGCTCAGGATAAACAAGTTGTAAATGTTTATAACTGGGGAGAATATATCTCAGACGCGGCGGGCGATGTGAACGTCCTGAAAGAATTTGAGGCGGAAACCGGAATAAAAGTCAATTATACGACTTATGCCACAAACGAAGAGCTTTATTCAAAACTTAAGAGCGGCGGAGCGAATTATGATATAGTAATCCCGTCGGACTATATGATTAATAGATTAATTAAAGAAGATATGCTCGAAAAAATAAATTTCGCGAATGTTCCAAATTACGAAAATATTATGGACGAATATAAAAATCTGGAATTTGACCCGACAAACGAATATTCCGTGCCTTATACATGGGGAACGGTGGTTTTGATATATAACACAAAATATGTGACAAAACCGGTTGAAAGCTGGGATATTTTATGGGACGAAGATTACAAAGGCAAAATCATAATGTTTCACAATTCAAGAGACGCTTTCGGGATTTCTCTTAAACGCCTCGGATATTCTCTGAACACTACAAATATAAGCGAACTTGAGCAGGCGGCTGATGAACTAAAAAAACAAAAAGACGTTCTTCAGGGATATTACATGGATGAAATATTTAATAAAATGGGCAATGAAGAAGCTTGGATTGCGCCTTATTACGCAGGCGACGCTATAACAATGATAGAAGATAATCCCGATCTTGACGCAGTATATCCAAAAGAGGGGACGAATAGATTTGTCGATTCTATGTGTATTCCGAAAGGCGCAAAAAATAAAGAAAACGCCGAAGCGTTCATAAATTTTTTGTGCGAGGCTGAAATTGCCGCGGCTAACAGTGAATATATCGGATATTCAACGCCAAATTATGCGGCTTATGAATTGCTGGACGACGAAATAAAAGAAGACGAAATCACATATCCCGACGCTGAAATTCTTGAAGATACAGAGATGTTTTTGAATCTGCCCGAAGATATAAACAAAAAAATCGACGAATTATGGACTGAAATAAGAGGGTCATCAAGCGAAAATATATTCCTGTTCCCGATAATTATCGCAGTTCTTGTAGTTTTATGCGTAGTGATAATAATAGTGGGACAAAACAGAAAAAAGAAGAAAAGCATGGAATATTAAACACAAAATAAATATAAGACCGTAGAGGTTGCCCCTACGGTCTTATATATGTTTATTTTATTTCCCGCAGTATTTTTTCAACGGGCTTGCCTCTCTGTCGTGATGTTCGTATATTGCGTTTAAAATTTCGTCTTTGCGCGATATTTTTTCGCTGTCAGATAAATCTAAAATAATATCTTCGAGTATTGACGGCCCGAATTTAAAATTGCCGAATAACGCCCCGTGAAATTCGCCGTCAATTAAAATATACTGCAAAACCCCGTATTTTTCATGTTTGAATTTTTCTTTAAGTAAACGGGGAGATTGATTTTCCCTGTTTTCGTTTGATTTTACTAAAAAATCGTTTCTGTGCATGACTATAACGGATTTCGGCAATTTTAATCCGTCGCTTTCAGATCTGTTCAAATAATCAAAGTCCGATTTTAACATATACCCGATATTGTTATAATTTACAAACTCACCCAAATTAACAAGTTCGTCAGACGCTTGCTTAATAAAATTTAAATTTAATTTATAAAACGATCTTGCCATTGACGCGTCAAATAATATATTTAATTTCGCGAATCGTTTTAAAACAATTTTTAACGCCTCAAGTTGCGTGTATTTTTTTATATCTATTTCAGGGAATACGCTCTCCAAAGTAAACCACATTCTGTCGCCCTCGTTGTCTGTCTGATCTTCGAATATAATAAAAGCTTCCTGAAGTTTATGTAGCTCCGGCGTTATATTTTTCACGAAATAACCCGTGGCTTTTTTAATTCTGTTGATTGTTATGCCGTCCTCATGCTCGATTAAATCAAGCAATTCAAATTGCATTCGCGATAATCTGCCGCGGTCTTTTTTATATAATCCGATAAAAAGTTCTAATTCGTCAAAAGCTACATAGCCGACCGAACCGTTTTGAAACCGGCCTTTTACTATATCCCTGTTTTTCCTGAGTTTAAAATTATATTCAAAATCGTCAAAATCCGCGCGCGAAGATATACTCGGAGGATCTCCCGGCGCGCTCCAGTATCTTACCGGGACAGGGGACATATCTCTGAATAATTTATCATATTCTTTTTTGCCTGCTTTTTTATCTGCCAGATATTGCCTTTGCATACGCAGGGCATTTATTTTTTCTCCGGGTATTTTTATATCCATGATTTTATCCTTAAATTAAAATAAAATTAATTATAATTCCTGACGGTTAAATATTTTTACGCTTGAAAATAAAAATATTATCAGACATATAACTGCTATAATTATATTCACGGCTAAATCGCCTATATTTTTAGCCTGTGTTATTATCCCGAAATTATTTATATCAGAAGGCATATATTTGCCGATTTTAGGAACCGACGGCAAAATATTAAATACTATAAAAATCAAAAACGCGAAAAATGTCGCCGAAGTCACTGTTTTTGTAATCACGCTTGAAAATAAAACTATAGTTAATATAAAAATTAAATATAAAAATAATAAAGCAAAATATAACATGACATATTTTATATCTATTAAATTGTCGTCAAACAAAAACTTAGTATATAATATCTGCGATCCCATAGCAAGAACAAGCGAAACAAAAACAAAAACAACTGATGAGACAAATTTTGATAAAATAAACTGCGTTCTCGAAATATTTTTTGTTAATATATAAGCCGCGGTATTTTTTGATTTTTCGTTTGCGACAATTCCCGCGAACACTATAATAACAACGAGTAATCCTATTGAATTAAAATTCCCGAAAAACTGGGAATAACTTTCCAAAGAACTCGGAGCCGACATAACTGCGGATAATACCTGCGCTTCTTCTGGTGAAGCGTCGGCTAATGCCATTTTTAATATTTCCGGAGTCAGTTTTGTTAAAAGCGGCGAGCTTATTCCAAGAACTAAAAAGATTATAGCAAGAACAATCCCTTTGACTGTTTTAATTAATTCAACAATTTCTTTTTTGAAAAACAAAATAAAACTGTTTATATTACCGCCTCCTTTTCCTGAGAAACTATTGAAGAAGTCGCGGATATGAATATATCTTCAAGGTTTGCGTCCTCGAATTCAAATTTAATGAGAGACAATCCGTTTTCGTATATCATTTTCGGGAGAATCTCGCCGGCTTTTTTTCTGTCCGAAGTTTTAAAACTTAATTTTATATTCTCGTCTTCTTCGCTGTTGATATAACTTATAAAATCAAACTCTTTTATCGCCTCTAAAAATTTATCTAAAATTAATTTATTATTTGCCGGAATTTCAACATTTAAAACGCTGTGTAAACCTGAATATTTTGATTTTATATCGTTTATACTGCCGTCAAGAATCAACGAGCCTTTTTCTATCAGAGCTATCCTGTCGCATACTCTTTCAACGTCGTTTAGTATGTGCGTTGAAAAAACTACCGTGTATTTGCCCCTTAAAGAATTTATAATATTTATCGTTTCTTTTCTGCCGATTGGGTCAAGAGCAGACGTAGGCTCATCCAGCATGATTAAATCAGGAGAGTTTATAAGAGCGACTGCGATTCCGAGTTTTTGTTTCATTCCCCTTGAAAAAGTCGAGATTTTATTTTTCAAGCGTTTTTTGTCGAAATTAATAAGCTCAAATATTTCCCTGATTTTATTTTTTATATCATTGTCGGACATTTTATGCAGCCTGCCGCACAAAAACAAATATTCCCTCGCCGTCATAAATGAATAAAACTCAGGGACATCGGGTAAAAACCCGATATTTTTATAAGACGCCGGCTTGCCGAATTCTATTTTGTTTCCGTAGATATATATTTCGCCATCGGTAGGTTTTGACAGTCCGGTAATCATTTTAAGCGTAGTGGTTTTACCCGCGCCGTTCCTGCCGAGAAATCCGTAAACTGAGCCATGGGGAATCGTGAGGTTTAAATTATTTACGGCAATTATTTTATTTTCGGTTTTGTTATTATTTATTGATTTAGTCGAAAAAATTTTTGTAAGATTGACGAGTTTGAGCGCGTCGTTCATAATAATCCTCTTGTGTTATAATTTTTTTTATATATTTATATATCGTCGTCGTTATCGTTATTATTATCGTCTGTTATCTCAGCCTCAGCCCTGCCAAAAATTATATATAAAACCGGACCGATAAAAGTAGACATCAATAAAACCGATATTGCGATCCAGATTAACGGATTCAGATTTTTAGTTTTTTTCTTTTTTATTATATCGGCAATAACGAAAATAACCAAACCGAGTTCTATTATTAAAAGCGGGATTAAAAACGGAATAAACGGTATTAATTTATCTATTTCCATATTAGTAATATCTCCCTGTATTAATTTCATAAATTTATTTTAGCATAAATCTGTGAACTATGCAACAGAATATTTGTTTTAATAAAATTTTATGCAAAATTAACAATTTATACGTATCATTTCTAAGAGTTTTTTTGTATAATATATATAAAATAAATTATAAAAAATCAAAAAAAGGAGATTTTGAAAATAGTATAAAAATTTATTAATTTATTCATTTATTCATATCTATAACACGAGGAGAGGAAAAAAATTATTATGCGTACAAATATACCTTATAATGTTTTAACTATATCCGAGATGAATAAGACAAAGAATAATATACGAAAAGAAAATATCAAATTCGAAAATTTGATTTTGGATAAAGACACAATAAAAAAACTGCGCGCAAGCAGCAGTATGTTTAATAAAACAGTTTTCGTAAAAATAGAAAAAGATTTTCAGAAATATAACGTGGAATCAATACATAGAAGCGGCAAAAAAATATATACTCTTATGTTGATTTCAAGCGAGGCGCGTATAGAACTCCGGGGAGAGGAAAACTGCCGCCCCGATATTGTGAAAACTTATAAAATAAGCTGATATAAAAATTTATATACGCAGGGCGGGGGTTTCCCGCCCTTGATTATGGAGAAAAAATATGACAAATATTAAAATAATCGACGGCAAATTTTACATAAACGATATTATTTCAAATAACAAAAATATAAATTCTCTTTCAGATGGCAAATTAATAGGGATTTATACGGATGTTTGCGTTTTTTTTGATAATAATATAATCGATTGCGATAAAAATAAAAAAGATTTTATAAAAAATCTAATTGAATGGCGTAAATCCGGTATAAATCTAATAACCGTCGGGCTTCAAAGCCCAAATCCGTTTGAAGAATATTATAAAAAAGTAAGAAATCAGGATAAATCAAAAAAAATATTATTTAATAGTTCGGCGTTAAAATCCAACGGAAGTCTGGATTTTGATTATCTTGAAAACGCAGAAGAAATTATCAAATCGGCGGATAATTTAGGTTTTATCGTGCTTTTAAATATATTATCACCGTCGTGCGAAAATATATTTGAGGACGAATTTGCGATAATAACCGGGATTTTTAATATTATCGACTGGATTTTAAATAAAAAATTTTCTAATATACTCGTTAATATAACTGATATATCGCATACTTTTTATAAAAGTTCTGTTTTAAATAATAACAGAATTATAGATATTTTAAAATCGGTCAAAAATAAAGTTGAAAACAATTTAATTTTAGGAGCGGGAATAAAATCTTTCGCGAATTTAAACGCAAAAAAGCTTGAAGATTATATAGAATCATCTGACTTTATCCCGGTTTACGCCAATTATACAAAATCAAATCATAATACAAAAAAAATGCTTGAAAATATATATTTTTTCAATAAATTAATGCGTGAAACGGGCAGGGAAGTGCCGGTAATAATGGCAAAAGGCGATAATTTAGACGAAAAATATAATTCGTATGGCAAAAATAATTTAATTGAATCTTTGGAAAATAATATATCATGGTGTTATTATGACAAAGACGGATTCGTAATACTTCCCGTTGACTGGGATAAAAATTCAAGCCCGGAGAAAAAAAGATTTTTTGATATTGTTGAAAATATGCAATAAAATAAATTATTTTGATACATAAAAATATATGTTATGTATCAAAATAATTTTATGGATATATTAAAACGTTTTGTTATATACGGTTGTCTGGGTTTATTTATTGAAACTGTCTGGACAGGATTGGGTTCGGCTGTTAGAGGCGATAAAAATTTAAAATGCAGTACGTATCTATGGATGTTTTTCATATACGGAATGGGTGTTTTTCTTGAGCCTGTGCATGAATTTATACGGGGGTTTTTATGGATATACCGCGGATTTATATGGGCGGCGATTATTTTTGTTATAGAATATGCGACAGGCTCTGTATTAAAATTTACGATAGGAAACTGCCCGTGGAATTATGACAGCAACGGCGAAGTGATTACTTCGGTTAAAGGAATTATACGTATAGATTATCTGCCGGTTTGGTTTTGCGTCGGATTATTATTTGAACGCGCTCATGATTTTATAAATGTGTTTTAATAAAAATCAAAACTTCTTAAAAAGCCCTCTTTCGCAAAAGGGGGTGCCGTCCGCAGACGGCGGGGGATTCCCTAATCCGATTTTGCGCGAGGCACGGAGAGAATCACCCGTCAGCGGACAAGCCGCTGCCACCCTCTTTTGCGAAAGAGGGCTTTGGCTCAATTTTTTGCCTTCTTCTACATATTAAACGTAAACGATAAATCTATTCTTTCTTCTTCGGTAGTGAAACGCTGAGAATACGCGAATTTTACGCTGTCGTCAAAATCTAAAACTCCCGATCCTTTTTTGATTCTTATATTCGTCGCACCGTTGTAAATATAAGTGAATAATCCGCACTTTGCCGATGTTCCCAAATTATTGCAATGATAACCTGTGTATAAATTCGGCGCGTCTTCTGACTGGGTTATTGATTGACGGTTACCTAAATAAACAGAATAGTTCCATTGTTTTTCATAAAATTTCGCCAATGCTATAAAATTTACTCTTACATTATTTTGGAAATTGGGATTATTCACTAATTCAAATTCAACCTTTCCGCCGTCGTTAATGTATAATGACAAAAGTTTTATGTCGGAATCATGTCCGATAAAACTTATAGATTGATTATCCGGTAACCTATTTCCATTATTGGCAAGTATTTCATTTAATTCTTCGACTTTCTTTTTAGATAAGTTGGTGGTAAATCCCACATAAGATAACGCATAATCGTCGTCTATCTGGAAAAGAATATTATAATAATTTTGAACGTCTTCGTCAAATTCTTTTTGCAGGTACGGATACAGCACTTTTAATCCTTTAACGATTTTTGTGCAATCTTCGCATTGATTGATATGCACCGCGACTTCGTCGCGTTCATCTTTCGTCAGATAACCTTTTGCGTATTCAAATAATAACCCGTAATAATCTATGCATTTTTTCATAATAACTGCTCCTTTTTTATTTTTATTATTTTTTGCTTTTTCGTTTATGCCAAGCTGTTCGCGTATGTTTTTTATCCCGTAATACGCATTTGATTTAATTGTCCCCGTAGGCAATCCGGTTATATCAGCCGTTTCCGAAATAGAAAAATTATTTATATAACGGTAAGTGACGATTTGTCTCTGCTGTTCCGGCAATGCCGCGATAAGCCGTAAAATATCGCCGATAAGTTCGTTATGTATAATCTTTTCGTCCGGGAGTAATTCGTCAGACACAAGAATATTATAATAATTTTCCGAATCGTCAGAGTCAAATGATATATATAAATTTTTATTTTCTTTATTATAATATTTTCGCGCCGCGTTTCTGGCAATGGCTTTTAACCACGCCCGTTCTTTACCGTAATTTGAATAACCTGAAAAATTTTTATACGCGAGATAAAACGTATCCTGCGTTATTTCTTCAGCCGCATAGTCGGATTTAACGATACTTCGCACAAATTTATATAACCAGCCTGTGTTATCTAAAACCAGTTGGTTGAAATCACGTTCAGCGATAAAATCATACCTCCTATGCTTTTTGAATTTATGCCTGCAAGCTTAATATACATAATCTAAATTTTATAAAAAAGTTCAATTATTTTTGAAAAATTTTATTTTAATTTAATTTTTTATATTTTCCTCCCAACATACATTAAGTGTTCAGACCAGTTTAATAAATCCTCGCGTTCCCAGATTCTTTCACAAAAATCAAGCCATAAATCTATGATTTCCTGCGGCTGTGACATAATATTATCTTCGCACGGCGACATAATGCTTTCCTGCCCGAACAGATGCAGTTTTTCGAGCGGGAATTGCGACATAAACGGCAGGATTTCATTTTGCTCGTAAATATAAGTTCTCGTAAATGTATTACCCGTATCGCCTCTGTAACTTTTTCTTGTGACAACATGCTCTATAAACGATTTTTCAATTTCCATAGCAACAAATTCAGGACAATTTTTCATACCAAAGACAATACACCCGAACAAATTAATAAACGAAACAAAAATAACCCCGCCTTGTTTTAGCAGATTCAACGCGGCGTTGACTGAGGCTATCCTGTCTTTTTCTTCAAGCAGATGATACATAGGACCCATGAGCAATATATTATCAAATTTTTCAAAAGTTAATTTATCAGCTTCCCGAGCGTCGCCCGTGATTGTTTTTATTTCAAGTCCTGATTCAACAGCTTTTTCTTTCGCGAACTTAGTATTTTCAAGCGACAAATCAAACAATGTGACGTCGCAGCCTTTTTCTGCTAAATACAAAGAATAACGTCCCGGTCCTCCGCCTATATCCAATATTTTATCGCCCGTTTTAATATACCTGTCAAGCATACGGCAAGTCAATAAAAATTCCGGTTTGTTCACTATACGGTTATATTCTGCCAAAACATTTGCGTCATAATGCTCCTGCACAATTTTAATGTTTTCGTCCATGAAAAAATTCCTCCTGTAAAAAAATTAATAATAAAAAAACGGCTAAGGTTTTTATATAATCCCTTAGCCGCTTGTTGTTCTTATAATTTTGATAATATCATATTTATCTTTTATAAAAATCAAAAAGGACTAAGCCTGTGTTTCCCCACGTAGCGGGAAACGCAGACTGTTTAATCGCCGTATAATTAATATAATTTATTGATTTATTCACAGCAATTAGTCCTTTTTTTAGATTTGAAAACAATTATAACAAATATAAATTTATTTGTCAAGGGGTTTTATATTGAAATAATTCGCAATGTAAAAATTTTTCGCTAAAAAGCCCCCTTTTTTAAAGGGGGTGGCAACACATAGTGTTGACGGGGGATTATAGTAAATCAATTAAATAATCCTCAGTCAGCTTCGCTGACAGCTCCTTTTAAAAAGGAGCCTTTTATATCTACGATTCACCCAGCGCGTCAATAACAGCAACGGCGTTTTCTACGGGAGTTTCAGGCTGGAACGGTTTCGCGGGAGCTAAAATATACCCGCCGTTTACGTTCATCTCTTTTTTGAGTTTACGTATATGTTCTTTTATTTCGTCGGGTTTCCAAAACGGGATAACGCTCTGGCTTCCCAGTGTCCCCCAGAAGCCTATCTTATCCCCGAATTGTTTCTTTAATTCAAACGGATTCATTCCGGGAGGTTCAGGCTGTGCGCTTTCGTGCATATCCAAACCTATTTCTATCAAATCCGGATATATTTCATGTATATTGCCGCAACTGTGGGAAATCGCATATTTGCCTTGACCGTGAACTTTGTCATATACGCGTTTCCATGCGGGTTTGATAAATTTACGCCATTTTCCCGGCCCCATTAATATTCCCTGCTGCGAACCCCAGTCGTCGCCGAACAAAAAAGCGTCGGCTTCAACATCTGCGCAATATTCGACCATCTGGACATATAAATCCGCGATTCTGTCAACAAGCTCGCCGTAAAATTCTTCTTCTGCCGCAATATCGCACATAGTTTCCTCAAATCCCCTGATTCTCCACGTCTGCTCAAAAATCCCCCAGCCCATATTTATTACCCTGAATAAATCCGGCCGCTGTTCGTTTTGTTCTCTCGCGTATTTTTTTAAATTAACTTCTTCGAGCGGCGCGACAAAATCGTCGATAGTAGGGAAAGTATAATTTTTAAACGACGGCTCAGGCAATACAGGTGTTTCAAGATGCCACGGGAGTTTTCCGGTATACCAGATTGACCCGAAAACATCTCGGGCATAATTCGCTTTACCTTCAATCGGAACTTCGCGTGTTGTGTTGACCCCCATAGGCGAGTGAATAAACTGCCGGATGCGTTTATGCCAGCTTTCCCCATAATATTGATTTACTTTTTCTTCGAGTTCAAACGAATCAAAACCAATCGTATATGGCACAATATTTTCGGGATTGCCGATATGTTTCATCGAGTTAAGTAAAATTTCTCTCGCAGTCATAAAAAATACCTCCTCATTAATTATATAATTTTTTATTTTACAATTTTATTTATTATTAATAATTTTAATATGTTTTTGTGATATAATTATTTTTGCTTTATATATTCTGTATTGATAAAAGCGGCGACAAGGGCTTTGTTTATCCCGTCTTCGTCATATATTGGTTTAACTCTTATAATATATTCGTTGTATATATTAGTCTCTATGTTTTTTATTTTAATAATATACGGGCTGTCCGCTATTTCATGTTTTCTTATATCTTCAAAATTTGTTACTTCTTCATATAAAGATATATAATCTTCATGTATTAAATTTTCGAATTTTTTTTGATCGGTTTCATTTGTATTATTTGATTGAAATTGGTTTTGATTATATCCTAATTGCATTTTTCCGTTTTCGCTCATATAGAAAAAATTTCTGCCGTAATCATAGCAAACAATAAAAATAGGGCTTAATTCAAACATTAAATCAAGTTGCGCGTTTATTATCTGAATCTGCTCTATTAATTCAGGATCAAACGAGCCTTTTATTGCATTATTTAAGTTTTTACGTTTTTTTGTGCCTATAAAATAAAGAGACGCGAATATTATCATTAGCGCAGATACTGTGCATATCGACGCAATTTCTATCATTTGTTTCATTTTTTTACTGTTACTCCCTTTTATAAAGTAGAATTTATATATAATTATATCATAAAAAATTTTACTGTTGTTGATTTTTTGAAACATTTTGCATGTAAAATGTAAATAATAAATAAAATATAAATATTATTTTAAATTAAATTATTTTGGAGGTATTATTTATGTCGTTTAAAATTTCATTTATCGGAGCGGGAAGTATAGGTTTTACAAGAACTCTTTTATGCGATTTATTATCTGTGCCGGAATTTCAGAACTGCGAAATCTCATTTACTGATATTAATCAAAACAATCTTGACATGGTTACGCAGCTCTGTCAGCGCGATATTGATTCAAACGGGCTTAAAATAAAAATATACCCGACTTTAAACAGGCGCGAAGCTTTTAAAGACGCAAAATACGTTGTAAGTTGCGTACGTATCGGAATGCTTGAGGGATTTGAGACTGATATTAATATCCCGTTGAAATACGGTGTTGATCAATGCGTCGGCGATACTTTATGCGCGGGGGGGATCATGTACGGACAGAGAGGCGTAAACGCAACGCTTGATTTTTGCAAAGATATACGCGAAGTCTGCGAAAAAGACGTTTTGTTTTTAAATTACGCGAATCCGAACGCAATGATGACATGGGCGGCTAATCATTACGGAAAAGTCAACACAATAGGCTTATGCCACGGAGTTCAGGGCGGACACTGGCAAATTGCCGACGCTCTCGGGCTTCAGCAAAACGAAGTGGATATAATCTGCGCAGGGATAAATCATCAGACATGGTATATCCAGATAAAACATAACGGAGAAGATTTGACCGGGAAACTTGTTGAAGCTTTTGAAAAACATCCGGTTTATTCAAAAACAGAAAAAGTCAGGATAGACATGCTAAAACGTTTCGGATATTATTCGACCGAATCAAACGGGCATTTATCTGAGTATGTTTCATGGTACAGAAAACGCCCGGACGAAATAAATGACTGGATAGATTTAAGTTCATGGATTAACGGCGAAACGGGAGGATATTTAAGAGTATGCACAGAGGGCAGAAACTGGTTTGAAACTGATTTTCCGAATTGGCTGAAAGCCGACCCGAAAAAATATGACGGCACACAGCGTTCAGCCGAACACGGTTCGCATATAATCGAAGGACTTGAAACCGGCAGGGTTTACAGGGGGCATTTTAATGTGGTAAATAACGGGACTATCACAAATTTAGATAATGATTCAATAGTCGAAGTGCCGGGATATGTTGACAAAAACGGAGTAAATATTCCCAAAGTCGGGTCTCTGCCGTTAGGCTGCGCCGCAGTATGCGCACAGAGCATAAACGTTCAGAGAATCGCGGTCGAAGCGGCTGTTCACGGCAACAGGGATTTATTAATTCAGGCAATGATGCTTGATCCGTTGACTGGAGCAGTTTGCAATACTTATGAGATAGAACAAATGGTAGATGAAATGCTGATAGCCGGAGAAGAATGGCTGCCGCAATATAAAGAAGAAATCGCGAAAGCGAAAATCAGAATGCAAAATCCGAAAATAAATGTAAAAGAAGGATATATAGGCGCGGCACGGCTGCACACAAAAACCGTGGACGAAATGCAAGCCGACAAAGACGCCGCAACGAAAAACGCGTCAGAGGCTGATAAAGCAAAAAAAGAGTAAAGGATTTTATTTAAATGTAGAGAATTTATATTAGTGGAGATTAAAATGAAGAATGAAATACCAGTCATTAATAGCGATAGGTTGATTTTGAGAAAGTTTGAAGAAAACGATTCGCATTATATGTTTATTAACTGGGCGACTGATATAGAATGTGCTAAATATACGAATATGACAGTTGCAGATAACGAAAATAACTGTAAATTCATTATAGATTTATGGAAAAAGTATTATGATAAAGGCCTGGTCATGTGGGCGATTTGTTTAAAAGCAAGCAATGAACCGATAGGAATGATTGGATTTGAATTATTTGAAAATCCCGAAATCAGCTTTACTATAGGAAAAAAATATAATAATTGTGGATATGCGACAGAAGCGTTATCATCAGTTTTACAATTCGGCATAAAAAATTTGGGGGTTAAATTTTTTTGGGGCTATCATTTTACTGAAAATATCGGTTCTGGCAGGGTTATGCAAAAAGCAGGTATGGTACATACTCGAAGTGATGTTAAACTTAACAAATTTTTTAATAAAGATATGCCTATTGAAATTTACGAATATCGTACCGAATAAGCATTTTCTTCGTTAAATTTATTGATTAAAATGCTCAAAAAGGCTTGAAAGGGGTTATAGGGGAAAACTTGCCTCAAAAGTTTTCCCCTTAATAAACAAAATGGATTTATGGTTTTCGGAATATCACACAAAAAGCGTGAAATATTCTATTAAAGTAGATAAACAACTATTCAGTAAAAAAAGCGATTTTCAGAGAATAGATATTTTTTATTCAAAAGATTTGGGAAATATATTAACTCTCGACGGTTATCTGATGGTAACTGAAAAAGACGAATTTGTCTATCACGAAATGATAACGCATGTCGCTCTGGCAGTTAATCCCGATATAAAAAATATTCTCGTGATCGGGGCAGGGGACGGCGGAACAATCAGGGAATTGACGAAATATAGCATTGATTCTGTCGAAAATATAGACATGGTTGAAATCGACGAGGAAGTAGTCAAAGCCTGCCTTGAATATCTGCCGCAAACGTCTCACAGACTGATTGATTCGAGAGTGAAAATGTTTTACGAGGACGGATTAAAATTCGTTCGCAAAAAAAAGAATGAATATGATTTGATTATAATAGATTCGACAGACCCGTTCGGTCCGGGAGAGGGATTATTCACAAAAGAATTTTACGGTAATTGCTATAACGCTTTAAAAGAAAACGGAATATTAATTAATCAGCATGAAAGCCCGTTTTATGACAACGACGCAAAAGCGGTCGCGAAAATAAATAAAAGGCTGAGGCATGTTTTTCCGGTCTGTCTGGTATATCAGGCGCATATACCGTCGTATCCGTCGGGACACTGGCTCTTTGGGTTTGCATCTAAAAATTTACACCCGCTTAATGATTTAAACGCTGAAATCTGGAATAATTTAAACATAAAAACAAAATATTATAACACGGATTTGCATTGGGGTTGCTTCGCTCTGCCCAATTATGTAAAGGAGCTTTTAACAGATGACGAATAAATTAGATAAAAACACGCATGTTTTTATAGGTTGCGATAAAGAATACGAGAAAAGCGATATAGTGATATTCGGCACGCCGTTCGACGGCACTGCTTCATACAGGCCGGGTGCGCGTTTCGCGCCTTCGGCAATCCGGAACGAAAGCTATTCTATTGAGACATACAGCCCTTATCAGGATAAAGATTTATGCGATTCAAACATAAAAGTTTTCGACGGCGGCGATCTGGAATTATGTTTCGGCAATACAGAAAAAGTTTTAAATCAAATAAAAGATTTTACGGATAAAATATTATCTGATAATAAACTGCCTGTTATGATAGGCGGTGAACATCTTGTAAGTCTTGGGGCAGTCAGAGCGGCTTATGAAAAATATCCGGATTTGCGTATAATTCATTTTGACGCTCACGCCGATATGAGAGATGATTATCTCGGCGAAAAATTGTCTCATGCAACAGTTATGCGACGATGCTATGATTTACTCGGCGATGATAAAATTTTTCAGTTCGGAATAAGGAGCGGTGAGAGGGAAGAATTTGAGTTTTCAGAAAAACATAATTTTATAAATAAATTTGATTTTGACGGGCTTGATGAAATAATAAATAAAATAAAAGATAAACCCGTTTATTTTTCGCTTGATTTAGACGTTTTAGACCCTGCGGATTTTCCCGGAACAGGAACTCCCGAAGCCGGAGGAGTGAGCTTTAAAGAATTATTGCCGGCGGTGTTTGACGCTTTAAAATTAAATATTATCGGGATTGATATAACCGAACTTTCGCCTGTTTATGATCCAAGCGGACGTTCGGTAAGCCTTGCGTGTAAATTATTGCGTGAAATTTTATTGGCTTTATAAAAAATATTAAAATATATCTTGACAACGCTCTACAAATGTAGTATAATTTTATTACAGGAGGCGTTGTCATGAAAAAAATATTAATATTATTAATTCTTGCAATATTATTTTTAAATTCGTGCGATTCAAAATTCGTGGAATTTCCGTTTGACGAAGATTTCAAAGACTGGTCGGGTTTAGAGCCGGTTATAAAAAATTTCGACGGCGAATTATTCGGCGATAAAAATATCACGGTTGACGGATATTTTGCGGGCTGCGAAAAATTAGGCGTTTTTGGCGATATGCTGCATTGCAACGATGACGGCGCAACTATATGGTTTGACAAAAATAACGGCAGTTTGTACAGGTTAAAATATAACGGACAAAAAGAAAAAATTTGCCCTGATGAAGAGTGCCGTAATAATATCAATGGCGAATGTAATCACATGCAGATATTTAATTATATATATAACAACGGATTTTTATATTTTACATACAGAGGATATGACGCGGTTGAAGTAGAAGTGTATAAAGGCTTTTTTCAATATGAAACAAGAGCTAAAATAATATCAAAAGGCGTATTTATTTACAGATATGATATAGATAAATACGAATACGAAAAACTGATAGAATTTCAAGGCATAGAAAATTGCGATCTTGTATTAAACGGCAGGTATTTATACGCGCAAACTTATACATGGGAATCTTCTTCAGTTATAAAAGATTATGTTTACAAAGCGGATTTTAATATTACGAGAATTGATTTATTTCAGGAAAACGCGGTTGTAGTTTATTCGGATTTGATGAACCGCGAAGATTTCGATAAAATATGCGACCCGAAAGATTTTAAATTTATAGGCGATAAAATAATCATGCCGGTAAATAACGACGTTTCAAAAAAAGGCAGTATAAATATATGCAACGTAGATATGCAGCATATTATAACACTGATTGAATTTGAAAACGAATATATCCGGGATTTATATTTATACGGCGACGATATATATTTTATATCCGATAAAGGGCTGAGCCGTGTAAACATGGATATTTACAACAGATATAATTTTACAAATCAACAGGAAGATGAAAAAATTGTTTTGCTGGATTCAAAAAAACGCGAGATTTTAAAAACTGACATAAATAGTTTTTGTATTGACGGTGATTTTTTATATTATACTCTGTTTGAATTTGATCTTGTTGACGGAATTGCTTTTGCCGATGAGAGGGAAGATCCGTTTGTCTGGACAAAACTTCCCCTTAATACGCTTTACCGGATAAATCTTGATTATTCGCGGGATATTTATTTTGGCGGAGCGGTTGCGGTTTATACGCCGAAACCCGGAGAAGATTTTAATTATCACGACTGGAAAGTATGCGCGGGTTATCTGTACGCTACTATAAATACAGAAGACAATTTTGAAAATTCAAGTTGGAGGGCTAGGATAAAATTAAATTCTAATGACAAGCCGTATTTGTTTTATAAAGAATATTAAAAAATCCCTGATAAAATCATCAGGGATTTTTTCGTGTTGTTATTTATTTTATACTCTCCGCTATTTTTATAATTTCGTCGCGTGAAACTGACGATGAATTTATATCGTAACTGACTGCGTCGAACTCAAAAGTATCGAACGCGAAATTTTTAGAGTTTTTCTCATACCATATTTTACTTATGAAAAAAGCATTTAAAATATTAACCGGTTTATCAATAATTTTTACCGCCCTGAAACGCCATGTAGGATTTGAACCGGAAGATATTTTATCCGACATTATTAAACTGTGCTTAAATTGCGGCATATCCAATGATTCCGGCTCTGTCTCTACAATTCCGGGTGAACCGAAAGAAATAGTTTCACTATTGCAGCTCCATATAAAATTTATAATTATTGATATATAGCCTTCGCGTTCGTTTTTATGATAATGTAAATTTATGTTTTCCACACAGGTCTTATCTTCCGGAAGTTTATATATTTCGTAAATATTACCGTATTTTTCTTCGTAATATACCGACTCAAATTCTTCGTAATCTATATCGCCGATAAGACCCAGATGAACGTCAGCGTGTTCAAATTCATAGCCGTAGGTAATATATTCCGGAAGAATTAATTGTTCCGCCCCGTTATCGTTCAAATAATTAATAAGTTCGTTATAATCATATATTTTTTTTGTCGGGTTGTTTCTGGATTCATAATCGAAAAATATTATAAATAATATTTCGTCTTCGGCTTTATTTTCACGCAATGCCTGTTCAAATCGAAATTCTTCGCTTCCATATTCAGAATGAGGCAAATACACTTCCGACATATCTATTTTATTGCCTTTCATGTCGTAATATACTGCTTCATGGTAATAAATCACTACTGCCGTCGCGCTCATTAAAATTAATACGCCGGTCATAACGGCTGCTACAAGCATTATCCGTTTAAATTTCGGACGTTTGTTATATTGCTTTTTTATAATATCGCCGAATATTTTTTGTTTTGTTTCTTCGTCCGGCTCGATTTTATTCCATGAATCAATTATTTTTTCATTTTTCATTTTCCAAAACTCCTTTCAGTAGATTTCGTGCTTCGTGCAAATGATTGCGAATCGTAGAATTTGGCTTTTTTAATATCCGCGCAATTTCTTCTGTTGAATAACCTTCGTAATAATACAGGTAAATAGCGTCTTTATAACGTCCGGGCAGTTGCATGACAATCTTAAATGTCTCGTCGATTTCAAATTGATTTTGATTTTCGCCCTCTGTATTTATGTAATCGTCAATATTTTTATTTTTACGCCGCAATGATTTTAAAGAATCTTTGCAAAGATTTATCGTTGTCCGTAAAAGCCATGCTTTTTCATGTTCTTCATTTTGAAAACAGATTTTAGTTTTTATTAATTTTAAAAATATTTCTGAAACTATATCATCGGTATCCGTTTTATTTTTCATATATGAAAAGCTGACGCGATAAACCATGTTTACATTCCGTTCGTAAATTTCTTCAATAATTATTGATTTATCTTTTTGTTCTTTTTCAATATTATTATGTACCGCCAAAGTTTTTATCATAATTCGCAACCTCCTTTCACTATTAATACGATTAAGAAACATAAAATGTCGGAAAAATAAAAAAAATTCGCGGGCCGGTTAATTCCGGTCCGCGAATTTTTTTACCCTTTCGTTAATATCGGGATATTGTTTTATAATCTTTTCAGAAAACATACCCGCATTATCACATTTCGTGGCGGCAGTTTCGTGATTTATTAAAGCCCAGGTCGAATCAATCAAATGCGAAAACATCGGGTCGTGCAACGCTTCGCAAATAAAACTCTGGCGAGGTGAATTTATATCTTCGCCGCTGATTTGAAATAAATTATTTTTTTCGCATAATTTTATAACGCGTTCAAGCTGTTGTTTTGTGTTTCTTGTCGGCATATAAGTCACGGCTTTAAATCCCAGACGCACGAGTTCTTCAAATACTAATTCGAGAAAATCGTCCTCGAATTTTTGCGGCTTTTTATCTCCCGTGACAGAATCGCCGACGTCGCCGAGATATGCGTAAGCCGGAATAGCTCCCGTTGCTTTCGCAACTTTTATATAATCTTCAACATTAGGGCATTCGTCGTAAGCGTCAACATAAAATTTTTCGACCATACCGGCTTTTAAAATGCCGATTATATCATATAAATAATAATCGGGATTGTTTTCCAAAAGAGCGTTTTCGGCTTTTTGCGCTATATTTAATTTCATGATATTTTTCAAAAAATTTAAAACTTCAGCAGAATTATTATATTTTTGTGCGATAAGTTTTGATAAAGCGCAAGTTATATGTCTTTCTGTGACTGAGCCGCTGTTGTTATATTGCGATAACGGCAAAACATGTTCGTCAAAATCAAGCTTTATATTATATGGCTTCATGATTTCAGAAATATTTTCGCACATCTGTTTATTTCGCGTATTTCTGTTTTTTCTGAACGGCGCGAAATATCCATTAATATCGTCGATATATTGATGTGGGATGCCGTGCAGGGCAACATATGCGACTGAACTCTGGTCGGGATTATTTATTCTCCTATTGTTTAATTTTGTTTTGGACATATCAACTCTCGTTTCAATACCGACTGTAGCCGAAATTTCCAGAATTTTTCCCGCTTCGATAAATTCTTTCGCCCCGCCGACAGAATCATGGTCCATAATTCCGGCAGTCACAAGTCCGTTCATATATGCCATATAAACTGCTTTTGTCGGCGAATACGGCGAAAAAGAATATGTAGTGTGTATATGATTATTTACATTTATCGTTTTTTCGGGCTTGGTTATTTCACCTGAATTTATTTTTGATTTTATATCAGACAAAGCGTTAAGCCTGTTTTCTTTTTTTTCGTCGTTTAACAAATTTACGAGATTATTTATGTTCATAAAATATTATATTCTCCTGTATATTTATTTAGCTAATTCATTTATGATTCTATTTGCCACGTCCGTAGCATTGATGTGTTCAGTACAAATTCGTGTTTCGTTTTGCAATAGTTGTCGGGAAGTGAGAAAACTATTGCTTTTTATTGCGCTTTCCCAGTCGCGGTATGTATTTCCGTTATCCCGTGATAAAATACGGTTTTTCAATGTATCATCATTCGCGTAAAGAGTAAACAATTTGTAGTCAAATCCGTTGAAAACCTCCGACAGTCGTAAAATCTGACTGTCAAAGTTTATATCGGTAACAATGATATTCTTAAAACCATGGCGAATATAATTTTTTACGACAAGAACAAGATTTTCAAAACTAATTTCTGTTTCTTGCTCAAATGATATTTCCGTATGTGGATTCAAATTGCGAAATTCAGGAATCCAGCCGAACTCAAACCATGGTGAACGCAGTTTTTCATGCAGTAATTTTGCAGTCGTTGACTTACCGCTTCCCGGCGCGCCGTGTATAATAATTATATCTGAATTTTTCATATTTTTATTACCTTATTGCAAATCTACTTCAGCATATTTCTGCCGCCCGTTACCGGGATTGCCTGACCTGTCTCGTATTTTTGCTCGATTGCGTATAATATCGCTTTCATAACGTCTTCAATTTGGCAGCCTTTATTCATTGGGACTTTTGATTCGTAGAATTTTCGAACGTTATCAACAGTTTTGGCTCCCGGAACTTTTCCCGCTTTGAGATACTGCACAAACAAGCCTTTTTCAGGATCGCTCCACAAAGGCCCGTCCAAAAAATCTCCCGGACAGACTGCGTTTACTTTTATGTTATATTCAACAAGTTCAAGAGCAAACGACTGAGTTAATCCTATCCCGCCGAATTTACTTCCGGAATACGCGAAATTTTTATTTGAACCCGATAATCCTGATTTTGAGTTTATTTCGATTATGTCAAAATATAATTCGGGTTTTATTTTATTTTGGATTTTCATGATTTGCGAGACATATTTCACGCATAAAAAATACGCCGTGTAATTTACTGCCGTGACTAAATTAAAATCGTTTAATTCGAGTTCGTCAAGTCCTCCGGCTCTCACGATTCCCGCGTTGTTTACAAATATATCAATTCCGCCGAACTCTAAAACAGTATCGTAAACCATATTTTTTATAGCTTCTTCATTCGTTACGTCAACATTTAACGCAAGGGTTTTATTTATTCCGGATTTTCGGTTTAATTCATTTGATAAAATTTTCGCGCCGTCATAATTTATATCTGATATTGCAACATTTGCGCCTTCTTTTAGCATCAATTCCGCGATTCCTTTGCCGAATCCCTGCGCGCCTCCGGTTATTAAACAAATTTTTTCGTCTAATCTTTTTATATTATTTGAATCCAGCGCGACTTTCTGTCTGTAACTTTCAACTTCCCAATTTACGATAAAATCCGTGAGTTCCTGTGAAAGAAGAGAATAACCGCCGAACGATTCTGTATAAACCGCGATTTTTACAGCGTCCAAGAATAATTCTGCGGCGGTGTCGCATTCTTTTTTCGTTTTGCCAAGAGCGAAACAGCCTATATCTTTAACAGCGATAATTTTAGGCACATATTTTTTTTCTGCGATAAAACAATCAAATCCTATTCCGATACCTTCAATATTTCCGAGAGATTCAAAAAAAATTGGGTTTGCTTTATAATAAACTATATGGTCCGGAGAAAATGGATTTAAAACCGGTAAAAAACTCAAATTATCTTTTACGAGAGTTTTAATTTCTGCGTTAAATAAAAATTTCGCGCACGCAGTTTCGCTGTTGATTTTATTTGCGTATGTCATTCTTATTGCCGGAATAAGTTCGGCGACTTTTTGTTTATTAAAATCCGGAATTGAAAAATCAGGCATGCGTTTTATATTTTCACTTGTTTTATTAAAAACATTCTCTACTATTTTATCTATTTCGTCAATATTATCATTCGCAAAAAATATTCCGTGATTTTGCAAAATTAAAATTTCACAGTTTTTATTAAATTTATTTTTATATTCGTCGATTGCTTTTTTGCAGTAAACCGCGAGGGTATATCCGGGCTTTGTCGCCGGAACCCAAACTGCCGTATCGCCGAAAATTCTTTTGACGGCGTTTTCGCCTTCTTTGGAGCATGTGATGCCGTTGACAAGCGCGGGGTGAATATGCAGGACATATTTTTGCGTAAATAAATTATGTAACAAAGTCTCGACTGACGGACGTTTTGAGCTTTCGCCTTCAATTCGTGAGTTCATCATATCAGATAAAACTTCGGCTTCTTTTTCGTCGTCGTTTTCTGAATATGTTTTTTTCCACATTTTCGCAAGTTTATCTCTGTACAACACAACAAATTCTTCTTCTTTTATTTTTGCAAGTGAAGTTCCCGATCCTTTTATATAAATTAATTCGTCGGTTTTATAGGAAGTATTCCCTCCGCCGGCAAGAACAAACTCAGGATTTGACCCGTATTTATGCGACATTTCAACAAGATTTTTAAGCGACATTTTTATTTTTACCTTTCTTTGATTTTTAATTATTTTTATGACAATCTGTTTTTAAAATCTTCATAGCCAAATTCTTTTATTATTTTTATTGCACTGTCTTTTTTTAATAAAATAATCGACGGCAGTTTTACTCCGTTAAAAGTATTGGTTTTTACCATTGTATAATGCGCCATGTCTCCGAAAATAATTTTATCGCCGGATTTTAATTTATAATCAAACGAATAGTCTCCGATTATATCTCCCGCAAGGCATGTATTTGCGCCGAATCTGTAATTATATTTTTTTTCACCGGGTTTACCTGCATTTAAAACTTCCGGTCTGTACGGCATTTCCAAAACGTCAGGCATGTGACATGCCGCAGAAGCGTCAAGAATCGCAACGGGAAATTGATCGCCGAAGTCTGTGTTATCTATAATATCAAGAACTGTTGAAACCATAACCCCTGTATTCAACGCAATCGCTTCACCCGGTTCAAGATAAACACTGATATTATATTTGTTTTTTATAAACATAATAGATCTTACAAGCGTTTCAATATCATAATCAGAACGTGTGATATGATGTCCGCCGCCGAAATTTATCCACTTTATATTATCAAGTTTAAAAAAATCCCCGAATTTTTCGTCGAATATTTGAACCGTGCGCCATAAAACATCTGAGTTTTGCTCACACATAGTGTGAAAATGCAGTCCATTTATATCTTTCAAGTTATTTTTATTTTTCAAGATTTTATTTAATTTAACACCGAATCTTGAATTTTTCGCGCAGGGGTTATAAATCTCATGCTCGATTTCAGAATATTCGGGATTTACGCGTAATCCTATTTGATTATTTTTTATTTTACTTTTAAATTTATTTAACTGCTCAAAAGAATTAAATATAATATGATCGCAGATTTGTGTGATTTCATCAAATTCTTCGTCGGGATAAGCGGGGGAAAATATATGCGTTTCGCCGCCCATATATTCATGTCCGAGTTTGGCTTCATATAATCCGCTTGCAGTCGTTCCTTTAAGATATTTGCCAATTAACGGATATAACGCAAACATAGAGAACGCTTTTTGCGCGAGTAAAATTTTACACCCTGTTTGTTTCTGAACAGAATCTAAAATCTCAAGATTCCGTATTATTTTTTTTTCTTCGATAACATAACTCGGAGTTGGAATTTTATCTATTAATTCAAAATCTATATCAATCATGTTAATTCACCAATTCCGGGTCAAAACTTTCTTTCCACGGTAAACCCCATTTATTTAAAGCGTCCATAAACGGATCTGGGTCAAATTCTTCGACATTATATACTCCGGATTTTTTCCATTTGCCTGTCAGAACCATCATCGCGCCAATCATTGCAGGAACACCCGTCGTATATGATATTGCCTGAGAACCAACTTCTTTATAACAATCTTCATGCACGCATACATTATACAAATAATAATTTTTCGGCTTGCCGTCTTTTATTCCCTGATATATACAGCCTATATTTGTTTTGCCTTTAGTTCTCGGACCAAGCGACGACGGGTCGGGGAGAACCGCTTTTAAAAATTGCAGCGGTACGATTTTTTTGCCCTCGAAATCAATCGGCACTATCGAAGTCATGCCCACGTTTTCCAAAACTTTTAAATGATTCAGATAATTCTGTGAAAACGTCATGAAAAATCTTATTCTTTTTATACCTTTTATATTTAACGCAAGCGATTCAAGCTCTTCATGATGAAGTAAATACATATCTTTTTCGCCTATTTCCGGGAAATTATATACGCGTTTTATTTCCATAGGCTCAGTTTCTATAAACTTGCCGTTTTCCCAATAACTGCCGTTTGCCGTGACTTCTCGTATATTTATTTCGGGATTAAAATTCGTCGCGAACGGATAACCGTGATCTCCCGCGTTTGCGTCGAGTATATCTATATAATTTATTTCGTCAAAATGGTGTTTTTGAGTGTACGCCGAAAAAACTCCCGTAACGCCCGGGTCAAAACCACATCCTAAAACCGCCGTCAGCCCGGCTTTTTCAAATCTCTCGCGATACGCCCACTGCCATTTATATTCAAATTTCGCAGTATCAAGCGGCTCATAATTCGCCGTGTCAAGATAATGCACTCCCGTTTCAAGACATGCTTCCATTATAATTAAATCCTGATACGGCAAAGCGACGTTTATAATTATTTCAGGCTTATAATCTTTTATCAAAGCGATAAGCTCGCCGACATTATCCGCATCGACCTGCGCCGTGCTTATTTTTGTCTTGGTTTGATTCTCAAGTTTGGTTTTAAAATAATCGCATTTTGATTTGGTTCTGCTGGCTATGCAAATATCGGGGAAAACTTCGGGATTCTGACAGCACTTATGAATTACGACAGAAGCTACCCCTCCGGCTCCTATTATTAAAGTTTTTGCCATGATTTTTTATCCTTTCTGCAATATAAAAACTTTTATTTATATTATTATACAACATTAATATTATAATTATCTGAACAACAAAAAAATTTCAGGATATTTTTTATTATTTTGTGAAAAATAAATGTAAAATAATAAAAATAAAATCGGAGCTGATAAAATTGAAAAGAGTAAGAGGCGAATTTCTGACGGAAAAAGAAGCAAATTCCGCGCTTGATAAAATCAATTCTTATTGCCAGAACGCAAAGATTATTTATAATTATACAAATCCTGATTATTTTGATTACGATAATTATATCCCCGACGACAGAAGTTATTATATCTCTGAACCGGGAATTTTTAATTCCGGAAATTTCGGGAATTTTGGAATACTTAATAACTGGAATATTAACCCGCATTTTTCAGTAAATAAATACGGCCGGGCTTTTTCTCATTCTTCATTTTCTTCGTTTTTAAATCAATCGCCGTATGAATCGTTCGGGCGAGTAACATTGGAAGCTGACGTTGCAGACGATAATCACGAATATGTCAAAGATAAATTATATTCTTATGGAGCAATAACCGTAATATAACATAAAATCTTAGGGGCAACCCTTGCGGTCGCCCCCCTTGTAAAAAATATTAAATTTTATAGAATTTATTTTGTATAATTAAGAATTTCTTCCGGCAAATTTTCCGGAGCGACAGAGGCTGTTATTATACACTGGAAATTGTTTTTATTCGAAATATTGTCGGCAAGATTTAGAAAACGGTCGAAATCCTCGAGATTTTCTTTGCATATTTTCAAAGCTGAATCTATAAAAATATGGGTTATATCATAATTTGCCGCATATAATCCGCAAACGAGTCCGTATAATGCGTCTGCTCCGCATATATCATATTCTATCGTGTTTATCAGTCGCGCTTTGTAGTTTATATCGTATTTTAGTTTTTGCCCTTTTTCAATACAAACCACGCAGCCTTTTGAAATATTCAAAGCTTCGTTTGCCATATTTATCAGCGTTTTCGTTTTACCCGTTCCTTTTACCCCGACAATCAATTTTACCATAAAATTTAATCTCCTCTGTAATTTATATTTTTATTTTAAATTAATTTTCGGGCGACCTCGCAGGGTCGCCCCCACGTTATATATTATAAATTATAAAAACAAATTTTTGATGTATATTTTGTGTATTTTTTACAACAAGCATATAAATATTTTGTTTATTTTATACTATTTGCACAAATCAATGACTTTTTTAATTGTTTCGGCAGTATCGATCGTCGGACTATATTCGAGACCTATATATTTGTCATAACCCAAATCTTCGATTGCTTTAAACACGTTTCTGTAATTTATCTCACCCGTGCCGGGTTCGTTTCTACCGGGAACGTCGGCGACATGGAAATGCCCGATCAAATCAAAATATTTGCGTATCGTCGGTATTAGATTCCCCTCGCTTATTTGCTGGTGATATATATCATACAAAACTTTTATATTTTTGCAGCCGACTTCGTTGCATATCTCAAATGCTTCATAAGACGAATCGAGAAAATAACCCACATGATTACATAATATATTCAACGGTTCGACTACTAACGTCACTCCTGAATTTTCAAACAACGGCGCGACGTGTTTTAACATCAAAACTATATTCGCGTGCTGTTCGTAACGCGTGATATTATTCGGCCTTTCGTTGCCAGTTGTGACGATAAGCGACGGGATACCGAGATATTGAGCGGTTTTTATACTTTCTTCAGCGATTTTATAAAACGCGTCGAAAGCGTCAGGGTCACGCGTGAGAAGCCCTTTTGCGCCAAAGATTTTACCGGCTTCCTGATTTGTTGTGGAAAGTGAAACGCTTGTGATTTTTATTTTATTTTCATCGATTATATTTTTTATTTTATCTATGTCCCTGCCAGCCCATCCCCAGAAGTCAACGCAGTCAACCCCTGCGTTTTTAGCGGCTTTGAACCTGTCGTAAAAATCTGGGTATTCTTTTGTGAACATCATTTCGAGGCACGGTGAAAATTTAAGCATATTTTTTTACTCCTTTATTTGTTTAATATATTTTTAGTATTATTTATAAAATTTAATTCAAGGTAAATAATCATACGGATTCAATGTCGGATTGTCTATAGAGCCGTATGATTTATATTCGTTTCTGACTTCATAATGCAAATGAGGCCCTTCAGAATTTCCGGAATTCCCCGATTTGCCTATTATATATCCAGCATATATTTTATCGCCTTCTTTTATTGAAACCGAAAATTCATCTAAATGAGCATAATACATATATCTGTCTTTATTGTTAATTATTGATTTGATAATTACGTATTTTCCGTATTTTTCGTCTCCCATATCGGCGACTGTATCTACTGTTCCGCTATATACCGAATATACGTTGCTCCCTAACGGAACGGCAAAATCTGTCCCCGAATGATATTCTTCTTCATTTTCACCATTTTCAACATCTGTGTCATCTGTGTCATTTTCGTTATTTTCGTATTGTGGCCAGTTTTTCCATTCTATTTGCACTTTATCCATATCGAGAAGCCATACAGGAAGTTTATCCGTTATTTTATCCGCGGCATTTTTCGCCGATTTTGAATCAATATTAATTATATCAGATATAATTATAATTCTTTCTGAATTAACATATAATATATTCATTTTGAGTGCCATTTCCACAAAAGCTCTCAACGGAATAAACGTCCTGTCCTGATATAATACCGGAGTGCTGTCTACAAAATGCTTTTGATTATCATAAACAAATATATTTGAATCAATATTCATGATTATCGGACGAAACATAGTCTGTGAAAGCGTAATTTGTTTGTTTTGTTCATCGTAATCAACCTGCCAGTTTAATTTTTCGGAGATAAATCTGACAGGTACAAGAGTTCTGTTGTTTTCGTCAATAAACGGCACGATATTTCTATTTGTATCTATATATTTTATTTCGCCGTTCACTAAAGCTTTTGGACTGCCTACACGGATAATAATAGAATTATTTATAATTTCATTTATGTAATCCTGCTCTTCCTGCGCTAAAATAATTATTTTATCAACAGGAATAATTATAATCGTCATAATAACCGCAATAATAAAAATTATAATTTTTTTCTTTATCATAATTTATTTTTTTCTTCCCAAATAAATTTTTATATTTGTTTTTCAGGGCGGAATAAATTTCCGCCCTTTACAAAAATGCATCGAAAATAAAATTTACGGTTTTTACAGGTTCAGATGAACAGCTTTGCCTGTGTCTATCGATTCATTGGCCGCGAGCGTGAATCTTAATGTTTTGATCGCGTCTGCATAAGGCGAACGGATTTTTTGTGTATATTCAGGTTTACCGGACTTCACAGCCTCTATAAATGTTCTGTCCAACTCATAACCCGCATACTCGGCTCCGTCGTCACGTTGCTTTACCAATACTTCTTTTGTGCCGTTTTTATCGGTAAGAATGACTTTATTGCGGAGTTCGTAATCTATTGTTGCGTCTTTTGCGTAGAAAGTCAACCCAAGTTTCATTCCGCCGCCGTCGCCCAGATAACACCCTGTGAATATGTTAGCGATAGAGCCGTTTTTGAAAACTACGTTTGCAGCCGTATAATCTTCAACGTCGTATCCGCGGAGCGGGAGTACATTCGGGTCAACTATACCTTTGCCCCCGGTTGCGTAAACTGTTACAGGTTCGCCGTTGAAATAACGCAGCATATCATATAAGTGTATGTTCTGCTCTACTATCTGCCCCCCCGATGTGGTTTTTCTAACCCACCAGTAAACCATAGGAATCCCGCCGACCCATGCGCCGTTTATCAAGCCTATTTGTCTCCCCGCCAGAAATTCTCTCATCGGGTCGATTATATTAAGATACCTGTCCTGATGTCCGACGGCTATTATGATATTATGCTGCGTCGCCATGTCGCATATTTTTTCAGCGACGTTTATATCTGTTGCTATCGGTTTCTGTATCATCATATTTATTTTGCGCTTGATTGCCTCAAGCTCGATCATTCCGTGCTGGTCAGGCGGTACGCAGACATATAATATATCGGGTTTGCTTTCGTCGAGCATTGATATATAGCAGTCAAACGCTTTTCCTTCGCCTTTTGCTTTCGCCATTTTCTCCGCTCTTTCTTTGATTATATCATAGAATCCCACATATTCGACGTCTTCAAAATTTTTGACCCTTCCGAAATGCCAGTTTGATATGCCGCCGCAGCCTACAACAGCCGCTTTTAGTTTTCCGCTCATTCTTTTTTCCTCCGTTAAAAATAATAATTATAAATTTTATAAAATTATAAAATAAATTTTATACTAATATTAATTATAACGCATTATAAAATAAAGTCAAGTTTTTTTATGAAAAATCTCTTGAAATTTTAATTGGAATTGTGTTATAATTTATTATATTAAATCAACGGAGGATTTATATGAAACTTTATATATGTGAAAATTTCAAATATGCCAAATGGAGAAAAAATATATTTAACGAAAAAAAACTTTCGCTTGTGTTCGCTAAAAAATGTATTTGTGATTTTTTAAGCGAAAAAGAACATGATATAGATATTATATTTTCAAAGAACGAATACGGGAAGCCTTATGTACGGGAAATATATAAAATTACAGATACGGAAAAAATAAAAATAGATATTTCTATATTTTTTTCGCTTTCGCACAGTGATAATATGATAATTTGCGCGGTCGCCTGTTTTAATATTGGGCTGGATTGCCAAAAAAGAAATATAGAAGATATAGAAAAATGCAAAAATATCGCGAAAAGATTTTATTCCGGACAGGAAAATATTTTTCTGGATTCTGTTTTATCGCCGGATTCAGACGAAGAAAACGATGATATTGAATATAAATTAAAAGAACAGGAATATATAAATGATTTTTTCAGGATATGGACAAAAAAAGAAGCATATATAAAATATACCGGAAAAGGATTGTCTGAAGGAATGAATACTTTTTCTGTCACAAACGAAAAAAGGCAGAAAAATTATTACGGCGATGTATATTTTAAAAGAATCTATTTGGCAAAACAAAATAAATTTTATATATATTTATGCTATAATAAAGAAAATAAAAATATATGCAGGATAAAATTTTTTAATTAGAATTATTCGGAGATTTTATATTATGATTTATTTGCAGATATTTGTAATTGCCATCGGGGTATTGATGATTATTATTGCTGTTTTGAATTATTTTTTTCATCCTAAATCTGTATTGTTTATTTGGAAACGAATAACTGAATATCTTGGCGAAAACGAGCGGATAAAATATCAAAAAGCGCAGGCTATACCTGTGGCAATATTCGGGATTTTAATTATAATATCAGCGGTATTTTTTATTGATAGTGATATTTCTTCAAAAATATGGACTGGTTCATATTTTGTCTGGTTAGTTTGGACGGCTATAATAAATAAAATATATTTAGGCTATTTCTCGCCGTGGAGCATACCAAAAAAAATATTTTAATATATTTATTTAATTTAATATCAAAAATTAAAACGAAAAGGAGACGGCAAAAATGTTTGACGTTGTATGTATTGGAAATATAGTAGCGGACGTTATTGTCAGGACAGTTGATAAACTTCCACCGAAAGGCACTCTTGTTTATCAGGAAAGCATATCGCTTTATAACGGCGGCTGCGCAATGTCAAGTTCGGTGGATTTGGCAATACTCGGCGCGAAAAGCGCAATTATAGCGAAAATAGGAAACGATTCTTTCGGTGAATTTCTAAAAAACGTTCTTGTTAAAAATAAAGTCGATATAACCGGGTTAAAAATTTCGGAATATCCGACGTCTGCGTCAGTCGCGCTTATCGCTTCGGATTCTGAGCGGACTTTTTTGCATAATCCCGGAGCGAACGCTTATTTTACAGAAGAAGATATAGACTGGGATATAATCGAAAAAAGCAAAATAGTATTTCCGGCGGGTATGCTGATCATGCCGGGATTTGACGGACAGCCGTGCGCGAATGTTTTGAAAAAATCCAAAGAGATGGGAAAAATCACAATGCTTGACACAGCGTGGGACGCTTCTGATCAATGGATAAAAAAACTTGAGCCGTGTATGCAATATATAGATTTTTTTATGCCGAGTGTGGAAGAAGCCGAAAAATTATCGGGCGAAACAGAGCATAAAAAAGTCGCCGATGTATTTTTTGACATGGGAGTAAAACATGTAGTGATAAAACTCGGCAAAAGCGGTTGCTATTTAAGAGAATCTAAAACAGGCGAAGGCAAATATTTTATGACTTATAAAAATGTCAAACCCGAAGATACGACGGGAGCGGGGGACAGCTTCTGCGCGGGATTTTTATATGGATTGTCGAGAAATTATTCTCTTGAAAAATGTTGCAAGATAGGCAACGCCGTAGGAAGCCACTGCGTCATGAAAACTGGCGCGACCGCCGGAATTGTGCCGTTTGAACAGATTCAAAAATTTATGCGTGAAAACGAGAGGCATTTGAATGAGTGATATAATTTACAAAGATACAAAAGATTTTAACGCGCAGGAATTACAGGATTTATTTTTATCAGTCGAATGGTCGTCGGGGCATTTTCCGGATAAATTAGTAATCGCGATGAAAAATTCGGATTCTGTATTTACGGCTTGGGAAAATAACAAACTTGTCGGGCTTATAAACGTACTGGACGACGGCGTTATGACTGCATATATACACTATATGCTGGTTAATCCCGAATATCAAGGGCAGGGCATAGGGAAGAAATTAATATGTTTTGTCAAAGAAAAATATAAAGATTATTTGAGAATTTGTTTAACTGCGTATAAACATGCAGTCGGATTTTATGAAAGCTGCGGATTTAAAACAAGCGAAAGTAAGCCGATGAATATTACTTCGCTGTTAATTTAGAAATTAAAAAATAAAACAGAGGTAAAGTAAACATGATTTCAAAAGAAAAAAAACAAGAAGTGATTGAAAAAACTCTTGAATATTTTAAAAAAGCAAATATCGCGATAACAGACGAAGAAAAAACTAAAATCGAAATCGCCGATTTTGGCTTAAACGAAATCGAAATAACAGGGCTTGAAATTTTAGTTTATGTAAATACAGACAGAGTTTGCGCCAAAGAACTCGTCATGTTGCCCAACCAAACCTGTCCCGAACACCGTCACCCGTCAGTCAACAATGAACCCGGCAAAGAAGAAACTTTCAGGTGCAGATACGGTAAAGTTTATTTATATGTTGAAGGTGAAAAAACAAAAAACTGCAAAACAAATCCTCCGGAATCTCCCGATGGAAGTTATACGGTTTTTCATGAAATCGAACTCAATCCGGGAGAACAGTACACGCTTTATCCAAATACAAAACATTGGTTCAAGAGCGGAGAAAACGGAGCTGTCGTCAGCGAATTTTCAACGAAAAGCCGTGATGAATCCGATGTTTTTACAGATAAAAGAATAATAAGGGTTGAAAAATAAAATTGTAGGACGCGATATATTTTGGCGCGCCGTAAAAAGGAAAAATAAATGTTGATGTTTAAAAAGCTTGAATTAAGCGATATAAAAATAATAAAACCCTATTTTTCTCTTTCACAAAACAGGGCTTGCGACAATACTGTCGGGGGGACTTTTATATGGCGCGATTTTTTTTGCATGGAATACGCAGTATATAAACAAAATTTTATTTTCAAGGGCAAATTTAATATAGATGACAAAAATATTATTGTTTTTGCAATGCCGCTTGGCAAAAATATTGATGATATAACAGAATCATTCAGACAAATAGAATTATATTGCAAAAAAAATAAAATCCCTATGATTTTATGCCTTGCGACCGAAGAAGATATAAAAATAATAGAAAAAATATATAAAAATACAAAAAAATCCGAAGAAATCGGCTGGTCGGATTATTTATATAAAGCAATAGATTTGGCGAATCTTGCAGGCCGGAAATACAGCGGGCAAAGAAACCATATAAATTATTTCAAACGGACTTTTTTTAATTATAACATAAAACAAATAAACTCCGAAACTATTGGCGATACACTTGTTTTTTTTGAAAAATATAAAAATACGCACGATAAAAATACGCCTGCGCTTATTGAAGAAACTAAAAAAGTTTTTGAAATACTTGAAAATATCGCAAATTTTAAAAATTACAGTCAAACCGGAATCGCGTTATATATCGAAAATTCTGTAATAGGCTTCGCGATAGGTGAAATTATCAACGATACTTTATTTGTGCATATAGAAAAAGCAGATTCAGAATACAGGGGAGCATATCAAATTTTAGTAAACGAATTCGCAAAACAAAATGCAGATAAAAATAATATATTATATATAAACAGGGAAGATGATGCGGGAGACGAAAATCTCAGAATTTCTAAAATGTCTTATCACCCCTGTGAAATAATAAAAAAATATACAGTTGAAATAGAAATATAGATAAAAAATAATATTACAGGGGTGGAATGTTTAATAAACGTTTCACCCCTGTAATATTATTTTTTGTTTTTTATATAAACTTTTTCAAATATTGCAATCCAATGCTTGTCCCTTTTATTGGGTCTTCCAGCCCTTCAAATTCAATACTTATATATCCGTCGTAACCACTTGATTTTATTATATTTATGCATTGATCTACTGGAACGTTCCCGTGACCGACTATTGCGCCTCTAAGATAATTTCCGCCTCTTGACTTAAAAAATCCTTCGCCCGGATTTGGCAGCATGCCGCTCTTGACATGAAAATCTTTCGCATGTACATGTTTTATATAAGGCGCGAGAACTCCGATAGCATATACCGGGTTTTCATCGGCGCACATAAAATTGCCGATGTCTATTAACGCCCCGAAATTTTTATGCCCGACTTTATTTATCAGCTTTTCTACTCTTACGCTGTCCTGAACGAAATATCCGTGATTTTCGATAGAAGTCGCGATATTTTTCTTTTCAGCATAAACCGTGACTTCTCTGTAACCGTAAGCTAACCTGTCAACCACATCGTCAAATCCTCTCGGCGGGGGAATTTCTTTTTTTACGCCGTAAGTGGCATCGTGGCGTATGCATTTTGCTCCGAGAGCTTCAGCCAAATCCACGTTTTGTTTGACCATTGCGATTTCTTTTTCAATATCTCCGTCGCTGCCGTTGAGAAAATCTGAGCCTATACAATAATTCGGGATTTCCAGCCCTTCGTCGCCGCATAATTTTTTGATTAATCCACAAAATTCAAATATTTCAACGTCGCCGTTTGGGATATGCGCGACTTCAAAGCCGTTAAAGCCCTGTTCTTTGACCGTTTTCACGAGTTTATAAATATCAAACCCGTTTTTGCCGAATATACTCAGATAAGAATAAGAACTAACGCTGATTTTCATATATTTCAATCCCCATTTCAATAATTTTATTATAATTAATAGATGTGTCCTGAAACTATATGTAGGGCGCGGCGACCCCGACGCGCCACCGACAAAGACCGCCGTAAAATCAAATTCGCGGCGTGCCGGGGCGTCACGCCCTACAATTAAATTTCGAGGTTTTAGGATAAGTCTATTATTTAAAAATTTAATTTAATTAAATATTTTATCAAGTTCTCCAAGCGCATCTTCAAGTTCCTTTTCGTATTCTGCCCAGCTTTTCTGTAACCCTTCGCTGATATTTACGCTTACGCCTATTTTATGATAAATCCATTTCCATTCGTTGGCGTCCTCATCATAAAAAAATTCATCGTCAACATCAGGATTACTTATGTGTTCTGTATATACATCGTAAATGATCCCCTTATATTTATATGACCAGGTTTTTAAAAATGATTCGCTGTTGTTAAAATCATCCCATGTTTTTTGTACTTCGCCGTTCCCCCACATGAATCCTTCTATATTATATCCATCGTCAGAAGTTTTCGCCGTTGTATCAAATATTTTTTTCAACCACGTGTTATATTCTTCTATGGATACTTCGCCGTCTTTTTTATTAAAAACCATTATGTCGCTGGATTCATCTTTTAAATCATATGCCCAGTTTGGTTCTATCGCGGATTTTTCGAGCCCTTTTAACTTAAATGAATCTGCGGGCGACATATTATTTTCCCCATAGCTGTCTAACGCATCGGCAGAGTCTAAATCGCCGTTTAACGCGGCGTTAATAAGATTTCCGAGATTTTCGAGGACCTTTTCTTCTTTACTCTTGCACGCAGAAAAAGAAAATAATATAAGCAGTGCAAAAATCAAGATTAATATTTTTTTCATAAAAAACTCCTTTTAAAATTTTATATTTTATAATTATCATTTGCATATTTATTATATATTATTAATCATAAAAAGTCAAATACAATTAATAAATTTTTATTTTTTTTATAATAATGATAATATAAATGTATAAAACAACCTGATTTTACAAATATTACTATTATAAATAAAAACAAACAAATTTATTAAAAATCAGGAGAATTTATAAATGAAAGCCGTTATTATGGCGGGAGGCGAAGGAACAAGACTTCGGCCGATCACTTTAAAAATGCCTAAACCTCTTGTTCCGGTTTTAGGCGAAAGCGTAATAAATTATATAATAAGACTTCTTAAAAAACATAAAATTTTTGACGCGGCTATAACTTTAATGTATTTGCCTGAACAAATAAAAAATAAATATAAAAATAATTTCGAGAGTGTAAATCTTTTTTATTTCGAAGAAGAAACGCCTTTGGGAACTGCGGGAAGCGTTAAAAACACAAAATCTTTTTTACTTGATAAAACAAAAAAATCACACGACGATTTTTTTATTGTCATAAGCGGCGACGCGATATGCGATACAGATATAACAAAAGCAGTTGAATTTTATAAAAATTCGCAATCCGACGTTACTATAATTTTATCAAAATCTGAAAATCCGCTTGAATTTGGCGGGGTTGTTACAGATACCGGAGATTCAGGGGCTATAGAAGCATTTATAGAAAAACCTTCATGGTCGCAGGTATTTACAGATACGATAAATACCGGGATTTATATAATAAGCAATAAAATATTGGATATAATCCCCGATGAAAAATTTTATGATTTCGGAAAAGATTTATTTCCTTTGCTGCTTAAAAATAAAGAAAATTTTAAAATGACCGGTTATATGGACGAAAACTATTGGTGCGACATAGGAGATTTAAACGCTTATTATCAATGCAATCTCGAAGCGGCTGATGATAAAATAAAAATAATAAAAGAGACAAATAATTACGGGACATATTGTCGGTATTTGTCAGCCGGCGAAAATTGCGAAATCATTGAAAGCATAATACACGATGGGGTTATAATCGGAAATAACGTAAAAATCATAAAATCTATAATTTGCCGTAACACGCAAATAGGTGATAACGTAATAATAAACGAAGGATGTATTATTGGTCAGGATTGCATTATAAAACAAAACGTAATAATATCAGGCGGCGTAAAAATATGGAACGGTAAAATAATAAACGAAGGGGAAAAAATTATGTCAAACGTTATTTTTTCAAGTATAAAATATAATCTTTTCGATAACGACGATGGGATAACCGGAATATTTAACGATACTTTAACTCCGGAATATTGCGTTAAAATAGGAAACGCGGCAGGAATAGCTACTTCCGGGATAAATAAAACAGGCAGGGTAGGGGTTATGTATTCGCAAAGCGAAAAAAATAATATAAGCAGGCTTATAAAAGATTCGCTTTTATGCGGTATAGTTGCGTCAGGTGCGAAAAGCTATGATTTCGGTGATGGTTTTGCTTCGCTTGCGGCTTTTGCGGCAGGGTATTTTAAACTTGATATAATATTATTCGCAGATAGAACAAATGACGGAAAAGATATTATAAAAATTTTTGATTATAATACTCTGTCTCCGTCAAGACCGTTTGAGAGAAAATTTGAATCTGCGTTGTTTCGCGAAGATTTTAAGCCCCCGATTGCCGAAGAATTGAATGAAACAGAAATTTTCAGAAGCTTGAAATTTTTATATTTCAACGAAATTATAAAAAACGCGGGCAATCTCAAAGGATTTAAAGCCGCAATAAAATTAGATAATGTAAATAAAACAGGTGCGGCGGCTTATATTTTAAAAAAAGCATTGACAGAGCTTTCAGCCGAAGTTTATGATTTAAATATAAACGAAAATATAAATAATAATATACCGGAAAATGCTGTAATTTTTGAAATTGGTGACGACGGTTTTTCACTTCGGGCATATTATAATAATATAAATAATACAGAACCGGTTGATTTTTGGCATATTGAAGCAATATTAATACAAGAAGCGGTAAAAAACGGCGAAACAGAAATAGTAATGCCGTATCTTGCCCCTGACACTTTGCAAATTATAGCGGAAAAAGAAGGCGCGGACGTTTTACGTTATATATCCTGCCCCTTTGACGAAAATGATTTTGATTTAAAAACTAAATCTAAAATAATATCGCAATTTTATATGAAAGACGCTTGTTTTGCCGCAGTAAAATTATGTTCTGTTTTGTATAATTCAAATAAAACTTTAAAAGAGCATATAAACGCTCTTCCGAAATTTATATCAAAAAATATAGATATAGAAGTCGATAACGATAAAAAAACAAGCGTTATGCGTAATTTAAACGAACAGTTAGAACAATTAGAAAATTTATATAATAAAGAAAATAAAAAAGATTACAGGTCCAAAGAGGGAATGAAATTAAATTTTTTAAACGGTTATGTTAATATAGTCCCCAAAAAAAGCAACGGGTTTAAATTAATTGCGGAAGCGTTGAGCACGGAAGCCGCCGATGAAATGCTTAACGCGGCAGACAACAGGATAAAATCTATATTATATAATTTAAAACAATAGTGATTATTTTTATCAGAGGTTGACAAATATAAATTTAAAGTGTATAATAAAAAACAGTTGTTTATGTTCGGTAAAAAAATTATTATATATCTTGCGTAAAATAACGCTTCTTTTGAATTGCGTATTGTGCGTCTTTGTATGCAATTATTGGGAAGTTGATTTTTTACGTTTTCAAGTTATGCGTAAAAAAATTACATAAAACGAAAATTAAAAAACAAAAACAGACAAAATTTTAAATTAAATTATATCTAAAAGGAGAAAAACAAAATAAAAATATGGCTAAAAAAACATCAAATTTAAATTTAAATTCAAACGCAAAATTAAAAATTATACCGTTGGGGGGGCTTCAGGAAGTAGGAAAAAATATAACAGTATTTGAATATGAAGACGATATTATCGTCGCCGACTGCGGGCTCGCTTTTCCCGACGACGATATGCTCGGAATTGATTTAGTAATACCGGATACGTCTTATCTCGAAAAAAATCTCGAAAAAATAAAAGGCATTGTATTGACACACGGCCACGAAGACCATATAGGTGCTTTGCCGTATGTTCTTAACGAGATAAACGTCCCCGTTTACGGGACAAGGCTCACACTCGGAATTTTACAAAACAAACTCGAAGAACATAATCTCGAAAAAAAAGTGAAAACAATAATTGTCAAAGACGGAGAAAAATTGAAACTCGGCTGTTTTTCGGTAGAATTTATACACGTAAATCATTCTATACCTGATGCTGTGTCTCTTGCGATAACAACGCCTGTCGGCGTAATTATATTTACGGGAGATTTCAAAGTTGATCTGACTCCGGTTAAAAGCAATCATGTGATAAACTTGACGCGTTTCGGCGAATACGGCAATAACGGCGTGCTTTTATTAATGTGCGATTCGACAAATGCCGAAAGGCCCGGAACAACCCGGTCAGAAAGGCAAGTGAGGCATTCGCTCAATAATATATTCAGGAATTACTCAGATAAACGCATAGAAATAGCGACTTTTTCGTCTAATGTCTATAGAATACAGTCAATAATATCGGCGGCGGCTGAATTTAACAGAAAAATCGCTATAACCGGCAGAAGTATGTTAAATATAATCGGCGTGGCAATAGAACTCGGTTATTTGAAAGTTCCCGAAGGGGTGCTTATCGACATAAATGAAATAAAAAAATATAACCCCGAACAGATTGCGATAATTACGACCGGTTCTCAGGGTGAGCCGATGTCGGCATTATATAAAATGGCGTATTCAGATCATGACAAAGTCATTCTCGGACCGGAAGACGTAGTAGTTATTTCGGCAAATCCGATACCGGGAAACGAAAAATTCGTCAGTAAAATAATAAACGAACTGTCAAAAAAAGGAGTGCATGTGCTTCATGACGCGATAGCCGAAGTGCATGTTTCAGGTCACGCGTGTCAGGAAGAATTAAAGTTGATACACGCGCTTGTAAAACCTAAATTTTTTGTTCCCGTACACGGTGAACAACGACATTTGAAAGCTCATTTTGAACTTGCTAAATATATGGGCATGAAATCCGAAAATATTTTAATTCCGGATGTTGGCAGAATAATAGAATTAGACGAAAATTCTATAAAATTCAACGGGACTGTAACCAGCGGCAAAATTCTTGTGGACGGATTCGGGGTAGGGGACGTCGGAAATATAGTTCTCAGGGACAGGCGGCATTTGGCGCAGGATGGATTAATCGTCGTCGTTGCGGCGATTGATATAGACGAAGGACTTTTAATTTCAGGCCCGGATATAGTAAGCAGAGGTTTTGTATATGTGAGGGAATCTGAAGAACTTATGGAGCAGACGCGTTTGACTGCGAAAGACGCGATAAATTATTGTTTTGACAACGGCACAAAAGAATGGAACGCAATAAAAATGAAAGTCCGCGACGATTTATCTAAATTTTTATATCAGAAAACAAAACGCAAACCTATGATATTGCCGATTATCATGGACGTGTGATAATTCATTAAAAACAAAAACACCATGCAACGATAAATTTTTTATATCTGTTGTATGGTGTTTTAAATTTTATTCTTGTTTTTATTTCATAAAAAACTTAGCCGAAAATCCTGTCTTTTATTCTCGTGGCCGGGAGTATAACGCGGCTGATGATCGCCGCAGCTTCTGCTCGTGTGATGTTGTTGTTGGGGTAGAATATGCCCGCATCGTTGTTGCCCGCCAGAATACCTGCCTTGTACAGCATGATAATCGAACTGTAGTACGGCGTTCCGCTGTTCACGTCAGGCAGCGAATTGACCGTATTTAACGCCGCAAACTCGGACTCCGGCACGGAGCGCGAGAAGATATACGCCATTTGTGCCCGGGTCGCGGTTTTAGTGTAGTCTGCGAAATCGTTTGACTTGATTATCCCGTTTGCTACGGCGTAGTCCACATACACTTTGTACCATGGACTCCCCTGTACGAAATCCTCCTCGCCGGTCGTATAGATACTGTGCACCCGCGCAGCTACCGTGACAGCTTCGGCGATCGTGATATTTCCCGTGGGCTTGAACGTATTCGCGCCGCTGCCCTGCATGAGTCCGTACTCGTACGCGCTGGCTACTACTTTATCTTTATCAAATCCGTACCACGAGTTTTCGTTCACGTCCGAGAACATTCCCGGCGTATATGTCCTTATCTTGACGAAATTTGCCATGCCGGGAGATACGGGAATATCAGGCTCTGTATCTGATTCCGTCCATTTTGCGTATAATATCAAATCAGATGTCACTGGAGTGTTCATATCATATTCTTGTGTAAGCGCGGCGTCTTTATACCAGCCGCCGAAAACATAACCGTCTTTTATTAACGGGCTTATGCCCCATTCAGCTTTATCGCCCGCGGTAACTGTCATAACAGCATCAGGCTGACCGTTGTCTGTTTTAAAAGTGACTGTATATGATTCAGGCGTTGCCGCGCTGACCGTCACGCCGTCTGTTACCCAGCCTATCGGGAAAAACCCCGTGTTCGCGCCGTTGGCGTATACAATACCGTCTAAACCGCCGCTTTTGCCCCATTTTGCCGCGCCTGCGGGTTGCATAGTCAAGTCCTCCGACGTGCCTTCTGCGTATATCTTGTCCCCTGAAGCCCCAACCCATGCACAGAGCACGGCTGTGCCGCCGACTACAAGTTCGCCGCCGCCATCGTTGTCGATTACGCCATAGCTGTCGATTAGATCCGTTCCAAAGCTAAATAAAAAGCCGCCGGTCACAGTTATGTCAGCATTGATAGAGTTATTGCAGACAGCGCGGGAATCGCCGTAAAACACGCCGCCGCTTACATTGATAGTTGTGTATTGTACTGGGGGAGAATTGAAGATAGTATGATCGCCGTAAAACACGCCGCCGCTTACGTTGATAGTTGTGTATTGTGCTGTGGGAGAATTGAAGATAGCAGCATAATCACCGTGCACTTCGCCGCCGCTCACATTGATAATGGAACCTTCTGATTTATTGATGATAGCGTAATTACCGTGCACTTCGCCGCCGCTCATGTTGATAGTGGAACCATTTCCGGCATTAGCGATACCGTAATTAGCGATACCGTATTCACCGTACACTTCGCCTCCGCTTACGTTGATAGTGAAATCCGCGCTTAAATTTTCGATAGCATAATCACCGTACACTTTACCGCCGCTTACGTTGATAGTGGAGGGTCCGCTTCCGCTATAAATTTCGATAGCAGGATAATCATTACCACCGTGCACTTCACCTCCGCTCACGTTGATAGTTGTGCTAGTACCGTAGATAGCGCGTGTAAAGCCGTACACTTCACCGCCGCTTACGTTGATGGTGGTTTTGTCGAATAATCTTATAGCAGATTCTGACCCATTATTTTTTATGGATCCTCCTTCCGCAACTTCAAACGTGCCTTGGCCGGAAACGGAAATCATGCAGTAGAGTGCCGAAGCGCTGACACTGCCCGAATATTTGGCTTTCCAGATAACTTTTACTCCGGGGTTGATATTAAGGTTCAGAGTATGCGTCACTCCGACGATAGTTCCGGTGACTGTGACGATGTTACCGGATACAGCCGCGGTGAGTTCGCCGCCGTAGCCGCCGTGGTCGAAGTTTTCGATTGTGCTTTTCAGAGTTGCCGCGTTCGCCGCGTTTGCCGTCATCGGCATAACAGCGAATAAGCCGAGTATCATAGTCAAAGTCAGCAGAGTTGACAAAAATTTTTTAAATTTGGCTTTCATGTTTTTTCCTCTCTTTCTTTTTTTTAAATAGGCGATTGCAAAACTCAAATTGAACCCGTTTGTCGTAGGGGACGCGCCCCTGCGCGTCCCGTAAATCTGATTTTACGCTGGTTTTACCGGCGGGACGCGCTGGGGCGCGTCCCCTACTTCCTGTTTTGCAATAGCCTATTAATTTTTAAATTATTAAAACAACTTTTAAATTTTTAATTTCACATATAATAAAATAACATATTTTTTATAGAATTTCAACAATAAATTTTTAATAATTATAATTAGTATTTTAAATTTTATAGTCAAACAAGTTGAGAAAACAACCCCACCACCGCAGCGGCGGTTCCCCTCCCCTGTTAGGGGAGGCAAGGAAACTGCGCCAAAAGCCTCCCATGAAAGGGGAGGTGTCACGAAGTGACGGAGGGGTTTGTCTTCTTTTTATTCTTGTTTTACTTTATATTATTTATTCAAATAATTTTGACAAAACCGGGAAAATATCTTTTTCATATAAAGACCGGCCGTCTTCTTCTTTTTCAAAAAAATCAACCCACGCGTAAACATCGCCCCATATTGAAGTCCTGAACGGGGGGTAAGAAGTATAATTTTTATATAATAATATTTGCCCGGTAACCGTGTCTTTTATCATTACGGTCAATGTCGTTTCATAGCCGATAGTGCCGTCGCTGTATGTGCCGTAATATTGCGCCGAACCTTTAAAATTCATGATATATCTTACTTTTTCAGACGAATCTGCCAGAAAAAATACCGGAACATCGTCAATTATTTTATTTGATAAATCATACGCGCCGTATTCTGACCAACTATTATTGATATATATGCAGTTTCCGGTGATATTCATAAGCGTTGACGTATCTGTTCTGGCGAAATATTCGGTCAGGCCCTCCGCGTTCTCTATATTGCTTTTTAAATTATTTACGCGCATTTTACGCCATATATAACTCAGAGAACCCCGTGAGTTATATTTATCATAAAAAATATCAGAATCTTCGCCTTTAAGATTATTTACAAAATTATCAATTTCGGTTTGATTATACGGCAGTAATGCTAATTTAGTCAAATCTTTATAACCAAGCTGATATTGCTTGTCATAATATAAATACAAATATTCTATATATAAAAATTTACTGTCAAGAAAATCAAAAACTGACAGGTATTTTTTTGCCGATTCGCCGTATTTTTTTGCTTTCGCGTCATTTCCCGCGTCAATATAAATCATATATTCCGCGCTGTCTGAAAAAGATTTTAATTCGTTAAACGCGTTATACGCCAAATCTGATTTCCCCGCGTTAAAATCAGATATAGCTTGATTATATTTTATATAATTATTACATAACTCAAATTTTTCATCAGCGTCTTTAAACCCTGAGATTTCTTTGAAATTTTCGGCGGCTTCTGAATATTTTTCATTTTCAAAGTCAGATAGTGCTTTATCATATTTTATGTTTTTATTGCACAATTCAAGCAGTTCATTTGAACTCTGATGGCTTGTCGTTTCGGAAAACTCTAATTTTTCTAAAATAGCTACTGCTTTTTCATAATATTTATCCTGAATATAAGAAAGAATTTTATTTATTACAATATCTTCAGCCAATTCGCCCGTACCCTGATAATTTATAATAGAGATTAACATATCGATTGCCTTATCCGGATCGTTTTGCATTATATCGTTTGCCTGTATATATATAATCGCTGCTATATATTCTTCAGAATCTTTATATTCCCTGATATTTTCAAATAAATCTTTTGCCGACGGATATTCTTGATTATTCATATACTCTATAGCAGAAACATAAACACTTTCGTTTTCGGTTTCCTGTTTTTTATCCGCGCTGTCTAAATAGCTGTCGATAGAATCATATATTTTTATAGCTTCGTTAAAATCCTGTCTGTCAAAGCATTCCCCGGCGTAAAAATATAAACTTTGCTTCTCCCTTTCTTTCGAATCTTTATAATCATATTCGGAAAGTCCGGCAAACATTTCCGCAGCCGCTTTAAATTCTCCGTTTTCAAATAAATTATTTGCTTCTTTATAATCTGTGTTATGCGGGTCAAATAAAAAACACCCCGATAATAATCCGGATATAAAAATAATAAAAATTATTAATATACTTAATTTTTTCATTTTGATTAAATAATCTCCTTTATTTTTCACGTTTATTTTTATACTCTGATCGAAAATTTTTCTAAATATTTTCGCCTGAATTCATCAAAATCATTTAATTCTATCGCTTCTCTTATTTTTTGCATTAGCTCGTTATAAAAATAAAGATTGTGGATTACGCATAATCTCATTCCAAGCATTTCTTCAACTTTTAATAAATGCCGTATATATCCTTTTGAAAAATTATTGCAAGTGTGGCAATTACAGTCAATATCGATCGGGTTTTCGTCCTGTTTAAATTTTTGATTTAAAAGATTTACATAGCCCTTCCATGTGAATAAATTGCCGTGGCGCGCGTTTCTTGTCGGCATTACGCAGTCAAAAAAATCAATTCCCCGGTAAACAGATTCTATTATATTTGACGGAGTTCCAACGCCCATTAAATATCTCGGTTTATTTTGCGGCATATAAGGCTCTACCGTATCGATTATATCATACATAATATCAGCCGTTTCGCCGACCGCAAGACCTCCGATCGCGTAACCCGGCAAATCAAGCTCAACAATTTGATTCATGTTTTCAATACGCAAATCCTGATATATTCCACCTTGATTTATCCCGAATAATATCTGATTTTTATTTAAAGTCTCGTCCAAACTATTTAATCTGTCCAACTCTGTTTTGCATCGTACAAGCCAGCGGACAGTTCTTTCGTGGCTCTCTTTTATATATTTATAAGTCGCGGGATTTTCAACGCATTCGTCAAACGCCATTGCGATTGTCGAGCCGAGATTTGATTGTATTTTTATACTTTCTTCCGGACCCATGAATATTTTTTTACCGTCAATATGCGAATTAAAATAAACGCCTTCTTCTTTTATTTTTCTGAGTTTAGTCAAAGAAAAAACCTGAAAACCTCCGCTGTCTGTTAAAATAGGCTTATGCCAGTTTATAAATTTATGCAGTCCGCCCATATTATATATCAAATCATCGCCGGGACGTATATGCAAATGATAAGTGTTGCATAACTCGACCTGACAGTTTACGTCAATCAAATCAAGAGAAGATAAACCGCCCCTGATTGCTCCGGTTGTACCCACGTTCATAAACACGGGCGTTTCGATTATACCGTGAACGGTGTGAAAACGCCCTCGCCTCGCTTTATTTTCTGTTGTTAGCAATTCAAACATTGTTTATCCTTTTAACTTTTTTCAATTTTGCCAACGCAAAACAAATAAGCGTTAAAACGGCAAAAAATATCAAATTATCATCGCCAGTTTTGGGACTTACCAAAGACGTACCGTATTTTATTGCCTCCAAAACGTCGGAACAGTCAAATTCGGGCAGGGGAGTTAAATTGTCGGTTTTTATCATATTGTTCATTGCGAAATCATTTGCCCAAATCTTATAAGTACCATCATGCTTTTTCGTTTGATATAAACCAGTATCAAAATCCGAGGCTATAATATCCGGATTGTCAGGTATAAATAAATTATTATAGTTTAATCCATAATAATTATTACTACCGGCTGAATCTATATAATCAACTAATGTTAATTCACCATTTTGTATTTTAATATAATTAACAGAATATAAATTTACATATCCGGTCCGAAAAACCACAATCTTATTATTTGTGTTTATATAAAAATGAAAATTTGGATTTTTATTATTATCAATATTGTCAAATTCAAAATCATTAAAATAGAACTGTTCGTATCTATTACCATTCAACTTATAAATAAATGTTGGAGATAATTCCCACCCGCCATAATTAATAATTACTTCTGGTATATTATCATTGTCTAAATCGTAAAAATGATAATCACGTGGAAAGCTCATAGAAAACATAAAACCTTGACCTTGTCCCCATTTGCCTATCATATCAATAGGAATGTCAACCGGGTCTGGAATATAGTTATCGTCTTCGAGCCAACGGATCAAATTTTCTTCATTTTTCTTTATAGTCGCTTCATCAAATAAACTCGGAAAACTATTTGTCAAAAAATCTTTCAAATATTTTTGCCATACTATATTTTCTGAATTTACAGTCAGCGAAAATAAAATTATCAAACACAACGCAATTAAAATAAAGCATTTGATTTTCATAAACAATAAATCCCCAATTTTATTTAAAAATTATCGCAAGAAAATACGTCACAGCCCAAATTATAAGCAGCCAGCCGTATAAAGCTCCAAGTTCTTTTGCGGGAGTTATAATATTTATAGTAACATGATCTTCTTTTTTTATGTTTTTTAAACTAATTCCAAGCACGCTTATTACAAATATTATCAATAATAAAATAAAAAATACGGTTTGCATTATTATTTCGCTTATGCTGCCTAATAAAAATAAAACATTAAAAATGGTAGATATTGCAAAAGCAATTAAAAGTATCAACGAAATTATTTGTTTCATATTCATAAATTATTTCCCCGCCACAACGCATTGCCAATCGTTTTCATTTGATTTTTCAATAATTTTCATTCCGCACGATTCAACAGCATTTTCCATATCAATTAAATATTTGCTTATAATCCCGGATAAAACCGCAATGCCGTTATCTGCGAGTAAATTTTTGACAAACGGCAACAACGGAATTATGACGTCAGGGATTATATTCATTAAAACAAGATTATATTTTTTCTCTGAAATTTTATCCCGCAGTTTTTTATCAGTCAATAAATTTCCGTCATAGACTTTATAATTTTCAAACAATATATTATTTATTCTCGCGTTTTCTTGGGCGATTCTTACACAATTTTCGTCTATATCTACGGCAACCGAAGATTTTGCTCCTAAAATCATAGAAATAATCGACAAAATCCCGCTCCCGCAGCCTAAATCCAAAACCAAACTATTATTATTTATATATTTTTCAAGAGCTTCGACGCATAGTCTTGTAGTTTCATGCGTGCCCGTACCGAAACTCATTCCGGGGTCGATTTTAAAAACTTTTCGCGATTTATATATTTCCGGTATTTCTTCCCAAACCGGACAAATTAATATATTTTCCCCGACAGGAATAGGCTTAAAATATTTTTTCCAGCTTTCCGACCAATTTTCTTCGTTTACTTTGGTTATAAATATTTGTAGGGGCGCGTATTGCGCGTCCTTACAGTGTTTTTGAATAATCTCAAGAGTTTTTCTGCCGCTTTGATTATCCGCGATATAAGCCGAAACACTGCACGCTTTTGATTTTTCTTCGTATAAATCATCATCGATAAAATCCCACTGGGGTTTGGTTTGCTCCAGAATTTCTAAAAATTCTTCGTTATCTTCTATTTCAAGAGAAGATATTCCGGCATGTTCAAAAATATCCGAGACAAAATCTATGCTTTTTTGAGAAGTTACAATTTTTATTTTTATCCAGTTCATACCGTACCACATGAGATAAATAAACATCTCGCATTTAATATATAATCATGGTTTATATTTTTATTAATATATTCGTATTTAGCAACTTGGTGATTATATTGCTCTTCCGCTTCTTTTTCTGTATAGCCTTTGTCCATAAACCAAGCAATACTTGATTTTTTGTCGCCCGGCTTTTTTGCCCACGGATTCGCCATATAGCTCTTAACGTCGTTTTCATGCTTGTTTTTATCGCCCATAGGATTTATAAACTGCACATAATCGTTCACCCTGACGTCTATATCTTTTAAACCTGATTCCTGCATAAACACAGGGACTTTCATTCCTATATGTCCGTCGTGAATATCGTTTTCAATTTCATTTATTTCAACTTGTTTTTGATAATTTGTCAAATTCAAGATTTCACTTTGCCTTATGCCGTGAAAATATTGAGCGGCTATTGCCGTAATAGTATCAATTTCCACACATATAACTCTGCCGCCGTCAATTACGCTGTCTTTCATTTTTTCTAAAATCTTTTTTGGATTTGAAATATGCTGAAGCACCGTGTGGCATACTGCTATATCATACTTCTTTTCGGGAATATATTCAGTCAAATCTTTTTTAACAAAATTAGTTTTATAAGGTGAATCTTTAAATATATTTTCAGCTTTACTCAACAAAGTTTTATTTGCGTCAATTCCTGTGTATGTGCTTCCTTTCGGCAATAATGGCAAAAGCATAATCCCCATGAAACCTAACCCACAACCGAAATCGACTATATTAACAGGATTATTGATTTTCCATACTTTTTCAATCAAAAATTCCATATAGTCGTCATTCCATATAGCCGTGCGCGAATCCTTTAAATATTCCGCGCTCCAATTCGCACCACCTGTATTCGTGCGTGTTTATCCCCCGTTAATAAGACTCACGCAAACGCGTTATATATAGCCTGCATCGCTTTTTCAAAATCATTATCGTTCACGCCGATTATTATATTAAGCTCGCTTGACCCCTGATCTATCATTCGCACGTTTACGTCAGCGTCCGCGATTGCCCTGAATACTCTTGCGGCCGTGCCTTTTGTGCGTATCATGCCGCGTCCGACAACTGCGATAAGCGACAGAGATTTTTGATATTCTATCGAATCGGGATTTGCTTTTGCCTGAAGTTCTTTAAATAATATATCTTTATATGTTTCGCCGTCCTGTTCGTTTATTATTATGCTTAAAGTATCGATTCCTGTAGGCAGATGCTCGAAGTTTATATTATATTTTTCAAAAACTTCAAGCACTCTCTTGACAAATCCGATTTCAGCGTTCATCATGTCTTTTTCGAGTGTGATAACTACAAAACTTTTTCTTCCGGCTATTCCGGTTATTACATTTTCGCTTATAACTTCAGTATGATGGACTATAAAAGTCCCGTTAGCTGACGGATTATTTGTGTTTTTTATATTTATCGGGATTTTCGCTATTCTTACGGGGAAAATAGAATCCTGATGTAAAACCTGCGCGCCCATATACGACAATTCACGCATTTCACGGTATGTTATAATATCTATCGGCTTGGGGTCTTTTACTATTCTCGGGTCAGCCATTAGCAAACCCGACATATCAGTCCAGTTTTCATATACGCTTGCGCCTGCGGCTCTTGAAACTACTGCCCCTGTTATATCTGAACCATTGCGCGGGAATGTTTTTATTGTGCCGTTCGGCATAACCCCGTAAAACCCCGGAATAACGGCTTTTTCGTAATTTTTTAATTTTTCGCTCATAATTTTATTTGTAAATTCGGCGTCAAAAGTTCCGTTGTTGTTAAAAAAAACGATTTCAGCGGAATCAATAAACGGGAATTTTAAATAATCCGCGAGAATTAATCCGCTCAGATATTCCCCCCGGCTTGCCGCGTAATCCCTTCCGGCTTTATTAATAATTCCGTTTTTTATTTTGACAAATTCTATATCGAGAGAAATATTTAACGCGAGTTCTTTGATTATATCGTTATAACGGTTTTTTATCTGTTCGAATATATCTGTTATATCTTCGCCTTTTGAAGCGAGTTCGTATGTTTTATAAAGCATATCTGTAATTTTTATATCATTTGAAAATCTGTTGCCGGGCGCGGACGGCACGACAAATCTTCGTTGAGGGTCGCTTTTTATTATATCGGCTACTTTTTTAAACTGAAAAGCGTCAGCCAGCGAAGTCCCGCCGAATTTTACCACTTTTGTATCCACGAAAAAAACTCCTTTGTGTTTTGTGTAATTTAATATATAATATATTAAATTATATTGATATTTTTTTATTTTGTCAATAGAAATATTATATAATATAAAATTATTGTTAATAATTACATCAAAGTATTTACAAAAAACGATTGTTAATGTATTATTATATAAAAAGATAAAAGACAAAAATAAAAAATAAATGATTTATAATTTTGGAGGAAAAAATTAATGTTTAATATTATATTCCCGTTTTTAGCCGCGGGAGACGTTGAAGGCGCTACGGAAGCTGCCGAAGCGGGCGGCTTGAGTTTTCTGAATCCGATAATCATGATTGCCCTTTTTGGTTTATTAATGTATTTTATGCTGTACAGGCCTCAGAAAAAGCAGGAAAAAGCTGTTAATGAAATGCGGAGCAGTTTACAGGTCGGCGATGAAGTATCAACAAACGGCGGAATTTTAGGAAAAATAGTTCAGATAAAAGATAATTTTATTATAATCGAAACAGGAAACGACAGGACAAAACTAAAAATAGCCAAATGGTCTATTCGTGCAGTCGAACACCGCGAAGAAGAGGACGACGACGAAGATGAAGAAGATTAAAAATTGATTTTAATGATAATTCATATAAATCATATCATATTTTAAAGTCTGATTTAATAAAATATTATATAAATAAAGTAGAAAATATAATTAATTTTGATTAAATCGGGGGACATGATATGAATCAATATAACGAAATATCGGGAAATATTAAAAAAAACGAGGGAAAAGCGAATTTTCAGGGACCATCATATACAAAACTTGCGAAAAGCGTAACGCTTGGAACAATTACCGGATTGTTTTCGTCGATTGCGCTGATGATAATATTTGCGTTTATTATTAATGTAGTTTTTGGAGATCCTGACAGCGTTATTAATATATTTACTGCTATAGCAGCTTCTGCCGGAGCGGCAACCGGAGGATTTTACGCTTCGAAAAAAAACGGTTCAAAAGGTTTTATTTCGGGTATTACAACAGGGATTGCGCTAAGCATTGTGATTTTAATTATAATGCTTTTTGCCGGGAATAATGCTGATGACATTATAGAAAATTCAAATATAATATTTAAACTTATTATTATTTTATGTCAGATTGTTTTTGCCTGTGCGGGAGGGATATTCGCGGTAAATTCGCGCAAAAATAAAAGAACAACACGGCCGCGTTCTGTAAATAAAAAGAAATAAATTAAAATAATTTTATAAACGGTTGATTTTTAAATTATTTTATGATATAATAAAATCCGGATTAAAAATATTTTTGGAGGTAAATTAAAACATAATGGAAATGGAAACTGGAAAAATAAATCAAATTCAAAAATCAAAACATATCAGAACGATCAACGCGGATAATATATTAAAAGCGAGAAAAATAAATAAACAAACAGGCTGCGGCGAATGTCAGGCTTCATGCCAGTCTGCGTGTAAAACTTCGTGTACGGTAGCAAATCAGACATGCGAAAATAAATAAATTTTAACGCGAATTTATAAATTATAAAACTAAAAATAAGGGCGGCAATCTGCCGCCCGTTGATTTTTTATTTAAAATATCGGGGAAATCAAATAAAATGATACATAAATATAATCTTTTCGGATATAATCTCGCTCTCGACGTTGAAAGCGGCGCGATTCATGTTTTATCTGATATTGCAATGCAAATGATTGATTATCTTGAAATAATGCTTGAAAAAAACAATTTCAGTAATTTACCGGAAGAATGCCCGGTTGACATAAGATATTTTCTCGCAAAATACGAAAGCTCAGACGTTAAAGAAGCATATTCCGGGCTTTGTGAATTATATAATAATCAATTATTATTTTCAAAATCAAATAATAATATAAAATTAGATTTTAACGAAAATATTCCGGTAAAAGCATTATGCCTGAATATATCTCACGATTGCAACATGAACTGCGAATACTGTTTTGCCGGAAAAGGCGATTTCGGAATTGAAAATGAAAAAAAATTAATGGACGAACAAACCGGAATGAACGCGATTAATTTTTTGATGCAAAAATCAAAAGGCAGAAAAAATCTTGAAGTTGATTTTTTCGGAGGAGAACCGCTTTTAAATTTTGAAGTAGTAAAAAATATAGTCTTGAATACCCGCAAACTTGAAAAAGAATATAACAAAAACGTGAGATTTACGCTCACGACAAACGGGACTTTATTAAATAACGAAAAAATAGATTTTATAAACGAAAATATATCAAACATTGTTCTTTCGCTGGACGGATTAAAAGAGACAAACGATAGTATGAGAAAATATAACGGGGGAGAGGGGAGTTATTCTGAAATAGTGCCGCTATATCAAAAATTAGTTTCGGAGAGAATAAATAAAACGGGAAAATACAAAGATTATTATATACGCGGAACGTTTACGGGAAAAAATCTTGATTTTGTAAAAGATATTATACACATGCGCGAACTTGGATTTAAAAATATATCTGTCGAACCGGTTGTTTCTGAAGAATATAACGATTATGCGATCCATGAAGAAGATTTGCCGGTGATTTTCAAAGAATATGAAAATCTCGCGAGGGAAATAATCAGACGCGATAAAAATAAAACGGATATTTTTAATTTTTTTCATTTTAATATAGATTTGGAAAACGGGCCGTGTTTTTATAAGCGCGCAAAAGGCTGCGGTTCGGGAAGCGAATATCTGGCAGTTACGCCAAACGGAGATATTTATCCTTGCCATCAGTTCGTCGGGAATGAAAAATTTAAACTGGGTAACGTAAATGATAATTTTAATATATCAGATATAAAACTAAATGAAAATTTAATGAAAATATTTTACGGCAATAATATAATATCAAATCAAAAATGCGAAAAATGCTGGGTGAAATATTTCTGCGGCGGAGGATGTTCGGCAAATAACGAAAAATTTAATAATAATATATATTCGCCTTATAAAATTGCCTGCGACATAGAAAAAAAGCGCGTAGAATGCGCAATCGCGATAAAAGCGATTTTAAGTTGACTTTTATAATTTTCGATGATATAATAAAAAATAAAAATAACCGAAAAATAATATAACTTATGGAGGTATAAAAATCATGCAGGATATACCGGTAAAAATTTTAGAAAGCAACGGCATAAAAATAAAGATTCCCTGTATAGGAATGGGAACGTTCGGCTCAGACAGGTTTACGCCAGAACAAGTGGCAGACGCCGTAAAAGGCGGATTAAAAACGGGCTACAGGCTTTTTGACTGCGCGGCAGTTTACGGCAACGAAGATATGATAGGCAAAGTTCTTAACGAAGCGATTGAAAACGGTGAAGTTAAGAGAGAAGAATTATTTATTATATCAAAAGTATGGAATAATATGCACGGCAAAGGCGATGTATTATTATCATGCGCAAAAACGCTTAAAGATTTGCAGCTTGATTATCTGGATTTGTTTTTTGTTCATTGGCCTTTTCCAAATCATCACGCAGTGGGAGTATCCGGCGATGCGAGAATACCTGACGCGCGTCCGTTTATAACGGATGAATTTATGGCTTGCTGGCGTCAAATGGAAAAATTAGTCGATATGGGTCTTGTTAAAAGCATTGGGGTTTCAAATATGACTATACCGAAATTTGAGGCTGTTCTGCCTTTATGCAGAATAAAACCTGTCGCGCATGAATTTGAAATACACCCTGCTTTCCAGCAGCCGGAATTATTTAATTATTGCGTTGAAAAAAATATAATGCCTATAGGGTTCTGTCCCGTAGGCTCTCCTACCCGTCCTGAAAGGGACACGGAACCCGGCGATATTGCCGCGATGCAAATGCCCGAAATAATCGAAATAGCTAAAAAACATAACGTACATCCCGCTATAATATGCTTAAAATGGGCTGTACAGCGCGGGCAGATACCTATACCGTTTTCTATATACGAAAACGAATATTCAAGTAATTTAACTTGTATGCTAAACGATCCTCTCACAAACGAAGAAATGGAAATTATACATAAAGCCGATAAAAACTGCCGTTTAATAAAAGGACAGGTGCTTATATGGCCAACAGCTTCAGACTGGCATGTTTTATGGGACGAAAACGGAAAAATCTGCGGTTGGAATGATTAAAATTTAATATATAATTTACATAAAATAAAAGTGAGCGTAAAAACGCTCACTTTTATTTTACGGTTCAAATATTATAAATATTTATAATTTCGCTATAACCTGCATCATAATATTTTATTTTTTTATTTTTCGCGTTTATTTCAAGAACACAGTCGCTTATATTTTCGGCAAAACTCCTGTCGTGCGAAACAGTTAAAACAGTTCCGTCGTATTCGTTTATAATATCTTCGAGAACCCTCATAGTAGTTATATCGAGATAATTCGTAGGTTCGTCCAATATAATCAAATCCGCGCCCTGCGTAAATATTTTCGCGAAGCATACTTTGACTTTTTCGCCCCCGCTGATATTTTTAACTTTTTTATATACGTTATCTTCTCGTATATCAAGCCTTCCTAAAATATTCCGCGCTTCAAGCTCAGTAAAAGCGTTTTCAAGCATCACGTTTTCCAAAATAGTTTTTGAACTGTCTAAAATATCAAGCCCCTGAGTATAATACGCGACTTTTTTAGCGTTTAATTTTATATTTTCAAAATCGTTGTTTGCATTTAAAATCTTTTTTATAAGCGTGGTTTTACCGCTGCCGTTATCGCCGATAATTACAGTTTTACTTCCTGTGATTATTCTGAAATCAGCGTTTTCAAATAAAATTTTATCTCCGAAACCGACGCTTAAATTTTCGCATTCTATGATATATCTGCCTTTATAATGTTTTGAATCAGGCATGTTTTTTAATTCTATGCCGATTTTACGTTGTTTTCTTGGCTTGTCATGTGCTTCTAATTTTTCCAGCCGCGTTTTTAAAGCCTGAACGCTTCCCTCGACTTTTGACATTCTTTCTCCGGTTTCGCGTTTATGCAATCGAGCTTCTGAATTCCCCATTCTCGTCGGCGTTTTTTTCGCCGATTTAACTTTTGACTGCGATTCGCGTATTGATTCTATTAATCTTTTACGTTCTTTGTTATACGATTCATATAAAAATTCAGCTCTTTCGGCTTCTTTTTCTTTAATTTCAAGAAATTCTTTATAACTGCAATCATAAACCGCAGCTTTTTTATTTTCGATATTTACTATTCTTGTGCATGTGTTTTCCAATAATTTTCTGTCATGCGATATTAAAACAACCGCGCCTTTATAATTTAAAATTTGTTTTTCCAGCAGTTTTATAGAAGAAAGATCAAGATTTGAAGTAGGTTCGTCTAATAATAACAACGGCGCGGTTTTATTCAACGCTTCAGAAAGAAAAAATTTTGCCGTTTCACCTCCGCTTAAATTTTTATTTTCTTCATATAAATTAAATTGCCTGAAATACGAAATTTCGCACAAATTTTTAACATATCCTAAGTCAGGTTCAAGAAAACCTGATAATATATTTAATAGCGTAGTTTTGCCAATTCCGTTTTTCCCGGTTACGCCGATTATATCATATTCAAATATTTCTAATTTTTCAAGTTTAAAAAGCAAATCTATACCGACAGAAATTTCTATATTCTGCATTTTTGATAACAACAAAAAAATCCCTCCAAAATAAAACAAAAAATATAATTCTTTTTAACTCTTTTTTCAGCCAACGCCGCTACTTGCCTCTGATAAATTTATTAAGAGGAAAGTGTAGAGCTATTAAAATAAAAAATTATAAATTTCGCATTTTGGCCTCCGGGATTTATATTATAATATAATAATATCATGTTTTTTATTTATTGTCAAATATTTTATGAAAAATTTAAGGCGGGATTTTTTTCCCGCCTTTATATATTTTATTTTATTTTATTTTATTTTATTTTATTTTGCCGCTAATATTATATCAAAATCATAAGTGTCGCCGTTTCTGTAAATTGTCAGCGTAACTTTATCGCCGGGTTTATAATTTAATTTAAGATCATATAAATCTTCGGTTGATGTTACGATTATTCCGTCAAGGGCAATTATTATATCGCTGAGTTGCAATCCCGAATTATAACACGGGCCGTCTTCAAATATAGCTTTGATTTTAAATCCCTGCGGTATATTATAATATTCAGACTCTTCTTCAGTGACAGTATTTCCCTGCACTCCGAAAGTTACCTCAGATAAATCTTCGGGCGAGCTTCCCATAGGGTATCTGTTTATATAACCCGGATTTGCGATTATATCGTTAAATACGGGAATTGCTATATTTATAGGTATCGCGAACCCCATTCCCTCATATTGAGTCGAAGCAAGTTTCATTGAGTTAATCCCCACGACCTGACCCCTCATATTTATAAGCGGACCGCCGGAATTTCCGGGATTAATCGAAGCGTCAGTCTGAATTACGTTCATTATTTTTTCACCGTTTACGTCTACGTCTCTTATCGACGAAATTATGCCTTTTGTAGCAGTCCATGCAAATTCAATTCCCGCCGGGGTTCCTATCGCTACGACGTCCTGACCCTGAGAAACAGCGTTTGAATCTCCGAGTTCGGCGACGGGAAGATTTGTAACGTCTATTTTTATAATCGCAAGATCCGCAAATTCGTCCCCGCCGATAAATTCCGCTTCATATTGTTCGCCGTTATATAGCATAACAGTAATTTTATCCGTGCCGTCGACCACATGATAATTTGTGGCAATATAGCCGTCTTCGCTCACAATAAATCCTGTGCCCACGCCATGAGCGATATAAGGCTCAGAATTTCTCCCGAAAAACCTGCCGTAAATTATTTCTGTTTCAGTTTCAATGCATACTACAGAAGGATTTACTTTCGCGATAGCTTCTTCCGTAGTTAAATTCTTGGAATTTAAATTTGACCCGTCGGGTATTGTTATAACTGTATCTTCTATATCTATATTATTATTTTTAGATTCATCGACTGCATCCTGATTTGATATTACGGGATTAGAAAATTCTGAATCTGATAAATCAGAAGAAACGGGAGAATTTTCTTTATTATTATCAGGTTGCCCGTAAATATTATCTATTAAAAGATAAGCCGTCGTACTCGCGCTGAGTAAAAACATAATAGACATAAGAGCCGCAAATATTTTTATACCGATATTTTTAGGTTTCTTTTTCGCTTTAATATTCTTTTTATGATATTTTTCGTCGTTTATGTTCCATTTGTAAACTTTATTTTCCGGTTTATATTCATTTATTATTTCATGTGAAGTTAATTTTGTGTAACTGTCCTCCGGAGAAATCGGATTTATATTAGAATATAAATTGTTTTCCGGCATATCTTCTTTTTTATACATGATTAAAGGCGGTTCTTCAACTGTGCTTATTTCTGCATTTATATTTTCTTGTTGATTTTCGTTTTGATTTTCTTCAATAAAATTGCCATTGTTCTCGTCAATATTATTATTGTTATTATTCAAATCTTCTGACATAATATCTTCCTCCTGTAAATAATTCTGATTTTAAATTTATTTTATTATTTATATAATAAAACTTACATGTTACAAGAATTAGCTGTATTTTATTATATTATATTAAAAAATTAGGGCAAATTTTTGTGAAAATTCGGTTTATACAAAGCAAATCTTTCTTTTCTGCCGCAAATTGCTTTATATATTAAAAATTTAAAATCAAAATTTATATCTAACGTTTGGTTTCCTGTATTTTTTGCAAGGTAAAAGTAAATTCGCAGTATTTTTCATATTCAGCGTTTACCCAAATTTTTTCTTCGTGAATATCGAGTATCGTTTTGACTATAGATAAGCCTAAACCCGCGCCTGTTTTATCAAGTCCCCTTGACCGGTCGGATTTGTAAAATCTGTCAAATACAAACGGTATATCTTCGGCAGGGATTCCCGTTCCGGTGTTGTAAACAGATATATATATCTTTTTTTCTTTAGTTTTATCTTTTTCTTTATCTTTCCCGCCATTTATAATATTTATTTTAACCAAGCCTTTTTCAGAAGTAAATTTTATCGCGTTTTCAATAAGATTTTGCAAAACCTGCTGAATATCGTCAGGGTCCGCGAAAACATGCATTTTTTCATCTTCGCAGTTAAATTCAATTTCAATATGCTTTTCGTCTATTTTATGCCCTAAAGAAATAATAACGATTCTTGCCGATTCGCATATATCAAAAATTTTCTTTTTGCTTTTTTTCACGCCCGCCTGTATTTTTGTGATTTCGAACAGATTAGAGACAAGCCTTGAAAGCCGGTCTGTTTCCGCTGAAACTATTTTTAGATATTCCTCCTGTTGGTCGCGGGGAATCGTGCCGTCTAAAATACTGTTGACAAATCCGCTTATTGAAGTCAGCGGAGTCCTTAAATCGTGAGAAACATTTGCCAGAAAATTCCGCTGGGTTTCTTCATTGGCGGCAAGAGAAGCCGCCATATTATTAAATGCCGACGCAAGTTCGCCTATTTCGTCTTTGCTGACTTTTACGGGGACTTTTACGTCAAAACGTCCGAGAGCGAAATTCTTGGCGGCTTTGCTCATTGTCCTGACAGGCGATATGATTTTTTCCGTGATAAAATATAATATAACCATAGATGCGACAAGCACCCAAAGGCAATTTAAAATAATAGCTGTTATTATCTGAGTTACAAAAGATCTTTCCCAAACAGATACAGAACATAAAAATAAAACTCCGCAGGCTTCACCGTTTTCATAAGTTAAAAGTTGCGGAAATACAAGATGTGAACCGGAAAATACGCCGTCGAGCGTCTGATAAGAATAAATATCATATTGATTGAGTACGTCATATATTATTTTTTCTGAGATTTGCTTTTCTTTTAAATAATCATCGGGCAGGGGAGTGGTTACGATTATATTGCCTTCTAAATCAGCAATCAAAATAAAAGAATCTCCGGTAAGTTCGATATATTCCGAAAGTTCTTTTGATATATTATTTTTTTCTGAATTTATATAATCGTTAAATAAATCCAGAGAACTGCCGTTAAATCTTGTTTCTATATTCTGCCTTGCGATATTTGCGACGTTTGCCATAGAGATTTTTTTTGCGTTTGTTGAGTTTCTCACAACAGTAGAACTTATAACAGTCGCCAAAATAGTAAAACCTATTGTTATTATTAAAAGAAAAACCAATATATATTTTAAAAATACGCTTTTAATCATATATTTAAACCTTAAAATCAATAAAATTATGTAGGGACACGGCATGCCGTGTCCTTACAATTTAATATTAGCCAATTAATTATTGCAGCAATTCAAATTTATATCCAACTCCCCAGACAGTTTTTAAATTCCATTTGTCGCTTACGCCGTCGAGTTTTTCACGCAGTCTTTTTACGTGAACGTCAACTGTTCTGGAATCGCCGAGATAATCAAATCCCCAGACTTTATCAAGTAACTGGTCGCGTGTGAAAACCCTGTTTACGTTTGATACTAAGAAATATAAAAGCTCAAGTTCCTTAGGAGGAATATCGACGGTTTTATTTTTAAGTTTAAGCTCATATTTTTGCAGGCTTATTTCGAGATTGTCAAATTTTATAATTTCTATATCTGTGTCGGTGTCCTGATTTTTTGTGCGGCGCAAAACAGCTTTTACTCTCGCGTAGACTTCTTTTGTATCAAACGGCTTTGTTATAAAATCGTCTGCGCCGAGTTCAAGCCCGAGCACCCTGTCGAATACTTCGCCTTTAGCCGTAATCATAATTATAGGCTTTGAAGATATTTCGCGTATTTCGCGGCATACCTGCCAGCCGTCTTTTTTAGGCATCATAATATCCAGAAGCACTAAATCAGGCTCATAGACTTTAAACATCGCAATACCTTCAGGGCCGCCCGGAGCGGTTATAACTTCGTAATCTTCTCTTGCAAGATAAACTTTTAAAAGTTCGCAGATATTAGGCTCGTCGTCAATAACTAAAATTTTATAGCTCATTAAATTTTCCTCCGTTTTATTTATTAAATTTGATTTATTGTTTTATTATATATCATGCGGGGGATTTCGTCGTTAAAAATTAATTATCCGAAAATTTATTCTTTTTTCAACTGATAGTATTATATCATAAAAAAATTTTTTTGTCAATCTTTTCTTGAAATTTTTTATAAAAAGTAATATAATATTTTTATTATATAAAATAAACGCAGAGGAGAATAAATAAAAATTATGAAACTCGGTATAGTCGGACTACCCAATGTTGGAAAAAGCACGCTTTTTAACGCTCTCACAAATACAAAAGCAGAAACCGCAAATTATCAGTTCAGCACAATAAATCCAAATGTCGGAACGGTTAATGTCCCCGATGAAAGGCTTGATTTTTTGACAAAATTAAATAATTCCGAAAAAACAGTTCCGGCTTTTATAGAATTTGTAGATATAGCAGGACTTGTTCAGGGCGCGTCAAAAGGCGAGGGAGTTGGGAACAAATTTTTATCGCATATTCGTGAAGTTGACGCGGTTATTCACGTCGTGCGTTGTTTTGACGACGAAAATATAATTCATGTGAGCGATTCGATAGACCCTGTGCGCGACGCTGATATTGTAAACATGGAACTGATATTTTCAGACATGGAATTGGTTGAAAGAAGAATAGAACGCGCCAAAAAAGCGTTGAAAGGCGATAAGACATTAGAAAAAGAAGTAAAACTTTTTGAAGAGCTTTTGGATGTATTAAACGAGGGCAAACCTGCTCGTTCTGTAAATTATACTCCGGAAGAATCTGCAATAATCGAAACAGTTCCGTTGTTGTCGCGTAAAAAAATAATATACGCGGCAAATGTGAGCGAGGATGATATCGCTGAGATAGACAAAAACGGGCATGGAAGCGAATATTATAATAAATTAAAAGATATAGCGCAATCGGAAAACGCTGAAATAATCCCGATATGCGCAAAAATAGAAGCTGAAATAAACGAACTGCCGATTGACGAAAGAAATGAATTTTTACAGGAACTCGGAATAAAACAATCGGGGCTTGGCAAACTGATACAGTCGAGTTACAGGTTATTAGGGCTTATATCTTTTTTGACGGCGGGACCGAAAGAATCAAGGGCATGGACTATAAGAAAAGGCGCGAAAGCTCCGGAAGCAGCAGGAAAGATCCATAGTGATTTGGAAAAAGGATTTATCAGGGCTGAAACAGTTGCATATAAAGATTTATTTGAATGCGGGACTATGGCATCAGCAAAAGAAAAAGGATTGACGCGCAGCGAGGGAAAAGAATATGTCGTGCATGACGGCGATGTGATATTGTTTAGGTTTAATGTGTGAAAATACAGACGAAATATATGTGATAGAGTTCGACTACTGGGGTGACATAGCGGGTACAGAGTTCGTGTTCGGGCTGTACGGTGGGTATACAGGGGTATGGCTGGACTCAGATTCGGCGATGTGCGGCACAGGTGTACGGCACGCGAGGGTAGAGTTGAGTTCGAGCAGTGGAGACATGGCGAATGCGGGTGTATTTTTGGCGTACTATCAGGACAGTGGTAGTGTATACATCACGAATGTGAGGTTCTACAACGAGGCGGCTGTGAGTGACACTAATCCATTCAGGTACTGTGGTGAGTACTACGACGGCGAGACGGGTACGCTCTATCTCAGAGCACGATATTATGACCCTCGGATTGGCCGGTTTACTCAGGAAGACCCTGTCGGTGCTGGGCTGAATTGGTACACTTACTGCAATGGTAATCCGATTGGCTTTTTCGATCCGTGGGGGCTGGCGGCGGTAAATATCGTAGATTATGCGAAAGCAATGGGAGGTACAGTAGAATATTATACAAATAACGATGGGAAACAATGCGTTCATGTAACCGCTAATGGTGTAACCCAAAGCTATACATATTATAATAGTGGCAATATTGACGATACTGTGCTAAATGCCCGGTTTGGGTGGGACAGTTTCCTTACAGAGGCAGATCGTGCAATCGAAGTTGGAATCTATATATTCCATGGAGACCTTCTCAAAGATTTCACAATACCGATAAATGCAGCTTTAGACATAACAACGGCTGAAGCTAACAGAAGATCACAGGATTTTTTTGGAACTGGCCCGCTTGATTATATATGGTTTATATTACAAGTTGCACCTGATGCTGACTGGGATATAAAAAGACCAGATTCTTGGAATAGAACTATAGGAAAAAATACATATCCGGGATTCGGTGTACAAGTGTGGTATCAAAATTGGGTTATGAAACCGGAAGAACTTGGCAATTATACCTATGGCTATATCGGTGCTGGTTTGAATTTATCATTAGATATGCTGTATACTGGTTCTTTTTGGGCAGCAGGAGGACCTCTTCTGATTTTTGATATTGATAAATTTATTGACGAAATGTATACTGATAGGCATATGATCCGACGTGGATTTAACAGATATCATGGTAAATGACAAGCAATATGATTAGTTAGAAAGGAAATAATTTTGAACGTGAATAAAGGAAAAAAGAAAACATTTATTTTTGTTGGTAGCGTGTCAATTTTTGTAGTCATTATTATAATAGTGTTTCTTATATTTCCAACCATTTTATTTTATTACCTCATCGCTCCGCCTTGGCAAGGTATACGTCAGACAGAGAGCGATTTTGAAAAAAACAAGGAATCTATTTTCCTTGTAAAAGATTATCTTGTTAATTCTGGCTACGATAGTGTTCATATTTATAAAACTATGAAAAGCGGAGAAATGTCTATTGGCGGAGAAATCACAAAAATTGAGGACGATGAATTAGTCAAGACAATAAACAAACTAAAAAAACGTGGTTATTCGTCAATGGCTAAATCTGGTAATGGAATTCGTTTCGTAAGATGGACTGGAAAAGATGTTGGTAAAGGCGTTGTATATTCTATTGACGGGCATACGCCAGACGAGGAAACTTTACAATTTTTAACAAAGATAGAGCCGTTACAAGAAGATGGCTGGTACTATTACGAAGAAGACTATAACGAATGGAGAAAGCGCAATAATGAGTGAGCATGAACAACAACGGAACAGTGACGGAGTGCAGCTACGACACGAACGGGAACCGTAGCAGCATGGTGTATGCGAACGGGACGAATACAGATTACACGTACAATCTGGCGAACATGGTGAAGAGCGTGAGTAACAAAAAGAGCGGTACGGTGCTGAGTTCGTACAGCTACACATACCAGTTAGACGGCAATCAGACGGGCAAAACAGACAATACTGGCAAAGTTACAAGTTATGTGTATGACGGACTGGGAAGACTGACGAGTGAGAGTGATACGACAGGATTTTCGCTGGTCTACGAGTACGACAGGAGCAGCAACAGGACGCAGATGACATGTAACGACGGCACGGTGACGGCTTACAGCTACGACAAAAACAACAGATTGCTATCTACCATAGAAACGCTTGGGGCAACAACCACCACGAGCAACTACAGTTACGACGCGAACGGGAACACGATAGCGAAGATGAGCGAGGTGAGTGAGCCAGCGGGAAGTGGGAGTCCGGGCGGTGGATTGTCGGAGACGAGTAGTTACGCGGAGTTCTACGAGTATGACCTATTGAACCGCATGGTGTACTCGAACGCACAGGGGGTTGAGGCGGCATACAAATACCGTCCGGACGGACTGAGGTTCAGCAAGACATCAAGCGGAGTAGAGACGATACACCTGTGGGACGGAGCGACAATAGTGGGCGACATGAAAAACGGCATAGTGAGTGCGACATACATCAGGGGGATTGGCTTGATAGCGGCGAAGAGTGGCGGTATATTCACGTATTATCTGTTCAACGGTCACGGCGACACTGTACAGTTGGCGAATGCCTCAGGGACTGTGACGACATCATACGACTATGACGCGTTCGGGAATGAGCGTGGACATGACTTACTGTCGTGGCGGTATGACGGGACAGATTTCGACTCGAGCAGCGGACTGTACACCGACGATTTCACGGCATATTTCTACAACGCTGCCAAATACTACATGAACAGGCCTGACACTGGCGAGTACGTTGAAGTGCTGGAGTTGACGCCAACGCCAGCGCAGGCATTCGCACAGTGGACATGGATGCAGCTGAGTACAGACGAAATATATGTGATAGAATTCGACTACTGGGGAGACATAGCGGGTACAGAGTTCGTGTTCGGGCTGTACGCGGGCTATACAGGGGTATGGCTGGACTCAGGGAGTGTGGAATGCGGCACAGGTGTACGGCACGCGAGGGTAGAGTTGAGTTCGAGCAGTGTAGACATGGCGAATGCGGGTGTATTTTTGGCGTACTATCAGGACAGTGGGAGTGTATACATCACGAATGTGAGGTTCTACAACGAGGCGACTGTGAGTGACGCTAATCCGTTCAGGTACTGCGGTGAGTACTACGACAGTGAGACGAGTACGCTTTACCTCAGGGCACGGTATTATGACCCTCGGACTGGCCGGTTCACGCAGGAAGACCCTGTTGGTTCTGGCTTGAATTGGTACACTTATTGTAACGCCAATCCAATTTTGTTTATTGACCCTTGGGGGTTAGATAGTTATGTATTCTACGATCCTAACGATGATATTAATCTTACTAATTTAGCTCCTTTTGTTACAAAAGATAAAGCTGAGCTTTTAGCTAAAGAATTGAAAGAACTTTACGGAACAGATGTACATGTTATAGCAATACAGGGTTATTATTATATTGATGGCACAGGTGAAATAAAATATATGACTGCTGCTGAATTTTTTGAACAACAATGGAATGAAATGGGAAGCAATGATAATCCAATTGATTGTGTCGCTTTATATTTCCATGGACGGTCAACTGCCGATGGTATAGCGTTTAGAAATCCAGATGGTTCAACCGACAAATGGAATAGTAAATTTACCGATGTAACAAAATTGAATGTAAAATCAATGGACACGATACTTTTAATATCATGCGAGCAAGCGAAAGGTTCATCGAATTTTGCTACGGATATGGTAAACCGAATGAATACTAACTATCTTATAGCCACCAGCGGAGAAGCTAAGACTTGGAGACCATTAGGTTTGGGATCATTTCAATTCCGTACATCGACTTCATGGACAGTGTATCAAAAGCATTATCCTATGAATGATAGTGATATGATGGTTCAAGGTGCTACAACTGTTACGAAAAAGACAATAGGAAAACATTATTCTGGCGTAAAAGCATTATTTAAAGCAGCTGGAATTACATAACCGTGAAATAATGAATGAACCCAGAACCAATAATTGTGAATTTATTATTTAATGGCATTTGTCGCAAAAAGTTAATCTTTTTTAAAAGGAGTGGCTATGAAAAAATTTATAGGCTTGATTATGGCGGTAATTACAATAATATTCTCAATCGTTATTTTTAAAGGAACAGTTCGGTATTTAGGAACATTTATAGGTCTAATAATTGGTACAATCACAAGTATCATTATATACGGAATTAATAATAAAAAATACATAAGTTCAATAATTATTGTATTTTTAATAATAGTTATAAATTTTATTATATTATTTATTCCACAAGTATCTTTTATTTTAGATGATGTGCATGATTATTTTGCTATAGAAAACACTCTTAATTTACAACTGCACGAAAGTTATTCGATAAATACAAGCGTAATCAAAGAATACATACATATAAAAGAAAATTCATCACTTACATATTTTTTCAGATTTAGAATATCGGACTATAGAATCATGGATACCAATATGGATGAGTATAAATTAGAATTACCCGATGAATTATTGAACGATATTGCGTCTTCTGGTGATATTAACCATGTAATACTTTCTTTGGGTAGAGAGTTAAAAGAAATTAAGTATAAATTTTTGGGGAAATTTAGTGATGGAGTAACTTCAAAAGCCAAAATAACTTTTTGCGAAGAATACAAAGAAGATATAATCTATGCTTATTTTATAAATAAAAATATATATTTTTGGGAAGCAGAATATTATATAATGGAAAATGATGCGAAAGTTTTTTTAGGAAATGATATAAGATATATAAATGCAAAAATACCGAAATAGTTTTAAGGTAAAAAAGGTACAATAAAAAACACAACCCCCGCAAACGTGAAAAAATCGTCTGCGGGAGGCTGTGGTAACACAAAAGCAGTCAAGCCAATCTACAACGCTGCCAAATACTACATGAACAGGCCTGACACTGGCGAGTACGTTGAAGTGCTGGAGTTGACGCCAACGCCAGCGCAGGCATTCGCACAGTGGACATGGATGCAGCTGAGTACAGACGAAATATATGTGATAGAATTCGACTACTGGGGAGACATAGCGGGTACAGAGTTCGTGTTCGGGCTGTACGCGGGCTATACAGGGGTATGGCTGGACTCAGGGAGTGTGGAATGCGGCACAGGTGTACGGCACGCGAGGGTAGAGTTGAGTTCGAGCAGTGTAGACATGGCGAATGCGGGTGTATTTTTGGCGTACTATCAGGACAGTGGGAGTGTATACATCACGAATGTGAGGTTCTACAACGAGGCGGCTGTGAGTGACGCTAATCCGTTCAGGTACTGTGGTGAGTACTGGGACAGTGAGACGGGTACGCTCTATCTCAGAGCACGGTATTATGACCCGCGAACTGGTAGGTTCACTCAACAAGATGTGTGGGAGTTTATGGATTTTAATGATCCGCTAAGCTTGAATCTTTATACTTATTGTGCCAATAATCCAATATTTTATATAGACCCATTTGGTAATGATTTTATATGGTTAACTGCTACAGAATCAGTAGGTTTATTTGACAACACGGTACATTTAGGCCACACATCTGCATTAGTCCAAAATGCAAATGGAGAATGGTATTATTTCTATTGGGGACCAGATCATGCTATGCTAATTAAGTTAGAAAATTTTAATTATGGGGATTTACCATATCTAATAGATCCAATGGGTGATATAGGCAATTTCAACAAATGGCTTGAAACTGTTTTGAAACCTCAAGGATATAAGGGAACAATTGATTATACTCTGGCCACTTATATAGAAGGGGATTTTACAAAATCATTTCAATTTTATGAAGGTTTAGTTGACAAATTTGGAGAACCAAATAAAATTCTTTCAGAAAACAAAGGTTATAATGTGTTTTTCAATTGCACAGCCGCTACATATATAGGATTCTCTCAGGCAAACATATTTTATAATTTTGTATTAACCCCGGGCGATCTGCTTGTACCTAATTCGGCTGCACTAAAAATGGCTTTTATATTTGGAAATGCATCAAATACATCGTTAAAAAAGCCTGACAAACGTAAATAAATTGGATATTATACTTTTTTAATATGAATAGAAGGTAGTGATTATGTGAAATCTAAAATAAAAATAACGCTGATAATAATGGTTTTGATAGTGATATTTTGTGGATTTATATATTTTATAAATGATAACTATATATCACCTTCATATAGTTCAACGCACTATAAAAAAATAGATGCTCTAATCAGAGAATATGTAAAAACTAAATTTGGTGATGAAGATAAATATATTGTAGATGGTAATACTCATTGGAATAAACATGCCTTTTATATGAATAAATGTGTATTCTACGCAGTGGTGAAAAATGTAGACTCGGATTTTACATTTGAAATCCTTGCTGACAATCGTAAAGTTATAAGTGACACATATAACCAAAGAATGTGGGAGATAAAACTTAACGATGAATATGGAAATTTAGTCAAGGAAGTTTTTGGAAATGACGCTACTTGTATTTTTACATTTACTTTTGATTATTTGAGAAGCAGTCAAACAATAGATGATTTTTTAAATATTACAACATTTAATTCGTATCTTAATAGGGATATTGAAAAGAAAAATTCGAATCATGAATTATATTTAGGCATTGCCCCCTATAAAAACTTTGATTCAAATTTGAGTCTCACAGAAATTGATAAAATTTTAAACTATTTAAAAGACAGTGGGATAAATTATGGGAAAGTTACATTTAATTTTAATGATGCTTCAAAAACTTATTTTTATGAAAATATAGTAGAGCCCTAAAACTGGAACGCAAAAGCATACACGAGCAAATGGGAATACGACTACGCCGGACGGGTGACGCGAGAGTATGACATATACGGAAAATACAGTACGGCGACATACAATGCGTTAGGGCAACAAGCGAGCTTCAAAGATCCGGCGGCGAACGACACAGGGAGCAGTGCTGTGACGATATACATGTACGACGGGCTGGGTAGGCTGACGAGTGAGAGTGATACGACAGGATTTTCGCTGGCATACAGCTATGACACGAACGGGAACCGTGCAAGCATGGCATACGCGAATGGCAGCGGAATTAATTACGGGAAAGTTACATTTTACTTTTATGACACATCAAAAACTTATTTTTATGAATATGAAAGTTGATAAAATACATTAAGTTAAAATCACGGAGAACGGGGACATAGTCGAATTAATTGAAAAAAGTAGGTTTGGAAAACGGGAAAAATATAAAATAAATTAACGAAAAAAGCAAGGAGAAAAAAGATGGGAAAAAGCGAAAAAATAAGACGACAAACTAAAATGCTAAGTATACTGCTCACTTTTGTATTATTGGTGATTAATATTTTCAGCGCAGGTACAAATGCCCAGACACTCTATGAAGAAAACACCCAGAGGCAAAACGACGGGTTTACTACATTCACGCCTAATGACCCACTGGAGGATATGAAGGACATACCAATCGCTCAACGCGAAAACCCCGATGATATATGGGAACTCTCGCTTGATCCGGAAAGACTGGAGTTAGACGAAGAACTTCGTCGTGAACTCGAACTGCACGAGCCGGCGCAGGACGACGGCAGCACAGACAGATACACCTATTTTATAACGTTCTATTTTCTATAAAATTTTCTTGACTATATCGGCGTTTTCTTTTATTTGATTTTTTTCTTTCTGGAATACTCCTACGCATATCATGTCATTTGGTTTTATATTATCAAATGTTTCTTTTATGGCATTTTCAGCAATCCCGGATATTTCGGATTCCGGTTTATCCTGAAACATTTGACCTCCGGCAAATATTTTAAATGCGATACACGGTTTTTGGACTTTTTTTATTGCTTCGAACATTTCAAAACGGTCGCCCGGATAAAATATTAATTGTTTTGATTTGCCTGTAATAAAACCGCTTTGCTGACCCCGCTGCGTTTTGCGCGCGTTATACAAACATAACATATAAAAATCAATATCCCATTTTTCATGTTCTGCCTGTAAAACAGTTTCCGGGACATGAGTCCCGATTCCTGCGGCTGCGCCTGACGAGCGTATCAACTCAAGACGTTTATATATTTCGTCTGTCTGATTTGTTTCAAACATATAATCCAGAGTCCCGCCCTGATGATATATAGCTATAGGATCATAAGCCATCATTTGATTAATATTAACTTCAAAATCTATTGGCGGATAACTCTGAAACATAACATTCATTTTACCGCCTTCGTTACGATATTGCCGAATGATCCGTAAAATAAACGGGCTTGCCAGAGCCATATATGTATTTATTCCGTTTTCTTCAGCTTCAAACAATGCTTTGACGCATTTTTCGGCTGTATAATAATCAAGCATTTCATCGTCGTTATGAATATCGGGTATATACGAATGACCGTTGAACGGGTTATCGCCTAAAATTAAACGTGTAATTTTATTTCCATAAAAATCTACACACGGTATTACAGACATAATTATTTCTCCTAATATATTAATAATATTAAATATAAATTTATTTAATATTATTATAAATAACAAGAGTTTATTAATCTTGTTTTATTCATAAATTTTATGTTAAAATATATATTAATAAATAAAAAAATAAAAGGATAAAAAAATATAATGATAAGCTTAACTAACCGGCAGGCACGGCAATTTATGTTATTAAAACAGGGATTAACCGGAGAATATAAATTTACCGGCAAGCAGGGCGCGTTTGATTTTGTACGGCAAGCCGGATGTATTCAATATGATCCCGTTAATGTATGCGGTAAAAATGCCGAATTAACGTTACAGTCGCGCGTTAAAGATTTTACAAAAGATATACTTGACGAATTGCTGTATAAAGACAGGAAATTATTTGATTATCCGGATAAATGCTTATCTATAATTTTAACCGAAGATTTGCCGTATTTTAACAGATACAGGCAGGATTCGCGTAATCATGCCAAAAATTATCCTGAAATGAAAGAATTAATAAATTATACGCATTCTTTTATCGAAAAAAATGGAGTAGTATGTTCAGACGATATAAAAATTGACGATAAATTTTACTGGCATTCTGCTATACACTGGAGCGCGGGCAATAATTTATCGCGTTCCGTGCTTGAACAGATGTATTCAACTGTTGATTTAATCATACATCATAAAAAAGGCACGCGCAAATATTATGATTTAGCTGAAAAATACATATCTTCCGAAATATTAGATGCGCCTGAGCCTCTGCCGGATGATTTTGAACATAAAAAATGGCGTGTATTGCGGCGAATAGGCGCAGTAGGGTTGATATGGAACCGCCCGTCAGATGCATGGTTATATATATGCAGGTCAGACAATCAAATACGAAATAAAATATTTCAGGAATTATTAAACGAAAATAAAATAATTGAAATATCTGTCGATGGATTAAAAGATATATTATATTGTCAAATTGAAGATATGAAATTGATTGAATATGTCCTGCAAAATCCGGAACTTAAACCCCGCTGCGAATTAATCGCGCCGCTTGATTGTTTTATGTGGGACAGAAAACTTATTAAATCTTTATTTGATTTTGAATATTCGTGGGAAATATATACCCCGCCGAATAAGCGTAAATATGGCGTATATGTTCTGCCGATGATTTTCGGCGAAAATTTTATCGGCAGGATTGACGCGTCTGCTGAACGAAAAGAAAAAAATCTTATTATAAAGAATATATGGTACGAAAATAATATAAAACAAACGAAAGAATTAAAATCTGCCGTGGAAAATTGTCTGCGACGGTTTGCAAAATTCAATGAATGCGAAAATATAAAATTTATATAATACGATAAAAAAATGATTACAGTGAATATTTACTGTAATCATTTTTTGTTTTTATATTAAATCTTAAATATATTTTTTTCAAATGGGATTATATCAATAATATAATCTTCGCCGTTATATTTTATTTTTATGGAATCAATATCTTCTTCTGTATATAAAACAGCTTTTGTAAATTTATTGTTTTCCCATGATATATCAACGGTTATATTGCCTCTCGCTTTTAAGCCTTTTATATTTCCGTTTTTCCATTTATCAGGTAAAGCAGGGAGAATTTCAATAAATTCTTCATGGCTTTGTAAAAGCATTTCGGCTATTCCGGCAGTTCCGCCGAAATTACCGTCAATCTGAAACGGCGGGTGAGCGTCAAATAAATTCGGGTATGTGCTTTTTGTAAGTAATTGTTTTACATAATCATACGCTCTATTTCCGTTTTTTAATCTCGCAAATAAATTTATAACCCACGAACAGCTCCAGCCTGTGTGCCCGCTTCCGTTGGCAAGCCTTATTTCAAGAGATTTGCGTGCGGCTTCAAATATTTCTGGGGAGTTTTCTTTTGTTACATGAGTTCCCGGATATAATCCAAGTAAATGCGATAAATGCCTGTGACCCGGTTCGGAATCTTCAAAATCTATATACCATTCCATTAATCTGCCGGTTTCGGGAGATATTTGATACGGGAAAAGATTTTCGGATTTTTCTTGGATTTGTTTTATAAAATCCGTATCAGTCCCAAGAATTTCAGCCGCTTTTATCGTATCCAAAAATAATTGACGGATAATCGCCATATCACAAGTCGAACCTTTTGAAACGCACGCGGATTTTTTATCACCGTTTGAATCTTTATATACAAACATATTTTCAGGCGATGTCGCCGGGCTTGTCACATATTTATTATACTCTTTATCAAGATACAGCCAGTCATGGCAAAATAATGCCGCGTCATGTATTACATGATAATATCTTTTCAGGAAATTATAATCTTTAGTAAAAAGATAATGGTCGAATATATGCAGAGACAGCCATGCTCCGCCAAGCGGCCAGTATGCCCAGACAGCGTTTCCTTTTGCAGGTGCGCTGTGAGCCCATACATCGACATTGTGAGCCGCTGTAAAACCCCGGCACCCAAAATGAATCTGAGCGGTTTTCTCTCCGTGTTTGGCTAAATAATTCAATAAATGAAACAAAGGCCTGTGACATTCGGAAAGATTTGTGTTTTCAGCGAGCCAGTAATTCATTTGCGTATTTATATTTGTAGTAAGATTACAAGACCATGGCGGTTTTATTTCGTCGCACCATATCCCCTGAAGATTAGCCGCGAAAGAATCGCCCCTTGACGAAGATATAAGCAAATAACGCCCGTATTGAAAATATAACGCGATAAGTTCCATGTCTTTTTCATTTTCAAATTCTTTTTGCCGAATATCCGTAGGTTTGTTTATATAATTTTCGTTATATTTTTCTTTTGTATTTTCGTTTTCGTTTTCAAGATCGAACTTAACGCGTCCGAATAAATTTTCATAATCTTTTATATGCCGTAAAAATAATTTATCATAACTTTTTTCTGCTGCTTTTTCTATTATATTGGCGATTTCGTGAATAAAATCACGGTCGGGCATTTTATCAAACGCGACAAATGAAGTCCCTGTTGCCAATAAAAGAACGGCAGAATCAGCGTTTTCTATTTTTAATTCTGATCCGTCAAAACATGATGAAATTTTTTTTCCGTTTGCGATAATTTTTAATCGTGCCGCAAATTTTATGCCTTTGGGATTTTCGGATTCGTCGTATATTAAAGCCAAATCGGGAGAATCATAGTTCGGATCGTTAAAAATCGGCGCAATTCCAGTAAGTTCGAGAGTATCAAATGATATTTGTTTTACGTTATGTCTTAACTGCGATTTAAAACTCACGGTAAACGAAATTGAATTTGATTTGTCCGCAGTCAGTCTGATTGCCATGACTTTATCGGGATAAGATAATATGGCTTCTCTTTTATAATTTATATTATTATATTTATAAGTCTGGCTGTATTCTGCTTTTGATAAATCAAGCTGCCTTGCGTATTCTGAAACATTTTCAGGCTTATGAGAAAAATCAAGATATAAATCGCCCAGAGCCATATAACTTTGCGTATAATGCCCGAGCATTTTATTATTCACAAAAGAATAAGCCTCGGCGTATTTTCCTTCATCGATTAATTTTCTTGCGGCAGGTATCGCGTTTTTAGCGGTCGTATTCTGTTGTTCGTCCGGAAGTCCGGACCATAGTCTGTCGTTGTTTAAAGCAATTATTTCCCTGTCGGTTTTTCCGTAAATCATCGCTCCTGTCTCGGCGTTTCCCAACGGCAATGCTTCAGTCCATTTTTCCGCGCTTTTGTCAAACCAGATTTTTAGTTCTGTTTTTGCAGGCATGATTATAACCCTCCGTAAAATAAATATATAAATTTTATTATATATTATAATTTTTAATAAAAACATATAAATTAAAATTTTTGTGTAAATTTTTTTATTATACATGAACTTTTAAATTAAATTTATGGTATAATCAAATAGTATAAAAAATATTTTATACGCGCAAACGAGGTGAGTATAATTATAGAGAGTATAATAAAAGTAAAAGATTTAAGAAAAATATACAGGCTCGGAAAAGAAAAAGTAATAGCTCTTGATAATATAAATATAGAAATAAAAACAGGGGAAGTATGCTGCATATTCGGCGCGTCAGGCTCAGGGAAATCAACTCTCTTGAATATGCTCGCCGGATTGGAAAAACCGACAAAAGGCGATATAATAATAAATAAAAACAGGATAAATAAATTAAGCGAAAAAAAACTCGCCGTATTCAGACAGAAGTATATAGGTTTTGTATTTCAGTCATATAATTTAATATCTACGCTTACAGCTATAGAAAATGTAGCGCTGCCACTTGTGTTCAGGCGTATATGGAAAAGAAAACGCATGAAAATGGCAAAAGATATGCTAAAACTTGTAGGGTTAGGCGATCGGCTGAAACATAAACCTACGCAAATGAGCGGCGGACAGCAACAGAGAGTGGGCATAGCGCGCGCGTTTGTTTCAAAGCCGGCGGTTGTTTTTGCAGACGAACCTACGGGAAATCTGGATTCAAAAACTACGGTGGAAGTAATGCGGCTTATGGTAAAAATGGCAAAAGACGATAATCTTACGCTTGTAATAGTTACTCATGAAAGAGACATAGCCCAATACGCAGACAGAATAATTCAATTAAAAGATGGAAGCGTAACCGATGATTATATAATTGAACGCGATAAAAATAACGAAAATACTGATAAAACTGAAATTAAAAATATAGAAGATTTAGGAGAAATTGTGGTATGAATAAAAAAAATAAAATTAAAACAAAAAAATTAAAAAAGTTTTTAGCTTTTATTCTCGTTGTTTTTATGATGATTATAAACTTTTCTTTTTTAGCTTTTTTTAATATAATTGCCTCAGCCGCAGATGAAACGCCCCCGCCAATAGTAGTATCGGTCAATATGCCTTCCACGGTTCAATCAGGAAATACATTTGAAGCGATAGTTACATTTAAAAATAATACTTCTAATAGTTTCGGAACAGTTACCGCAACTACTGATAATACAAGCGGCGGAATTATTTCCCTGACTACTTCTAATAATTTGAAAAAAACAGTAAACGCAAATTCAGAAGTGTCATATTCTTTTTATTTCAACGTAGGCAGTACATCGTTAAGTTATGATATTAAATACGATATTACTTTTACTTTTACGTCTTCGAGCGGTGAAAGAACCGAAACAAGGAGTATTACTGTAGTTCCGGCGCCTGCGCCTGTCGTGGCGGATACAAGACCTAATTTTGAAATAGTTTCTGATATGTATCCGAAAACTGCCGAGACGGGAACAGATATGATGATAATTGTCAGGTTTTCTAATATAGGCGCAAATGCGACTAACGTAAAAATTTCGATAAATCCTCCGGAAGGAGTAGAGGCTCAGTCCGTCGCTCCGAGGCCCGCTGTAATAATGACCACAGGGCAGATTTATTTCGCCGATTTTGATTATAAAGTTACGGAAAAAGCAAAAACGGGATTAAATATATTTAAAGTCATGATAGAATGCAATGAGCTTGGTATGGCCCTGACTTACGATATAGGCGTTATTTTTGAAAAAGGAGAGGGAGACGGATATAAAAATAATCCTAATATAAATATTGCATCTACTCAGATTCCGGAAAATATCAAAAAAAGCGAAAAATTTGAGATAAAAGCAATTTTGGAAAACACCGGCGCAGAGGTAAAAGATATAGAAGTTTCGATGGAATTTCCAAACGGTATATTGAATTTTTCGGCCGATGTAATACAAATAGATTATTTGAACCGAGACGAACAGACAGAAATTTTATTTGAAGCGTTTGTGACAGATTCGATTATAGCTAAGTATCACCCGTTTTTAATGCATATAGATTATTATATTACAGACGACGACGGAAACCCCAAAGAAATCCGTAAAACTCAATATATGGGTTTAAACGTACTGGACGATATGACAAGTAATTTTTTAATTGACGTTAAAATCCCGGAAACAGTTAAACCGGGCGAAGATTTTAAAGTTTCTGTCACGGTGAAAAATACCGGAGCGGACGAAAAAAACTTTTTTTTGAAAATTGAACCTCCGGTTGATATAATAAATAAAACAGTAAATAATTTTTCGATAGGTGAATTAGCATACAGCTCTGAAATCACTTATGAAGTTATGTTTAACGCGACAGAAGAAGCCGCCGGAAAATATTGCCTTTTCGGAATATCGTTATATAAAAAACAAACGGGAAATTCAGATATTATTCTTGCAGATAAATTTACAGGAACAAGCGTAGCTAATATCGAACTCCCGAAAATAATAATAGATTCTGTAAAAATTCCGCAAAACGTGAATATCGGCGAAACTTTTGACGTTGATATAACTGTTTCAAATATTGGAGCGGCAGACGCTGAAAATATAATTTTAGCGGTTAATAATCCGGCTGGAATCTTAAATAAAACTGCCAATATAGTAAAAATAGATTCTGTCAAAAGCGGCAAAAAAGAAACGGTAAAATTTACTTTTATAGTAACACAGAACACAAGTTACGGGTATAATCCGTTTGATTTGGATTTATCTTATCCGTCCAAATCAAACGCGGGTGGCGAAAAAATAAATCAATATTTTGGTTTAACCGTAAATTCTTCGGATTTAAGAATAGAATCTGTGAGGATACCAAACTCAATTGGAATAAATATAGATTTTAACGTAGACGTCGCGATAAAAAATACAGGAGCTGACACTACGGATGTAATGATTTCGCTTTCTCCTCAGGGAGGGCTTATAAACAAATCTTCTAATATAATAAAAATAGACAGCATAAAATCCGGTGAAACAATAGTAAAATCATTTACTTTTATGGCGTCTGAAGCTACTCCAAGCGGATATTCACCGATAACTGTTGTTTTATCTCACGGGGAAGAATCGATAACGCAATATTCTGGAACAGTCGTGAATAATCCCAAAAACGAAGATGACAAAACTACTGATAAAACTGATATTCCTGTTATAATAATAAGTAAATTTATTTATAAAAATTTAGATGACGGTTTGTTTTCGGGAGATAATAATAGCGATAATAATATAAACGAAAACAATAATAATGGCGATTATGATTTTAATAACGGGATAGATATAGGATTAGATCCGGTAATGCCTGTTATGCCGAGAACAGAGAGGGAAGACGCAGAAGATATTAAAGATGATATATTTGCAAATACTTCTGCTGTAAGCATAACAATCGATGCTCCCGCAGTGGCATATCCTGCGTCCGGTTATTCTTCTGCTTACGATTATAATTATCCGGATAATGGAAGCTTTGGCAGTTCGTTTAGCAGCGGCAGTTCCGGTACTTCAAGTATAGATACAAATGCCGTTTACGGCGGAAAAACTTTTATGTTTACTATTGAGCTTTTAAACACGCATAAATCCGTAGCCGTAAAAGATTTAAAAATTACGTTTTCACAGGAACACGGAATTTTTAATCCCAAAAGTGGGTCAAATACATTTTTTGTGGAATGGCTTGAACCGGGAGAAACGACAGAAATAGAAATACCTCTGTTAGTAAAATCTGACGCGGCTCCGGATTCTTACGGAATTACTATCTCTCTTTCGTATAAAAGCGAAAGCGGGGAACCGACTGCTTCGTCTGAAATAATAAATATTCCCGTGCAGCAGGAAATGCGTTTCAGTATTGGAGATTTACCGCCGATAAACGATATAGAAATGGGCGACGAAGCATATATAAACGTTCAGTTCGGAAATCTCGGCAAGAGCAAAATATATAACGTTGCCGTCAGGGTTCAAGGCGACGGGTTTATGAATTACGACGGAACTTATTATGCTGGGACTATAGACGCGGGCAGCAGTTTTTTAAATAAAGAATTTACTTTAACTCCGTATAATCCCGGATTTTTAAACGGTACTTTTATATTCACATACGAAGATGCTGACGGAAACAGTTTTCAGGAAGAATGCCCGTTTTTCTTTAATGTAATGGGCGGCGAAGATATGTTTGAAATGCCGCCGATGGAATGGTGGGATGAAGAACAATTCGGCCCCGACGGCCAGCCTGTTATGAATCCTGAGGGAGAAACGGAAGAATCTGAAGGATTCTGGCTTTTTACAAATATGAATTTTTTAAAATGGGCGATTATAATCAGTTCGGGATTAGTTATAATTGCGGCTGTCGTCGTTGTGATCGTCATAATTGTGAAGAAAACAAAAAAGAAAAATATTTATGACGACGACGATGATTTATAAGATATAAATAAAAATATGATAATATATTTTTAATTAAAACGGTGATAAATTTATGAAAATATTTGATGTTTTAAGAATGGGGTTCAGAAATCTTCTGCGGCGGAAAACGAGAACTTTTCTGACTGTCATCGGAGTGGTCGTGGGAGCGGCGGCGATAGTTATAATGCTAAGCCTCGGTATCGGCATGAACGAAAATCTTCAAAAATCCATAGCGAATATGGGCGATCTGACGATTATAGATATATATCAATGGGCATGGCAGCCGCCGAGCGGGGCAGAGGGGGATTATGGCGGCAGCGTTGAAAATGATTTAAACGATGTTTTGCTTGAAAATATTAGATCGTGGGACGGTGTTTTAGCAGTTACGCCATATTTAAGTTATTGGAATTTATCTATGAAAACCGGGAAAAAATATGAAAATGTACAGCCTTATTTAACAGGCGTCGATTCTTCTTTTCTGCCGTATATGAAAATAAACGTCGAGGACGGTTATATGCCAAAGCCCGGAGATGATAACTGGATAATATTCGGCGCGAGAAGGGCGCGTATGTTTGTTAAAGATATAAACAAAATGAAGCCGAAAGACTGGGACGAATTATGGAGCTCGGATTTATCAGACCCGCCTAAAGTAAATATTTTAAATGATAAGATATACGTTCAGAATCCTGATACTGTATGGGTATATAATCCGTCAACGGGATACGGTGAAGAAAAAACATTAAAAGGCAAAATAAAAAAGTTCGAATTTGATAAAATCGGGATTATAAAATCCGAATTAAATATGTACGGCTGGGATGAAAATGAATATAATGTATATGCGGATTATAAAATAGTTTTAGAATTATTGAAAGAATACGAAAAATTGACGAGAGTAAAAGCCAAAGAATCGCGAATCGGCAAATACGAACAAATCAGGATAAAAGTAAAAGATATTAAAACAGCCGAAGATATACAGTTAAAATTAGCGGAAGAAGGATTGTTTTTAAATAATTATCTTGCCGAAATGCGCGATGAAATGCAAAAAAACCAAAATGCCGTACAAATGATTTTAGGCGGGATAGGCGCGGTATCTTTGCTTGTTGCGGCAATAGGGATAGCAAATACTATGTTTATGTCTATTTACGAGAGGACAAAAGAAATCGGCGTAATGAAAGTGTTAGGCTGTCCTCTTGGCGGGATACAGTCTATGTTTTTATTTGAAGCGAGTATAATCGGATTTTTCGGCGGATTGGTAGGAACTGCGCTCAGCCTTGCGGGTTCGTATGCTTTAAATAACGTAGAGGCTCTTAAAAAAGCATTGAATAATATGAGCGGCGGGGGATATTATTATTACGGCAACGCGGATCAGGGGGCTATATCTGTTATTCCGTTATGGCTTGTCGGGCTGGCTGTGATTTTCGCGACTATTATCGGGCTTGTATCGGGGTATCTTCCCGCAAGGCGCGCAACTAAAATAAGCGCGCTTGAAGCTATAAGAAACGAATAAATTATTTTATTTAATATAATAAATATTATAAAAAACGGAGGAAAAATAAAATGAAAACAAATAAATTTATATGGATTATATTAATTTTTTTAAGCGCGTTATTAATTTTATCGGGGTGCGGTCCGAAAGAAAATCCAAAAGTTGAAGTGGAAATGGAAAACGGCGGTATATTTATTATAGAGCTCTATCCCGAATATGCCCCGAAAACTGTCGATAATTTTGTGAAATTAGTTGAGGACGGTTTTTATGACGGATTGATATTTCATCGGGTTTCCGAGGGATTTATGGCTCAGGGCGGAGGTGAGGACGCTGACGGCAATAAAAAACCGGCTGACTCGATTTTTGGCGAATTTTCTGATAACGGTTACACGCAAAATACATTGAAGCATACAAAAGGTGTTATATCTATGGCGAGAATCGGCGGCGATAATAATTCGGCAAGCAGCGAATTTTTTATCATGTATGATTATCCGTATTCGTCAATGGGTTTAGACGGCCAATATGCTGCTTTCGGAAAAGTCATAGAGGGAATGGAAGTAGTAGAAAAATTTCAGGAAGTGGAAAAAATGTCTGGTTTTGCTATTGACCCGAACCCCACAGTTCCGGTAGAGCCTATAATTATAAAAAAGATGACTGTAAAAAAATAATATAAAATTATTTTAATTCAAGGGACAGATGTAAAATCTGCCCCTTGAAATATATTATATGTTTTTATTTTTTGATTTTGAAAATACGCCTAAGCAACGGTCTCAAAAATTTAGGCGATTTTACTACTACAATAGTCATGTTTATTTTTGCCTCCTCAGCAGACACGGCATGCCGTGTCTTTACTTTTATAAATACGAGCTGAATTTTCAATTTTTTTATTATATGTTAGAGATTTTTTACGTCCTAACTCCCTTTAATAATTATTATATGACAGAATAATTTTATTGCTAACATCTGATAAATAAAAACCCTGCCGCGACTATAACTATCGCCTCAAGTATAATAAGAACTGAAATAGGCAGAAAAAATGTGAGTAATATTCCCATGCCAAAACATGTTATCGCTAATCCGACGACTCTGTTTAACCTGCGCATAATTTTTCACCTCGTAATTTGATTTTTTTCTGTTTTTTATATTATTATATGTTTTTTTTATAGAAATGTTAAAGATTTTATAAATTATTTTATTCTTTTTCTGTTTTTGTTAAAATAAAAAAACGAATAAAAAATCCTTCTCTTTAATATAAATATATAACAACAGTTATTTTATATTTTAAAGAGAGGGAAATATCTTAATGGAAACAAGAGTTGAATTAAATAAAAATATTAATTTATCTGAAAAAAACGAGTTGAATTTTACAAGAGAACTTCAAAATGATATTGTATTGCCTGATTACTGCGACGATATAAACCGTATAATTCGGGTTGACGCCAAGCCGATTATAAAAAATAAATACGCTAATAAAGATATTGCGCGGATTAACGGAATTATTGCGGTGACTGTGATATATATATCAGAACCTTATAAACAACTTCGCAGTTTTTCTTTCGCTAATGATTTTGATTATAGCTGCGATATTCCGGGAATCATGCCCCATCACAAAATGTCAACCCAGATTGAAATCGGCGAACTTAATTGCAGGTTATTAAATCCGCGTAAAATGACCATTAGAATCGAAAGCGGGATACTTATCAGAACAAACGAAAATAAGCCTATGTACGAGTATGAAAGCACGAATTTTTTTAACAATTCAAATCCGGACGAACATGACGGGATATTAATCGAAAAATTAAAACATAATTTTGAATCCTGCGATATGCTTGTCGGCGAATCTGAAGTCAAAATAAACGAAAACATAAATATAACAGACGGACCTGCCGCAAACGAAGTAATTTACGCGGATATTAATATATCTGTAGAAGAAATCAAGCCTTTATATAATAAAGCCGTAGTTAAATTTAATTCAGACGTTAAATTATTATATAACTCAATCGAAGATAAAAACGAATATATAAAAATATCTACAAAAATACCTTCGACACAAATCGTTGAAATAGACGAATTAGACGAAAAATACGACTGCGTATGTAAAATAAATCTGGCTTCGCTTAAAACAGATATAGATATTGACCAATACGGCGAAAATAAAATAATAAATATAGATTTTATCACGCAAATAGAGCTTATGGCATTTAAAAACAACGAATATGAAGTCGTAGTGGACGCATATTCACCGAAATATGAAGATTCAATCCAGAACGAAACCGTAAAAATCCAGAGATATAAAGGCATATATAAAGATAAGCAATTTATCGAAGACAGTATTGTGCTTGAGGACGCGTCAATAGAAGAAGTCATGGATTCTGTAGGTATGGTAGTGATAAATAATTCTGTTATTAACGAATCTGTTATAACTATAAACAACAGCGCGGAACTTTCTATAATGGTAAAAAGCGGCGACGGCGATATACAGAATCTTGACTGTTCGATTCCGATAAAAACAGATATAAATACCGGTGAAAAAATAATCAACGGAAATGTAGACATAAACGGTTTTATAACAAATATTGAAGCGAATATAGAATCCGGTAAATTAAACGTAAAAATCACAGTATGTTATGAATGCGTAGTATTTGAAAACGAAAGCAAAAATATAGTAAGAGCAATAATAGTTGACACAGGGATAACTAAATCAATAAAAAAAGACGCGCAAATGATTATTTATTATCCCAATAAAAACGAAAATCTTTGGAATATCGCGAAAAAATATGATTCGCAGGTATCAAAAATAATGAAATTTAATAAATGCGAAAGTCAAAACATAACAGACAAAAAAATTATCATTATCCCAAAATAAAAAATAACGGGGGCGAAGATATTTCGTCCTCTGTTATTTTTTTGATAAAATATACACAAGTTCGTTTTGGAAAAATTCTTTTCCGATTATTTTAAACTTATCGTAATTTAAACTTTTTTCAAAAAATTCAGCGTAATTTTTTGGCATGCCTTTATTGCTTTTTCCGCATAAAGTTTTAGTAGGAAAAGAAACGATTATATATTTTGCATTAAGTCCGTTCAAAATTTCAAATCCTCTGCTTTTTTTACAGGTTTCGATTGTCGGAATAATCTTGAATAAAAAAGCAATATCGGCGATTTGTGAAGGCGTTTCGGATATAATATCTATACAGCCGGCATATTGGGGAAGATTATATAAAACAAAATATTTGTTTATAATTTTTGCAAGATTAATATCTATATCAAAAGCGTAATATGATTTGATATATTTAAAATAATCAAATATAAACGGCAAAGAAAACGGGTTAAATCCGCATCCTATATCTAAAATCGAATTTATGTTTTCAGAATAATTATTAAAATTATAAATTGTATCAAAAATAAATTTATAAAGTTCTTTTATAAACGGCAGTCTTTCTTTTGATGAAGTATTTAAATCCATCAATTTTTCAGCTATTATTACAGGCGGTATTTTTATTCCGTTACTATCTAAATTATAATTATAAATTAAATCTTCGGCGCATTTTATGCTTTTACCGGTAAAAAATGCGCCATATACTATATGAAGCTGGTTCTTGACTGCTTTTATTATTTCTTTGTCTTTTTTATATTTCGCAGATTCTTCTTTATATATACGTTTTAAAAAAGGCTGATATACGAACGAATATTTTTTTGATTTGATTATTTCGGATTGCATATTTTGCATGGCTCATACCCCATTTGTTCGGCTTTTTCTTTTGTTAAATATTCTTTTATATTTTTAACTGTCCGGCATGTAGAATAATGATATTTTTTACCCGACGGGGTTATAACATATAATTCTGCTATTTTATCAATATCTTCATCAATATTTTCAGTATTTTCACGATCTTCACTATCTGTCGTAATTTCAATTATTTTTGATGATTCTGTTATCGTAATGATTTCTGTAGTTTCTGTTGAAAAAATTATTTCGGTATTGTCGGTATTTTCAGCTTGGGAATACGAAAGTGTTCCGGTAATAATATCTGTCAGCGGATCTGTTTCGTTTGAAACAAATGCGATAACCTGCAATGCTTCGTTTGATTTATCCGGTATATCATTATTTTTTGCGCAGCCGGATATATCTGTGAATATAAACAAAATAAATAATATAATAATTATCCTAAAATTTTTGGTTTTCCTGAAATATGACATATAATTACCTTAAAATTATCATTCAAAAATTAATAAAAAAAGGAATATTTGCGGAGGTTTTGCAATATTATTGATTATAGATAAAATATATAAAACAAAAATAAAAACAGATAATATTTTAAGTTTCAAGGGGGCAATTATATATGTTTATATATTCTTTAAAAGCGTCTACATTAAAATTTATAGCGGTAGTGGTAATATCTATCGGACTTTTGATTACGTTGATTTCGATTATTCCAAACGGAACTGATACTGTTTATGCCGCGTCAGGTAAAGAAAACACGAAAATAAATTATAAAAATATAAAAACAAACGAAGAAAGAATAAATTTTTTAAATCAATTCGGCTGGGAAGTAAATCCTGAACCTGTCGAAGCCGTGGAAATTATTATACCTAAAGAATTTGATATTATATATAAAAAATATAACGAAGTTCAGAAAGCGCAGTCATTAAATCTTGAAAAATACAAGAATAAAGTCGTGAAAAGATATACATACGAAATTTTAGAATATCCCGGATATAACGGTAAAGTTTACGCAAATATTTTAATATATAAAGAAAAAATTATTGGCGGGGATATATGCTCGGCAGAAATTAACGGGTTTATGCACGGCTTTGATAAAAATAATAAATTATTATATTAAGGTTTATTTGCATTGGGCAGAGGCGGCAAGTTGCCGCCTTTAATTTTTTATATTACTATATCCTAATTATATCCAAAATATAAAAAAAGTCAAGGCTTTTAAATTATATAAACTATATATTGACAAAAATTTTATATAATGGTATTATTAAAATAGAAGTTTATTGATTTTTAATATTCTGGAGGTTGTATATTAAATGAAAAAAAGATTATTTATATTATCGGTATTATCTGTATTTTTAATTTTAACGTTAATATTTACTTCATGCGGGGATAAAAATGCGAATGAAAATAATAATAAAAATGAAGATTTAAAATTAAATGAAACAGAAAATAAAAATGATGAAAATTCAAATCAATCAGAGACTCTTATAGACGATTATATATTTCCGGAACTAAATTGCGGAGGGGATATATTTAATCTTTTAAACGTAACGACTACATGGGATTTTTATACTGTAATAGTACATGAATCTCAAACCGGTGAAATACTCGATGATACTATATATAAACGCAATCTGACCGTTGAAGAAAAATTTAACGTAAAATTAAAAGAAACAGGAGTGTTGATAGACCAGATTGAGGCTCAGATAAAAAAGACTATTATGGCGGGAGACGCCGAATACGACATGGCATATTGCCCGACATACTGCAATTCGCCGATAGGCGCGTTGATTACCCAGAATTTATTTTATGATTTAAACGAAATTCCGGAATTACAGCTTGATAAACCGTGGTGGAACCAGGCAGTAAATCAGGAATGCGTAATCGGGGCGGGACAAAAGCTTTATTTTACATGTTGTGATATTAATATTATGAACCTTCAGGCTCCGTGGTGCGTTTATATCAACGAAGACATGATGAAAAATTTAGGGCTTGATTTGCCTTATAATTTAGTTAAAGCCGGACAATGGACTATTGATAAGTTTTTTGAATATGCCAAAGCGGGAGCGCAGTTAAACGGGGAAGATTCTTTTCCGACTTCAATGGCAAAATGGACCCCGAACAACGCGGCAATTTACGGATATTGTTCTTATGAGGGCGGCACAAGGGCGTTGGTTATAGGTACAGGGGAAAAATTTATATCCCGTGATTCTGACGGTATGCCGTATTTGTCTATAGAAACCCAGCGTTTTTATGATATATGCGATAAAATAGTAGAAATAACCAAACCCGACGGGATATATCAAAACGCGAATGATTATAATTCGGGCGGATTTCATTTTGAATATCTTTTCAGAGACAGTAAATGCCTTATGTCAGTCGCGGAAATCAAAGCTTCTGAAACATTCAGGGAAATGGACGACACCTTCGGAATAGTGCCTATACCTAAGTATGACGAAAATCAGGATAATTATTATTCGTCTGTCGCAAGACAAATGCCTGTTTTAGTAGTGCCGAATACTGTAGCAGATACTCAGCGTACGGGAATCATACTTGACGCTATGGCTTATTTGAGTACAAGAGACGTCACTCCGGTATTTTTTGACGTAACTATGTCGCAAAAAAGATTAAGAAACGAAGAATCAATCGAAATGCTGCAAATTATTAAAGATTCTGTAATATATGACGTTGGGACGGCTTACGGCTGGAGTTCGGATATATATGTGTCTATTACCGACGCTCTGGATAAAGGGACAAACAGCGCCGCTTCCCAGATTGAAAAACAAAGAGATAAAGTCGAAACCAAAATAGAAAAAACAATGGAACTTATGGATTAATAATAATAAAAAATATATAAAATTTTCTAATACACTTGAATTACAACAAATTATTTAATCTTTGTTAAACTTTCGCCTGTATAATTATAATATTTAATGATTATACAGGCGATATGGTTTATAGTTAAAATAATATGAAGCTGAAACTTAACGAAAGGAAAAAAGAAATAATATGGATAAACGGGAAGAAGATATTTTAGACGATATACTGGACGGAGAAGAAACCGAAGAATATGAAGAAGTAGTGATACCGGAATCATTAAGGGGAGAACAGGATAACGAAACAGAAGAAAAAAATGAAGTAAATGAAAAATCAGAAGAAAAAGAACCGGAATCACCGGATTTATCTGCGTTTTTAGATGAAAATACTGAAGTTGAAGATATTGATGCAGTAGATCCTGAACTCGACGGGGATTTATCGAAATTCGTCGATGATGACGATTCAAATAAAAAAGATAAACAAAAGAAAAATGAAAGAGACGAAATAGAAAAAGAAATACGTGAAAAAATAGCGCGTGAAAAAACGAAAAACAAAAAATTAATAAAAAATGTTATTATTATAAGTGTATTGGCGGTTGTAATAATAGCGGGAGGATTATTTGCGTTTTTCCAGATTGAAAAATTAAGTAATAATTATATTATGACTATTGAAAATCAAAAGGTTACTCTGGAAGAACTCAAACTTACTATTTTATTAAACGAATTATTCAATCAGGGAAATTATAACCCAAATCCCAAACAAACGGCGATTGACGATCTTGCTTTTTATATGATAGTGGAGAAAGAGGCAAAAGACAGAAATATTAGTTTATCTGAAGAAGAAAAAAATGAATTGAAATTATATATTGAAGATTTGAATAATTATTTGGAATCACAAAATATAGAACTGCCTAAAGTGTCAAATGAAAGATATGAATTGATTCTCAGCTATATGATATTAAACAGTATATATACTCAATTAATCGATATTATTGTGGTTGAACAAAATTATATGTTAAATGAAACCGTTTATACCGAAGAATTTGAAAATTATAAAGCGAATTATAAATCAGATTATATTGATATGGTTTTTAAATATGTGCTGACAGATAAAAAAGAAATTGCAGAAGAAGCAAGAGAAGCTTTAATATCAGGTTTGTTATCAACAGACGAAGTTATAAAAAAATATTTTATAGATTATCCGGAAGAAGACGAAAACGCGGAAATTCCTATTATAGAATTATATCAGATTGATTTTATCACTCCTGAAGAAACAGAGTATTTATTATCGCTTAAAATTTCGGAAATTTCGGAAATATTATATATATTGGAACAATATTATATTATTTTTATACCGGAAAGCATTAATATCCCTACAAATGAAGAGCTTTCGGGGTGGTTCAAGGATTATTACGAACAACAGGAAAAAAATCAATTATTTTTCGATGAATATGATTTATGGTATAACGAAACAGTAATTAAATTCAATGACAAAGTAATCGAAAATTTTGACGAAAACGCATACTTAGAAAAACTTTACGATTATTAAAATTATTAAATCAATAATATAAAATTAAAGTAATTTATAAAAATTTTTTATTTCGTTTTCGTTTCCGAAGTTTTCAGCTGAAAGAGCTTTCGTAAATTTTTCACGCAATACCGGATCATTTATTAATTCTTTTATTTTTTCATATATGCTGGCGGGATTTATATCGGCAATCAAGCCGTATTTCCCGTCAGCCATTTGTTCTTTTGCTGAAAGGTAATCTGCCACGACAATAGGGCAGCGCATTATTTTCGCTTCTTCGACTGATATAGGTTTACCCTCAAATCTTGAAGGCTGCGCATAAATATCGCAGTCTCTCATAAACGGATAAACGTTTGTAGTAGTACCAAGAAAAATTAACATTTCGGAGACATTATATTTTAACGCGAGATTTATGATTTTATCTTTTTCGGATTGCTCGCCGTCGCCGATGATATACCAGCGTAAATTATAATTATCAGATTTTAATTTTGCGAGAATTTCCGGAATCATGTCAATTCCTTTTTGCTCTGTGATTCTTCCGATGGTCAAAATTCTAAAACCTTTAAAATGATTTATATCCGGAAAGCTGTTTTGTTCAAGAGACTGTTGCCGTATAAAATTTGTGTTTTGTATATTTTCGATAAGAACGCATTTATCGGCGATTTCCGGAAATTTTGTCTTTAATACGTCGTCAACTGTTTTTGAAACGTTTGTTATATTGTCGCAGGATTTAAAATATTTTGAATATGTCGCGTAATCGTATTTATCGTCGCTGTATTCAAAATGCATCCATGCGATTTTCTTTTTTGCGTTAGGGACTTTATCTATCATATAAAACATAGTTCTGTCGCCCCAGTAAGCTATCACCGCGTCATATTCGTCTGTGACAGGAGCGATTTTTTGCATTAGTTTGCAAAAAAGTTTTGTCGCTGTTTTAACTTTTTGTTTGGGGAATAAAACAAATTTGACAAAAAACGGAAGTATCGCAAATATATTTAATGGATTTTTTTTAACGAATGTATTAAATAAATTATTAAACGCGTTTTTGTTGCTTAATAAAAATAAATCGCCGTATTCCGGCATAAATTTAACGTTGACTTGTTTGGGGATTAATTCCATAAACAAACCTTCATTTTTTGCGAGCAGCAAATCTACTTCGTATTTTCCAAAATCAATGCAGTTCACAAAAGATAAAAAAGATTTTTCGGTTCCCGCAGCGTTCATGATTATACCTATAAACAGCAGTCTTTTTTTTGGCATTGTTTAAATATCTCCTCTTGAAAATAAAATAAACTTGTGGTAATATTATATCATATAATTTTTATAATTTTTTAAGAAAAGAGCATTAAACTATGAACAACAAACAAAAAATCGCAGTAATAATTCCGGACGGCATGGCTGATATGAAACTCCCGGAATTAGGCAATAAAACTCCGATGGAAGTCGCCGATAAACCCTGCATGGATTTTTTAGCGCAAAACGGGATCTGCGGTATGGTTGAATGCATACCTGACGGAATGATTTCAGACGCGAGCGCGAATGCTAATCTTGCGATACTTGGTTATGACCCGAAAATATATTCGAATGGACGTTCGCCTCTTGAAGCAGCAAACATTGGGCTTGAACTAAGAAAAAACGATACGGCTTTCAGGTGCAATCTTATAACCGTAGGGGATGGCGCCCTCGATGCCCCGGATATATACGAAAATAAAATAATAATCGACCACAGCGCGGACGAAATTTCTACTGAGGACGCAGATATATTAATAAAATTTTTAGATAAAGAACTCGGCACGGATAAAATCCGGTTTCATACAGTCAAAAGTTACCGTCATTGTTTATTATGGGAAAATTGTCCGGAATATAAAGACTTCACAGGGCCGCACGATATTTTAAATAAACAAACAAAAGAATATCTGCCGTCCGACGATTATTTAGACTTGATGAAAAAAAGTTATGATATATTAAATAATCACCCGTTGAATATAAAACGCCGTGAAAATAATAAGCGTCCCGCAAACTCAATATGGCTGTGGAGTCCCGGAACAAAACCTGATATGCCGGATTTTAAATCAAAAACCGGACTTGACGGTTCGGTTATAGCGGCTGTAGATTTAATACAGGGATTAGGAATATACGCCGGAATGAATGTAATACAGGTTGACGGTGCGACGGGAAATTATCACACGAATTATAAAAACAAAGGGCTTGGCGCTATAAAAGAATTTGAAAACGGCAAAGATTTTGTATTTGTGCATATCGAAGCCCCGGACGAATGCGGACACAGAAAAGAAATCGAAAATAAAATAAAATCAATAGAAAAAATCGACAATATGATAATAAAACCAATATATGATTATTTAAACGCAAATTTTGATGATTTTAAAATAATTATTTTACCGGATCACCCTACGATGTTATCTACAGGAGCGCACTCATATGATCCCGTACCGTTTTTGATATATAAAAAAGGCTCTCGAAATAAATCCGGTATAGATAATTTCAACGAAGAAAGTGTTTCGGAAAAAGACGGTATATTTATACAGAATGGGTATGAATTGCTTGATTTTATAATGGAGATATGATTTATGGATAATTTGCGAAAACCTAAAATGATAATATTTGATTACGGGCATACGCTTGTTTACGAGGATAAATGGGACGGCGTAAAAGGAAATAAAGCTTTGCTTGAGTATTGCGTTTCAAATAAAAATAATCTGACAGCCGAACAAATAACTGAATTTGCTGATAATTTATTTATTAATACAAACGAAGGGCGTAAAATCGGACTGGAATTTCACGAACACCAATTCCAACAATTTTTAAACGAATATTTACAAATAGAAATAAATCTTTCGCCGACTGAGAATGAGAAAGTATTTTGGGATAACGCTTCGCCGGCTCATGCAATGCCGCATATAAAAGAAACCCTTGATTATTTAAAGAAAACCAATATACGCACCGCAGTTATAAGCAATATATCTTTCAGCGGAGAGGCTTTGGAAAACAGGATAAATAAAAATTTACCCGAAAATAAATTTGAATTTATAATCGCTTCAAGCGAATATATTTTCAGAAAACCAAATAAATTAATATTTGAACTTGCGCTGAGCAAAGCAAATCTTAACGCAGGCGAAGTCTGGTATTGCGGCGACAGCGTTGATTTTGACGTTGAGGGAGCGAATAACGCCGGGATTTTTCCCGTATGGTACGAAAGCGAAATCGAATGCTGTTATAATAAAAATTGGGGAAATCAAAAAACTCCGGATTTTAAACATTTACATATACATAAATGGCTTGAATTAATTGATGTGTTGGAAAAGTCAAAATGATTAAAATAGCTGAATATTACAAAAATGTATGAAAAAATCATTGAATATTGTTTTTATATATGATAAAATAATATTAGAAGATAAAAAATTAAAAGAGGAATATTGTTTTGAAATCCGGATATAACGACGCTATTATTTTAGCGAGAAAAAAATTAAAAAATATATCGCCGGATAAAATATGCAGTTTATGCGGGGTAAAATTTGACGGAGAAAAATATATAATCAAATGGCTTTCAAAAGAATATGAATTATCTTTGATTGAAAATCCTGAATATTCTCAAGCGTTGGAAATTATATTTTTGCATTATTTAATATCAGAGGGAACAAAAAAGCCTGAGGGTAAATTAATTTCTTATCGTGAAATACCGGGCGCGTTGTTTTACGAATCTAAGTTTATTCAAAGGGCGGTAAATCCAATTATTAAGTGTTTTGGTAAAAATCCTAAAGAATTAATCGAAACAGGAAAATTGTTCGGCGGAGTAAAATCAAACGAAGGCGACGTTTCTATACGAATAAATTTATTGCCGTATCTTCCCGTGACTTATATAATATGGGCGGGAGACGATGAATTTGAACCGTCCGGTAATATTTTATTTGACAAAACTGCGTCAGGCTGGCTCTGCGCTGAGGATTTAGTAGTCGCTGCGTCGCTCGGAGCGTATGAATTAGTTGGCGAATATAAAAAATTAATATAGCTCTGAAACTGTCATCCTGAGCTTGCGAAGGAGCTTAAAAAAGATTCTTCGCTTTGCTCAGAATGACAAAAGTTCAAAAATAAATCTATTAAATTTTAATTAAAAGGGAGAATAATTTTATGTCAAGAAAGAAAATCGTGGAAGTCGTTAAGACAGGCAAAGTTTTAATATCGGACGGCGCATGGGGTACTTTTTTACAAAAAAAAGGCTTGAAAGCAGGCGAATGTCCTGAATTGTGGTGTATTGACCGTCCTAATGATGTAAAAGATATTGCCAAGAGTTATATCGACGCGGGCGCAGATATGATTGAAGCTGATAGTTTTGGAGGAACTTGCTATAAATTAGAACATTACGGACTCGCGGACAGAACTGCGGAAATAAACGAAGCGGCGGCTAAAATTTCAAGAGAAGCGGCAGGGGAAGATAAATGGGTTATCGCGTCTATTGGTCCAACGGGCAAAATGATTATCCCCGAAGACGAGGACGAAGAAGATTACGATGGCGACGATTTATATATTTCACAGATAAAAGCATACGACGCGTTTAAAATACAGGCAGTTGCTCTTGAAAAAGGCGGAGCGGACGCTGCATGCGTCGAAACTATGAGCGATATAAACGAGGCTGTTTTAGCTATTAAAGCCGTAAAAGAAAATACAAATCTTGAGGTTATATGCACGTTTACATTCGAGAGAACTATGCATGGCAATTATAAATCCATGATGGGGGTTTCGCCGGAACAGGCAATAAAAGCCACAGTCGAAGCAGGTGTGGATATTGCCGGAGCTAATTGCGGCAATGGAATCGAAAGAATGATTGAGATAGTCACGGAAATGCGTAAAATAAACAAAGATATACCCATACTTGTCCACGCAAACGCAGGATTGCCGCAAAATATCGACGGAATTGACGTTTTTCCTGAAAGCCCGGAAGATATGGCGAAAATTGTCCCGGATTTAGTTAAAGCAGGCGCGAATATAATCGGCGGTTGCTGCGGAACAACTCCTGCGCATATCGCCGCGATTAAAAAAGCGATAGGGTAAGCATAAAATAAATATAAAATATTTATATTATTATCGGAGGTAGCAAATGAAGCCAATAGTACACGATAGCAAGTGCGGCGCAAGTGAAGGCGCGTGCAAAGTAATAAAAATTTGTCCTGTGGAAGCAATTAGTTACATAAAAATAAACGAGCCTATTACAAATAGAAATGTCGAATGTAACACTTCATCGAATTGTGGGTGTAGTTGCGGTTGCGACTGTGATGACAATTCAAATGATTGCGGCGGTAGTTTATACGGAAGAATTGTTATTGATTATGATAAATGTACCGGGTGTGGAATTTGCGTGGAAGAATGTTGTGGGTCAGCTATTGAAATGATTGATTAATTGTGAAAACTAAAATAAACAAACGAAACGAAAGGAATTTTATAAATTTTATGAAAACAAATTTTTTATCAACAGCAATAGGCAGTATGCCGTTTGATGACAAAAATTATGCGATAAACGTTTCTCTCGATTGTCTTGACGCTCCGATATGGCCGCAATTATCAGCTTACGGATTGCTTGAACAAATGGAGATTCAATACAGCGAAAATATCCCGTGCGTTGTTATAGACAAAGAAAAAGGACGCATGTATTTAAAAACAGACGACGATTATTCAGAAGAATTCGGCGATTTTTATGTAAAATGGGACGAAGCGTCAGAACCCGGCAGTAATCTTGATTTTATGAAAATAACTGAAAATTATTCAAAAGGATTATATGCTCTATTAAATAAATTACAAAAAGAAAATAAAAAATTGCCGTGGCTTAAAGTTCAGACAACAGGGCCTTGCAGTTTTGCTTTGACAATAGTTGACGAAAATAAAAGAGCTATATATTACAACGAAGAATTTCGTGATGTTATAGTAAAAGCTATCGGCATGAAATGCCGCTGGCAAATTCAACAGTTCAAGCCGTTTTGTGATAATATAATTTGTTTTATCGACGAGCCTATTTTATCAGCGTTCGGAAGCTCGACTTATGTGTCAGTCAGCCGCGACGAAGTGGTGGCAATATTAAACGAAGTTATTGAGGAAGTCCATAAAGAAGGCGGGATTGCGGGGATACATTGCTGCGGCAATACGGAATGGAGCATATTAATCGACGCAGGGGTTGATATAGTCAATTTTGACGCGTTTGAATACGGCGATACAATCGCAATGTATGCGGATTCTGTTAAAAAGCATTTAGAGGACGGAAAATATCTCGCATGGGGAATAGTCCCTACGTCTGCCGCAATAAGAGAGCAAACGGTTGAAAGTCTGGAAGAAAAATTCGAACAGCGCATTGATAACTTAGCGTCAAAAGGCATAGATAAAAATTTGATTATATCACAAGCGATAATTACTCCGTCATGCGGAACGGGTTCGCTTGAAGTTGCCGACGCTGAAAAAGTGTTTAAGCTGACAAAAGAGTTGACAAAAAGAATGAAAGAGAAGTATGGAGTATAAAGTTTTATGAAAATCGCAATTTCAGGTAAAGGCGGCGTGGGAAAATCGACGATCGCCGCCGCAATCGCTTTGATATTGGCGAAACACGGGCAAAAAGTTCTTGCGCTCGATTCTGACCCGGACGCAAATTTTGCTAACGCTCTTGGGATTCCGAAAAATATTGAAATCAAGCCGATAAGCGCGGAAATTAAATTAATCGAAGAACGCACGGGAGTTAAAATCAACGAATACGGCAAAGTTTTTAAATTAAATCCCGAAGTTTCAGATATTGCCGAAAAATTCGCTGTGAGTTATAACGGCATTAATCTTGTCGTGCTCGGCGCGAATAATAAAGGCGGTGGAGGCTGTGCTTGTCCCGAAAATACTTTTATCAGAATGCTTATAACTGATTTGATTTTATATAAAAACGAAACGTTGATCATGGATATGGAAGCGGGAATCGAACATCTCGGGCGCGGCACGGCTATGGGGGTTGACGTTATGATTATCGTAGTAGAACCGGGGCAAAGGTCGATAGATTGCGCCGAAACGGTTATCAGAATGGGAAATGAAATCGGGATTAAAAGATTTATTATCGTCGGCAATAAAATTACTTCAAAAGACGACGAAGAATATATAAAAAAATCTTTGCCAGATCATAAAATATCGGTTTTTATGCCGTATTCAAATAATATCAGGGAATCAGACCGTGACGGAATTTCTGTTTTGGATTCTTTTAATCAGGAACAAATAAAAATTATTGAAAATTTAATTTCGGAGATAAAATCATGAGTTATATGATAGCAGTCACGGGCAAAGGCGGAGTAGGGAAGACGACTTTTAGCAGTCTTATCATAAAAAATCTGATAAACTCAGGCAAAACGCCGGTTCTCGCAATTGACGCAGACCCGAACAGTTGTCTTGACGCAGCTGTGGGATTAAAAGTTACAAATACAATCGGACGGGCAAGGGAAGACGTAAAACAAGAGGGGACCTCACCGAATATATCTACAAAAGAATTATTGCAAATGAAATTAAACGAAAGTCTGATAGAATCAAACGGGTTTGATTTAATCGCAATGGGCAGACCTGAGGGTGCGGGGTGTTATTGTTATGCGAATAACGTGTTAAAGTCAGTCATAACTGAACTTGCGGGACAATATCCGTATGTTGTTTTAGACAACGAAGCGGGACTTGAGAATCTGTCTCGGCGAATCGTGCAAAAAGTCAACATGATGGTTCTTGTTTCGGACAATTCAAACGCGGGACTTGACACGTTAAAAAGATTGTATGAACTTGCTGTCGAAATGGAAATCGAATATGATAAACTCGCATTGGTGATTAATCGTATGAGAAATGACAGGATTCCTGAAAAACTTGAAGAAATCAAAAATTACACAAAAGCGGATTTTATAGTTTTACTTCCCAACAATGACGAAATCGCAGAATTCGCCGAAACAAGCAGGAGTTTTTTGGAGTTGACGGAAAATAATCCGGTAAATTTGAAAGTAAGCGAATTTGCGGGGTGTTTTTAATGATAAAATTAAGAGTGTATAAAAATCAAATGCAAAATGATATAGAAAAGTTTTTTGAACAATGTTGTAATGATTTAGGTTGGGAATACAGCCCACAAGATTGGCACTCTGATATATTAAATATACAGGAAAAATATATGAGCAACGGTTGTTTTTGGTGCCTGTATGATTCTATTGATAAAAATGATAAAAAATTAATTGGAACTGTCGCGGTTTGGACTATAGATATAAAAAATAAAATCGCGGAATTAAAACGGTTATATGTTCTTAAAGAATATCAAGGCAAAGGTTACGGCGAATTGCTATTTAAAACTGCATTAGATTACGTTAAATCAAACGGGTACAAAAAAGTTTGTGCGGATACGGATAAAAACAGGCATGCTTCACAGCATTTGATGAAAAAATATAATTTTCACGAAATAAAAAGATATAATGATAATCAAAAAGCTGAAATGTTTTTTGAACTTGATTTATAAAAAAATATATATTAACACGAGGTTAAATTAATAATGGAATATGAAATTGCATTAAACAAAGTCAGCGACGACGCGTCTGCGAAGATGCTTGTCAAGGCTGAACAAGACTGCGTTGAGACTTGTTTTGACAGAACAGAAACGCAGAAAACGCAATGCGGATTCGGTAAAAGCGGAGTATGCTGCCGTATTTGCCACATGGGCCCCTGCCGTATCACTCCGAAATCACCGAAAGGAATCTGCGGAGCAACGGCAGATACTATTGTTGCGCGTAATTTTTTGAGAGAAGTTTCGGGAGGCACATCAGCTCATTCAGATCATGGCAGACATCTTGTTTTGAAACTAAAAGAAGTCGCAAAAGGCGAAGCTCCCGGATATGAAATCAAAGACGAAAAAACGCTGAAATACGCCGCGAAATTATACGGCGTAGAATACGAAGAAAGAGACAAAAACGCGATTGCTTTAGATTTAGCAAATTTGTTTTTAAATGAATTTGCCGAACAGGAAGGATTTTTAAAAACTCTTGAACTTGCGCCGCAGAAACGTCAGGGAATATGGAATGCGAAAGGCATAAAACCCAACGGAATCGACAGAATGGTTGTTGAATCAATGCACAGGACTACTATGGGAGTCGATCATGATTATAAAAATTTATTATTGCATTCGTTCAGGACTTCTCTTGCCGATGGCTGGGGCGGCGCGAGAATTGCGTCTATTGTTTCGGATATATTATTCGGCAGCCCGAAACCTGTAAACAGTACGTCAAATCTCGGCGTTTTAAAAAAAGAAACTGTTAATATACTGATTCACGGGCATGAGCCTGAATTATCTGAAATCTTGACTGTAGCAGTAGGCGATCCGGAAATCAAAGAATACGCGAAATCCGCGGGAGCTGACGGAATCACGCTTGCTGGAATATGCTGTACGGCAAATGAAATATTAATGCGTCACGGCGTTCCGGTCGCGGGAAATGTCTTGCAGCAGGAGCTCGCTATTATAACAGGCGCAGTCGAAATGATGGTTATTGACGTTCAGTGCTGTATGCCGGGACTGCCTGATGTTGCGAAAAATTATCACACAGAAATAATTTCGACTACAGATATAGCGAAAACGATTGGCGCGGATCATGTTAAAATGAACGCCTCTGACCCGATAAAATCCGCGAAAGAACTTGTAAAACGCGCTATTGATAATTATAAAAACAGAGCAGAAGAAAAAATAAATATCCCGTCGGAAAAAGAGCCGCTTGTCGCAGGATTTAGCGTGCAGGCGATAAAACACATGCTCGGCGGTAAATACCGGGCGTCTTTCAGACCTTTAAACGACGCGATAATACAAAACAGAATACTCGGCGTAGTCGGGCTTGTGGGTTGTAATAACGCAAAACAAAAAGCCGACAGTTATACAAATATATTGACACAGGAATTAATCAAACGCAATGTTTTATTATTGCAGACAGGCTGCGCCGCTATCGCTTCGGCAAAAGCGGGAATGTTAAAACCCGAAGTCGCTCTTGAAATGGCAGGGAACGGGCTTAAAGAAGTATGCGAAACTGTCGGAATACCTCCGGTATTGCATTTAGGCAGTTGCGTTGACAACAGCAGGATTTTAGAAGCGGCGACAGAAGTTGTATTAGAAGGCGGGCTTGGCGACGATTTATCTATGGTTCCCGCAGTCGGCATAGCTCCTGAGTGGATGAGCGAAAAAGCTATTGCGATCGGATGCTATTTCGTAGCTTCTGGGATTGACGTTATACTCGGCAATCCGTTTTATGTGTCAGGTTCGGAAAAAGTCAGCGAATATTTACATAACGGCGCAAAAGAAGATTTCGGGGCTTGTTTTCATTTAATCGAGGATCCCTATCAAGCAGCGGACGCAATAATCGAAATGCTTATGAAAAAACGCGAGGCGTTGGGAATAAACAAAAAATCAGAGCGAAAACTCTTAGACATGAAAGACAGGAGGGCGTTGTAATATGTCAAAATTAATTTGTTCAAGCGCGATTGACGGCGCGATAGATTTTGTATTGCAGGCCGAACAAAAACTTGCGGACGCAATATCGCAAAAAGGTTTGGATTATCCTGTTGCTTTCCCTGACACAAACTATTATTTACCTGTTATATATAGTTTTACAGGCAAAAAAATGCAGACTTTATCAGATTTAAAAGAAATTTTACAAGAAGCCAGAGAATTATTGCCGTCACGTCCAAAAGAAAACGTTTGGCTGCCGTATCTCGGAGATACTCTCGATGCCGGAGTCGCAGCGTTATTCGCGTGTGAAGTTATAGAAGCGTGTAAATATATAATCGGACCAAATCCTGTTGACGGAATATGGCTCGGAGCGGCAAACGATGTAATAATGCGTGAACGGGGTATAGAGTTTGTAGACGGCACAGCTCCCGGATTTGCCGCAATCGCAGGCGCGGCTCCCGATAATCAAACGGCAGTTAAAATCGCAAAAGAATTACAGCAGAAAAATTTATATGTATTCATGGGCGGTTCTTCTATTATAGACGGCAAACCTAAACAATTCGCTGAGCAATTATCCGAAGAAGGGATTCAATTAGGCTGGGAAACAAGATTAGTCCCGTTTGGCTCAGATGTTTCGTCTTTGATTTACGCATTGGGATTCGCGAATAGAGCGGCTTTGTCTTTCGGAGGTGTAAAGCCCGGAGATTTCGAGAATAACTTAAAATATAATAAAAACAGGATTTTCGCGTTTGTTATTGCATTGGGTGAAGTCACTCCGGATAAATACGCGGCGGCGGCAGGGGCGATAAACTACGGGTTCCCGGTGATAGCAGACACGGATATTCCACAGATACTGCCGACCGGAGTTTGCACTTATGAACATGTCGTTTCAAATGTGCCGCATAATAATATCGTCGAAAAAGCCCTTGAAGTAAGAGGCTGTAAAATAAAAGTCGTGGATGTGCCGATTCCTACGGCTTACGGCCCGGCATTTGAGGGCGAGCGCATAAGAAAAGAAGATACCCACGCCGAATTTGGGGGAAATAAAACTTTAGCGTTTGAATTTGTGACAAGCGTTGATGTTGACGCGATAAACGACGGCGAAATAGAAATAATCGGACCGGATATAGATACTATCCAACCCGGCGGCAGACTTCCGCTCGGTATATGGGTTGAAGTCGCAGGGCGTAAAATGCAGCCGGATTTTGAGCCTATACTTGAACGTCAGGTGCATCATTTAATTAATGGCGGCGAAGGAATATGGCACATGGGACAACGCGATATAGTCTGGACGCGCGTATCAAAAGCGGGATTTAATAAGGGTTTAAGATTAAAGCATTACGGTGAAATACTTCACGCTAAATTTTTAGCCGATTATCCGGCTATCGTCGATAAAGTAAAAGTCACGCTTATTACAGATCAATCCGAAGTAGAAAAACGGCTTGAAATCGCCCGGAAAGTATATGACGAAAGAAACCGCAGGCTTGAAGCTATGACGGACGAATCGGTCGATACGTTTTATTCTTGCTTATTATGCCAGTCGTTCGCGCCTAATCATGTATGCGTAATAACACCGGAAAGGCTGGGATTATGCGGAGCGTATAACTGGCTTGACGGGAAAGCGGCTTATGAAATCGACGAAACAGGAGCAAACCAGCCTCTAAAAAAAGGCGAGGTTATCGACCCGGTAAAAGGTATTTGGGCCGGCGTAAACGATTATGTTTATATAAACAGTCATAAAAACATAGAATCATTCACAGCGTATTCTATAATGGACAGGCCTATGACAAGTTGCGGCTGTTTCGAGGTTATTTGCGCGTATTTGCCGGAATGCAACGGAGTTATGGCGGTAAATCGCGAATATCTCGGTGAAACGCCAATCGGTATGACATTCTCGACTCTTGCGGGAAGCGTAGGCGGAGGAAATCAAACTCCCGGATTTATCGGCTGCGGAAAAGTATTTTTGACTTCACGTAAATTTTTATCGGCTGAAGGCGGTTACGCAAGAATTGTATGGATGCCGAAAGAATTAAAAGAATTATTAAAATCAGATATTGAAAAACGTTTTTCAGAGCAGAATCTTGACGGCTTTTATGATAAAATCGCAGACGAAACAATCGCAACAACAGGCGAGGCAGTTAAAGCATTCATGGAAAAAGTTTCGCACCCTGCGCTAAAAATGAAAGACATGAGCGAATACGCTCAGAGCGACGAAGAACTCCCTCCGTCAACTTCGTTGACACCCCACTCGGAGAGGGAGGCTTCCGTAGGGGACGGCATCCTCGACGTCCCGAAACCAGATATATCAAACGTCGATATTGTTGCGCTGACCGAAAAAATCACGGCTGAAGTCACAGAAAGAATAACCAAAGACGTTGTCGGTGAAATGATAAAAATGCTGGCTGAAAAATTTCTGGGGCAATCTGTAGCTGTAAAATCTGAAGAAACAAAAATAATCGAAGAGCAACCGAAAACTCCTGTAATTACGGCGGCGGAAAGAATATCAAGTATAAAATCTTTTAATATACCCGTTGAAAAATCCGAAAATTCTGTATTGACTGTTAAAATAGGCGGCGTTTACGAAATAGGCGGAGCGGATTGTATGCCGTTTCACTTATGGGAAGGGAAAATGCCCAATCGTCCGTTGATTGCAATGGAAGTTTTTGATGTCGTGAGCGAAAAATTCCCACAGGTCTTGCGTGAAATTTACAGCGATATATTAAATAATCCCGTCGAAATGGCGAAATTATGCGTAGAAAAATATGGAGCAGATTTAATTAGCGTTCGATTAGAGGGCACTCACCCGGAAAAAGGCAATAAATCTACGAAAGAAGCAATTGAGTTTGTCGGGAATATATTAAAATCTGTAAATGTACCGTTGATTATCACAGGACATAATAATTTTGACAAGAATAACGAAGTTATGAAAGCCATAGCTCAGGAATACGCAGGTGAAAATTTATTATTTAACTGGGTCGAGCAGGATAACTATAAAACTATCGCAGGAGCGGTTATGGCATACGGACACACACTTGTCGCGCAAGCTCCGATTGATGTAAACATCAGCAAGCAGTTAAATATATTGCTGACAAATATGGGACTTTCCGCCGATAAAATTATAATAGACCCAATGACAAGCACAATCGGTTACGGGATTGAATATACATACTCTGTAATGGAAAGAATCAGACAGACAGGCTTGAGCGGAGATAATATGCTGAGAAATCCTATGATTGTATCAGTCGGGCAGGAGTGTATGAAAATAAAAGAAATAAAAGCACTCGAAAAAGATTTCCCGATTTGGGGAGATTTGAAAAAACGTGCGGAATATTGGGAAACGGCGACGGCGCAGACTTTACTTTACGCGGGAGCGGATATATTGATTATGTATAACCCCGAATCGGTTAAAACAACAAAAGAAACTATATATAAATTGATGGATAATTACAATAACAGGGAGGGGAAATAATATGGCTCTTACCGGATTACAGATACAAAAACTTTTGCCGGCGACAAACTGCAAAGAGTGCGGTTGCAGCACATGCATGGCGTTTGCAATGAAACTCGCGGGGAAAAAAGCGAGTTTGGACGAATGTCCGTATGCGTCAGAAGAAGCGAAACAAATATTAGGAGCAGCGAGCGAACCTCCTGTTAAAGGCGTAAAGATCGGCAATAAAAATATAAGTTCTCTGGGTGAAGAAACTGTTTTTTACAGACATGAAAAAACTTTCGTAAACAGAACGGTTATCGCAATCAACATAAATGCCGATAACCCTGACGCTTTTGAAATTGCAAAAAAAATTAAAGAATATAAACTCGAAAGGGTAGGGGAAATTTTGACAGTAGGAGCGATTGCGGTTACGCAAAAAAATTCTGATAATGATATTTATTCCGAAATTGCGAAAAAAATATATGAAATAACAGAATTGCCGTTGATTTTACGCGGTTCTGACGAAGCTGTTGAAGCGGCGGCTAAAGCCGTCGCGGGTTCAATAAGTATAATTTCGGGAGTGACTGGTGAAAATGCCGATAAAATGCGTGAAATCGCCAGAGAAAACAGGCATATATTAGCCGTAACTGCCGACGATATTGACGGGATCCGCGAAATTACGGCAAAATTAAAAAAGGACGGGTTCAACGATTTACTTATAGAATTTAAAACTTATTCGCTTGCAGAAGCTTTCCAGACAAATTCTATCGCGAGAAAAGCCGCGTTAAAAAACAGCGAAAAATCTCTCGGATACGCTACGTTAAAATATATAGAAACAGGCGACGAAACTGAAGATATGGTTATTGCTACAAACGAAATAATAAAATACGGCGGAATTATAGTTTTACCGGTATTTGACCCCGCACAGCTTGTAACGTTGATGACTTTACGGCAAAATATTTACACAGACCCGCAAAAACCGATACAGGTCGAACCGAAATTATACGCGATAGGCGAACCTGACAGAAATTCGCCGATATTTGTCACTACAAATTTTTCTCTCACTTATTTTCTTGTTTCCGGTGAAATTGAAAACAGCGGCGTAAACGCATGGCTTATAATTCCCGAATGCGAAGGAATGAGCGTTTTGACAGCGTGGGCGGCAGGGAAATTTTCAGGAGCAAAAATCGCCGCTTTTATCAAAGAAATCGGGCTTGCAAATTCAGTGGATACCCGTGAGATAATAATTCCGGGATATGTTGCGCAAATAAGCGGCGAACTCGAAGAAGAATTGCCGGGATATAAAATTATCGTCGGACCGGGTGAAGCTGCTGATATTGAAAGTTTTGTGAAAAGTGTATTATTAAAATAAAAAACAATATAAAAATTATGCCGAAAATAACTTTTATGCCGCAAAATATAATAATAGAAGCAAAAACAGCCTCGCCGCTTTTGGAAGCCGCGAGGCTTGCGGGTGTTTCCGTTGAAACTCCATGCGGCGGAAAAGGTGTTTGCCGTAAATGTTTAGTGAAAATTATATCCGGAAAAGTTGACGTAAAATCCGGCAGTTATAAAAATTCAAAAGAAAACCATGTGTTGATATGTCAGACGAATATATTAGACGAAGATGTCACAATAGAAATTTTATCGGGGCTTTACGGAGAAGAAGGAAAATTCGACGATGTTTTTGATGTTAAAAAAATAAACGATTTTACCGTAAATCCAATTGTAAAGCAAATAGATTTACAGATTTTAAAAGCTGCGCCGCTTGACGGATTATCTGATTTTGACCGTTTAGAAAAATCATTAAAATTAAAATTTTCTGAAATAATTAAAAGTATAAAAATTCCGTTGGAAATATTAAAAACTTTGCCGTTAAAACTCAGAGAAAATGACGGTAAAGTTAAAATGCTTTACTATTTTGAAAACGAAAATTTAAATATTATTGATATAATAAATATTGAAAATACTAATATATACGGGATTGCCATAGATATAGGCACTACGACTGTTACTGTTTGGATTGTTGATTTAATTACCGGAAAAATAATATCACGAAAAACTGATTATAACGCTCAAATAGAATGCGGACTTGATATTATAACAAGAATTAATTACGCACAAAAAAATTTAAACGAATTACAGAGCCGAATTCTAAATACAATAAATAATTTAATTAAAATCATATCCGATGAAAATAAAATAAATATAAATCGAATATATTACGCGTCAATAGCCGGAAATACTACGATGATACATTTATTTTTAGGAATAATTCCCGAATATATAAGGCTTGATCCATATACTCCGGCAGTTTTTAAAATTCCGGTATTTAACGCGTTTGAAACAGGAATTAAAATAAATATAAATGCTCCGGTTAAATTTGCTCCGTCTGTCGGAAGTTATGTCGGCGGCGATATAACTGCGGGGGCTTTGTGTACTCCGTTATGCGAAGATAAAAACGAAATTATATTATTTTTGGATATAGGTACAAACGGTGAAATTTTACTCGGCAATAACGAATTTATACTTGGATGCGCTTGTTCGGCAGGTCCGGCGTTTGAAGGCGGCGGGATAGAATTCGGCATGAGAGCGTCACAGGGCGCGATAGATTGTTTTAATATCAGCGAAACCGGAGAAATAACAATTAAAACAATAGATAACGCGCCGCCTGTTGGAATATGCGGTTCTGGAATAATATCGATTGTCGGCGAAATGTTTGAAAAAAATATAATTGACGCCGCAGGAAGATTTACTGATAAATTTCCTGATAAAATCAAAAAAGACAAAAAACCGTATAAATTTTATATCACAGAAAACATAACGATAAGCGAAGCCGATATAGATAATTTAATCCGTGCGAAAGGCGCGATATTTTCAGCATGCCGAACTCTTTTAAATAATATGGGATTGGCATTTGATGATATTGATAAAATATATATAGCCGGAGGTTTCGGCCGATATTTAAATATCGAAAACGCAAAAACAATAGGGTTATTGCCGAATATTCCGCCGGAAAAAATTATATATCTTGGAAACACTTCGATAATTGGAGCGTATCAGATATTATTATCAGAAGAAAAAGGAAAAAAAGTTATGGAAATCGCGGACAGGATAACATATATTGATTTAAGCAATGAATCCGGGTATATGGACGAATATTTAGGCGCATTGTTTCTTCCGCATACTGATTCTGATTTATTTAAATAAAACAAGGGAATTTATTGATAACTATGATAAAATCTAATCAATCCAATCAAAAAAAACGAACAGGACCTATATACATGGTAGCGGCTTCGATATGCTGGAGTTTCGGCGGGATTTGCATTAAATTTATCACGTGGGGAGCGATGAGCATTATCGGTTTGCGTGCTTTACTTGCGGCGATAGTATTTATAATATATCGTAGGAGCGTTAAAATAAATTTTACAGCCGGGAATATTATCGCCGCGATATGTCTTTCTTCAACTACAATTTTGTTTGTGTTCGCAAATAAATTAACTACTGCGGCGGCAGCTATTTTATTACAGTTCAGCGCGCCGATTTTTATTATACTGATCCAACTGGTATTTTACAAAAAGAAACCGAAAATCAGCGAAATAATCGCTGTGTCTGCTACTGTTTGGGGTATGCTTTTATTTTTTGCGGACAAATTAGAAAGCGGAGCGTTAGCGGGTAATATTATCGCGATTTTTTCAGGATTATCATTTGCAGGCGTATTTGTGTGTAATAAAAGAACAGATACAAATCCGGAACAGGCTTTATTGCTGGGTTTTTTAATTAATTCGATAATAGGTTTGCCGTTTATTTTTTTTGAAGTTACAGCCGAACCGGTTGCGTGGATTGCCGTAATTTTTTTAGGAATTGTTCAGGTAGGATTAGCTTATATATTTTTTTCTGCCGGAATAAAAAAGACTCCGGCTCTGCTCGCTTGTCTTATCACTGCGATAGAACCTGTATTAAATCCTGTCTGGGTAGCTCTGGCAACAGGTGAAGTTCCCGGTATATTTGCTATAACTGGCGGCATAATAATTATACTGGCTGTAATTAGTTATAATATTTGGGTGGAAAAACATATATAAAAAATAATAATTAAAGAAAGTTAGATTTTTATGATAAATTTTAATGATATACAAAAAATTATATTTTCGTCAAAGTCCGCAAAATTAACCGGACACAGAATAAAAATCAAAGAAAAAGATTATATTCAATTCGAATCGTTTTATAATAATCAGGCGTTTCACGAAAATATATTGCTTGAAAATTTACATGATTTTTTTCGCGAAAATATTTTGAAATATAAACAGGCAGATATTTTTTTAACAAACTCGCATTATATGGCGTTTAATAAAAACAGCGAGATTTTATTTTATAAAACAAAAGATAAAATTATAAATATAAAAACAAAAGAGCATAACCGAAGAAAAAATTATATAATAACCGAAGGAGATAATATCCCTGTTTTTATTGAACTCGGCATATTCACAAAAGATTTTAAAATTATAAACAGCATGTATAATAAATTCAAACAAATAAACAGATTTGTTGAACTTTTTAACGATATGTCCGGAAAATTCGATGAAATATATAAAAAATATAATAAAATAAATATAATAGATTTCGGTTGCGGAAAATCATATCTTACTTTTATTTTATATTATTATTTTATAAACATAAAAAAATTTCCGGAAGATTTTATAAAAATAACCGGGATAGATTTAAAAGAAAAAGTCGTGGAAAATTGCAATTTGCTCGCGCCAAAATACGGATATAAAAATTTATCGTTTGAAACAGGAGATATAAAAAATTATAAACCGAAATTTATGCCAAATATCGTAGTATCTCTTCACGGCTGCGACACAGTTACGGATTATGCGTTATATAACGCCTTAAAATGGCAATCTGATATAATCTTTGCCGCGCCGTGCTGCGAACATGAAATAAATTCGCAAATCAATATAAACCTTATGCGAAATATATTAAAATACGGAATAATAAAAGAACGGTTTTCTGCTTTACTTACAAATTCGATCAGATGCAATATTTTAGAAATTAAGAATTATAAAACAGAGCTCATAGAATTTGTGGATATTACGCATTCTCCGAAAAATTTGTTAATCAGGGCAATTAAAAATAATACCGGAATAAATAAAAATCAAGTTGATAAAATTAAAATTCAAAAAGAACTTGACGAAACTTTGAAAAAATTTGAAATAAATCAAACTCTTAATAATCTTATCAATAATTAATATATATGTTCTGAAACTATAAATTTTTTATAACTCTGTAAAATTTATCGATTTCTTTTAATGTATTATGATAACTAAAACTTATTCTGACTCCTCCTGTATCGATTGTTCCGAGTTTTGTGTGAGCGAGCGGGGAACAATGATAACCGTCGCGGACAAAAATTTGATTTTTGTTTAAAATTCTGGCGGTTTCTTCGCACTTATAATTTTTAATATTAAACAATATTGAACCTATATAATTATTTGACGTAAAGTCACTGTATAAATCTATGTTTTTAAAACTTTTTAATATTTCTATTGTTTTATCATATAATATTTTTTCGTGAAAATAAATTTTTTCGAGAGATTGTTCGCGTATATATTCCACAGAGGCTAAAAGCGCGGATATTGCCGGGGTATTCGGAGTTCCGGCTTCAAAATGCTCAGGAAGATCTGCCGGCATTACTGTATCAAGCGAATTGATTCCCGTCCCGCCCTCTAAAATTGTCGTAGGCATTATTTCGTCTATATTTAAATTATCGCCGAAAATCATAATTCCAATTCCGCAAATACCCATTAATCCTTTGTGAGCTGGAACACACAATATATCTATATTATCGCGGTTTATATCTATATCTAAAGTTCCCGCGCTCTGCGCCGCGTCAACTATTGCGATTATATCCGGTTTTTTTTCTTTCGCTTTTTTAATAATATCTCTGACAGGTAAAATTTTACCGCATACATTCGATACATGCGTAATAATAATCATACCGGTATTTTCGTTTATTAAATTTACGGCGTTTTTAATTGTTTCTTCGTCATTATCAAGAGAAACATCAAATATATTATATTTTATATTTGATGTTTTTTTTAATTTTTCCACAGGCCTGTAAACGCTGTTGTGTTCAAAACATGATATAATAATATGAGAATCATGATTAAAAAAACATTTTATAGCTATATTTAAACTCATTGTCGCGTTAGCTGTAAAAACAACCCGCTCAGGGGAATTGCTGTTAAAAAAATTAGCTGTCGCAAGACGCGAATTAAATATTTTCTGCGCCGCATTTAAAGATAACGGATAACCTCCGCGTCCGGGGTTTCCGTGATTTTTTATAGAATTTATAACTTCGTTAATACTTTTTTTAGGTTTGATTATTGTTGTTGCGGCATTGTCAAAATATACCATATCGATACTAAGCTCCTCCGGTAATATAAAATACAAGTTTAATCTATATCTTCAACTACTTCAACTATTTTTATCCTGTATTTTTCTAATATAGAAAATGCATTCGATAAACAATTTTCTGATACACTGAGACCATATCCGCAGCCGCGCCGTTCAAATGTTGTACGCATTTTTACTATATATGATTTAATATTGTTTTCAGATAATAAATATTTTGCTTTGTTTACGTATGTTATGGAAGTCAATATTATAATATGCTTTTGCAAACATATCACCTCCAAAGATAGTTATACCTCAGCGAAAATATAAATAAATTTCGCAGCAAGTCTATTATTATAATATGCCGGAAAATATTTTTTGTTTTCGCCAACCTTTTTTTTATTGTTTTCACTATATATACAAATACCGTAAAGGAATTTAAACAAAAAAATGGATAAAAAATATGTCGATGAAATCATCGCCGGATATATGCAAAAAATATTCGGGTTCGCTCTCTCAAAAACGATAAACACGGACAAAGCTGAAGAACTCGCTTCGAGGATAACTTTTGACGTTTACACTTCGTTATTAAAAGCCGGCGAAGTGTATAACATCAACGGTTATATATATCGGGTCGCAAGTAATGTCTACGCAAGATTCGTAAATGAAAAAATAAAAGGCAGATATATCTCACTTGACGAAGTGAATATACCGTGCGAAAATGATTTTACGATTGATTTTGAGAAAAACGAAGATTATATCCGTTTGCGTAAAGAGATTTCCTATCTCGGTAAAATCCAGCGGGAAATTATAGTCATGCACTATTTTCAAAAATTAAAGTTATATGAAATAGCAGAACGGTTAAATATTCCGCTTGGAACAGTAAAATGGCATCTTCACGACGCCAGAAATCAACTTAAAAACAAATTGGAGGATATTAATAAAATGAGTGAAAGAATAAATCTTGGAATGAATCCGGTTAAAATAGACTTTGGAATGAGCGGAAATCCCGGCCCCGAAAATAAAAACACATCGTATTATTTATCAAAACTTATCTCGCAAAACGTAGTGTATGCCGCATATTACGAACCTAAAACTATAACAGAAATCGCTGAGGAACTCGGAGTGCCTGCGGCTTTTATCGAGGACGAAGTCGCGTATCTTGAAGATTACAGCTTTTTGGATAAAATTGCGGGCGGAAAATACCAGACAAATATTTTTATAAGAGAACCGTCAAAAGAAGTGATGGAAGAAATACATAAACTATTTTTAAAATACGCAAAAGTCATTTGCGAAAAATATATTCCGTTGTTATTTGATACGATGAAAAATTACAAATCAATGAAAATATACACTCCGGAAAACGATTTTAATTTTTTAATGTGGTCAATAATCGGATATTCTTGCAGATATATGTTAAGAGCGCCGTTTGATTGGGGAACATTGTCGCGTTATAATGTAAAACGCAAGGACGGCGGAGAATATATTGCTTTGGGATATGTAAAAAAAGATATAAAAGTAAATTATAACGAAGAAAAATATAATGTTCCAAATAATATGACAAGAGGCAGCAGCGAACATATATATAATTCATGGCAGCTTAATTCATATTATGACAGCAGGCCGAATACTTATATTGAAAATAAATCCGAGGATTACGAATATCTTTACGAATATATCGCCGGAAAAATCACAAAAATACCCGAATATGCCGACAAATTTAAGCGGTTGTTTGACAAAGGCTATTTAATACAAAAAAACGATTCGGAATATGTCAACATGATAATTTCCAAAGATTCTGAAAATGATTTTAAGAATTTGTTGCCCGGGATGACAGAAGAACTTAAATTAATCGGCGAAGAATTTGACAAAGAAATATATAATCTCGAAAAATCGCAATATCCTGCGCACATGCATGATTTATACCGCGCATGGTGTACTAATTGTCTGTCAGATCAAAATATGGTAGCGTATGTTCTTGAAATTCTCCTCGCAAACGGCACGCTCAAACCACTCACGGAAAATCAAAAGCATTCGGTCAACACGATAATGTTTTGCGATACGTTGCCGGAATAATTTATATAAAAATTTACACAAAAAAGCCCCCTTCTCAGAAGGGGGTGCCGTCCGCAGGCGGCGGGTGATTCTCCCCCGAACAACATCAAATCCGGAATCCCCCGGCACTGCGTGCCACCCCCTTTACGCGCTTTCGCGCTAAAGAGGGCTTTTTTATGTGTTTTTAATATTTCTTACTATATCAAACGCGTCGTACAATTTATTTACGACATAATCAGCTCCGGCTTCAAACAAAACTTTTTTATTAAACGACGTAGTTACGGCGATACAGGTCATACCTGCCGCTTTGGCGGCTTTAACCCCGCTGATTGCGTCCTCGATTACAATTGTATTTTCAGGAAATATTCCCGCAGTTTCAGCCGCTTTTAAAAATATTTCCGGGTCGGGTTTTTTATTTTTCACGTCTGTTCCGGTTATGATATATAATGGACGGTTTACTTTTTGTTCTATATTATTTTCCGTTGTAATTATTTTAATTGATTTGCCGAGTTTTATTTTTTTGATATTAACTTTAACTTTCACTAAATCTGAAGCGGAAGCGACGGCGCATTTTAAATTTATATTATATAAATTATGTATTAATTTTTTTGCCCGCGAAAATACTTTTACCCTGTTTTTTTTCGCCGTATATATTTCATAAGCCCTTAATTTTAAATTTTCGTTATATGATTTACCGTATTTTTCAGCGACACCCTGAATAAATTTATCGTCGCCCATTCCTGTGAATTCTTTGAAATCCGAATGTTTTGGCGTAATTCCAAAAGTTTCTTTTAACGATTCAATCGAAGCCTGCGTAATCGCGGGCTCTGAATCGACCAATACGCCGTCCATATCAAAAATAACAAGTTCAAGCATATATTTTTTCCTCTCTTTTTAATATAAATATAATTATTAAATAATTTATATCGCGGATTTTTCCTGCCATTTTTTGTTTTTAAATCTTACTACCGCAAAAACTGTTCTGAAAATCCAGTCAAAAAACATCCCGAACCAAACTCCCACTACGCCCATTTTTAACAAATTTCCAAGTATATACGCCAATAAAACCCGCACAAACCACATACTGATTATCGAAATAACAGTAGTAAACCGTACATCTCCCGCTCCTTTCATTCCGGCGAAAAGCACAAACGAAGCAGGCCAAAAAATCGGCATAAATATAAAATTTAAAAATATAAGTTTATATATAAGCCCGTTTATTGCTTTTAAATTTTCTGTATCGAAATTACCTGTATAAAACGAAACCAAAAACGGAAAAAAAGGCAGCAATATTATATGCGTCAATAATAATAAAATCATAGATATAAATATTATATTGCGTAAAATTTTATAAGACTGCTTTTTTTCTCCCGCTCCCGTAAGCCGTCCTATAAGAGCCATTGATACTATCGACATACTATTTCCGGGCGCGCTTATTATACTAAATATATTATTTGCGATACTGTTTGCCGCTATGTGATTATTTCCGTTGAAATACCTGTATGTAATAGTTCTGCCAAATTGAAATATCAAATTTTCTATGCTTTGAAAAATCCCTATTATCATTATTTTCTTTATATATAAAAGTTTGGGTTTAATTAAATTTTCAAATTTAGTTATAAACCCTTTTTTTACGAGCAGTATAACAGAGATAATCGCTCCGAAAAATCTTGAAACAATGCTTGCGATACCCGCGCCTATAATATTTAAATTTAAAATATATATGCAAATCCCAGCCGCAATAACGTTAATTATACCGATTACTATAGAAATTCTCATCGGGCTTTTTACGTCTCCTGCGCCTCTTATTATTCCTGCGGCAATATTACTTATATTTAATAAAGGGTAGGATATAACATTCAAGCGCATGTATTTCATAGAATACTCAAATATAATAACAATTCCGGGATTCTCTTCAACTTTATCTTTTCCTAAAAAAATAATGAAAATTTCTTTTCCCCAAAATATAAAAATAAAAGTAATCGCTAAAGCAAGAATAAATCCGGTTAACACAGCTTGTTCGGCCGTGTTTTTGGCTGATGAAAATTTTCCTGCACCTATATATTGGCTTATAATAACAGTGGCTCCGAGAGAAACGCTTCCTAAAAGAGCATAGGCAAGTTGATTTATTTGTTCTACAAGACTTACAGCCGAAATAATATATTCAGCGTCCGTTTTTATTCTTGCAAGCATAAGCGAATGAACCGTACCCATCATAACCAAAATAAATTGTTCGATTAAAATAGGGAAAAACATAGGAAAAATTAATTTGTTATCGCTGTCCGCGAAAAAATTATGTATTTTAACTTTTATTGATTTTACGGGAAAGTTCATATATAAAATAATTCTTTCAATTTTTTGATTTCTTTTATTTTCTTGTGTTTTATTTTTATTTATTATAATACGAATAAATAGAATCTTTTATTGAATACAGTCCTTTTATTATAAAAAAAACAAAAACGCCAAAAATTAAAGACTGAAAAAATATAATAACTCCTAATTGCGGCAAAACAGGCGATATAATTTTAACGCAAAATACAACAGACGTTATTTTTATAATATTATTTTTATTTTTATCTAAATTTTTTTCGGATAAAGTGATATATTTATTCAAATATCTTATAGAAAATTCAAGATGTTTGCGTTGAAGATTTTTTATAAAATTATAAAATTCTATAAATATTAAAAAGAATATTATAACGGATATATTAAAAGAAATATTATATGAAAATTTTAAAATATTTAATAAAATTACGTTTTCGCCGATAAAACTGTTAATCGCTTGGATTTTATATATTGTCCCGGTTATATAAGAAAAAACTGAAATGAATAAATTTATAAATATATAAATATTAAGTTTTTTGTTTTTTATTTCGGGATTTATTTTTAAAATCATAAAAATTCCCAATATAAAAAATACGCATATAATAAAATCCGGTAAAAAGTTTATATTATCGATTTGAAAATCAATAAAAAATATACAGCTTATTATAAAAAATATAAACGCAATATTTAAAGTTTTTTTAATAATAAAAAAATTATCGTTTATAAGTATATGATTTATTTTTGATTTAATATAATCATAAAGATTTTTATCTTTTGCAATTTCGAAAAAAAACGGTATAATAAAAGACAACAAAAATAATCCGATTAATGTCTGTATTATAAAACATGGAGGATTTAATATATTTTTGACAAAATCAGCATCTAAATACATATCGAAAATCATGCTTAAATTATCCCATGTAGTTTCAGTAAGTAACACCGGGATTTGAGTGATTATTGTTAAAATAAATTTTAAAATTATAAATAATCTTAAAAATTTTAGCATAGGCTCGATTTTTTTCGCGTGAGATATTCTATCGCTCAATTGAAAAAAAATATCAAGCCCATTAAAAATATTTGTAAATATCAAAATACTAAAAATTAATTCTAAAATCGAAAATAAAGTAGTAAAAAGCAATATAAAGCTATTATCAAAAGTTCTGGGCCCTAAAACAAAATAAATTATATTCCAGATAAATTTTGATATTGCGACTATATAAAAAATATTTATATAGTTTTTGGCTTTTGATAAATTTTCGTTTGCATACCATGATTTTCCCAATCCTGCCGATATTAAAATCAAAGCGATAAAGTCGGGAAGAATATCTATTGTATTTATGTTAAAATCGATTAAAAATATCAATCCGATTGCGATAAACTTAAAATCAAATAATTTTTTCCCGGATATATATTTCGTATCAAGTTCCAAATTTTGTGTTCACCTCTTTTTTTTTGAATTCACTTTTTTGATTTTATATTTTGCTTCGATTGCCTCGTCGTGCCCTTTATATGTTATACGCATATAACAACTGTATAATATCGATATAATTATAACAAAATAAATTAAACCCAGAATAGTCATAAACGGAGCGATTACTGGCATATTAAAAAGCTCGAAAATAAAAGATGCGAAAAATATATAAGTTATAAAAATATTTCTTTTTGCCTTTTTTTCGATTATAATATTATTTATTTCTTTTGAAAGGGCTAATATTCCCGATAATAAATAAAAGTGAAAAACAAATAAAAAACTTATCCTGATTATTTTTGATACAATAATAAATTTTATGAAAAATTCTTCACTAAAATTAATGATCAAAAACGGCGAAAATCCCAATAGAATTAAAATATAAATTATAGTGACATATTTCATGAATTTAAAATAAACGTTAAATTCTTCAAGTTTGCAAAATCCCATAAGCATTATAATCCCGCCGGTTATCGCTATATAAATCCCGTAACTGTAATATATAAAAGATTCCGGTAAAACGCCTAAAACCGTAATATAACCTAATAATAATAATCCAAATCCCATATAATTTTATCCTTATTTATTATTTTACAAACTAAGCCAAATCAGCGTTCATCCCGCAGCATTTTTTGTATTTTTTGCCGCTTCCACACGGACACGGGTCGTTCCGACCGACTTTTTCGCTTTTGTTTTTCACAATGGGCTTTTTTTTCATAGACGCGGCGTCGCCTCCGACAGATTCGATATTTCCTTTTGCTACCTGAACCCTTTGTATTGATTCTTTTCGAGGCATTACATTCATGATATTTCTTACAGTCGCTTCTTTAATATTTTGAATTATAGCGTCAAACATATCCGCGCCTTCCATTCTGAAATCTATGATCGGGTCTCTCTGCGCATAAGCGCGAAGCCCTATAGAACCCTGCATATCCTGCATTGCGTCGATATGCTCCATCCAGTTTTCGTCAACGACGCGCAATAATATAACGCGTTCGATTTCACGCATAGTATCTTGTTTGCCGAAAAATTCATCAAATATATTTTCTTTTTCGTCATATTTTTTTTCAGCCCGGCTTATAAGCATTTCTTTTATATTTTCAGCCGTCAGGTTAATTTTTTCTTCAGGATTTTTAAATATAAAATCATTTTTATCAGTTAATCTATATTCTGTAAAATGCGCGCGCAATCCGTCAAAATTCCAGTCAGAAATTTCATCGCCCGAACAATATTCATCGACTGCATTGTTTATTGTCTCGCTTATCATACTTAAAACTTTATTTTTTAAATCAACGCCGTCCAAAACTTCTTTTCTTTGCGCGTATATAATTTTTCTCTGCTGGTTCATCACGTCGTCATAACGCAAAACATTTTTACGGCGTTCAAAATTGTTTCCCTCAAGTCTTTTCTGAGCTCCTTCGATTGAATTGGATAAAATTTTTAAATCAATAGGCACATCTTCGCCAATTTTTGAAGCTATCCCCAATACTCTGTCGCTCCCGAAAAGGCGCATCAAATCATCTTCGAGAGATAAAAAAAATCTTGCTTCGCCGGGGTCTCCCTGACGTCCTGAACGCCCGCGCAGCTGATTATCTATTCTCCGGCTCTCGTGCCTTTCTGTGCCGAGAATATATAGCCCTCCCGCTTTTATAACTTGTTTCTTTTCAGGCTCTATCATTTCTTCGAATTTTTCTATAAGCTCTTGAACATGTTTTCTGTTTGCGAGTATTTTTTCATCGTCTGTCTGGAAGAAACTCACGGCGTTTATTATATCGTCTTCTGTGAAGTTTTCATTTGTATCGGGATCTATTTCTTTTCGCATTTCCTGTTTTGCCATCATTTCAGAATCGCCGCCGAGTTTAATATCCGTTCCTCTGCCTGCCATATTAGTTGAAATAGTAACTGCTCCCAATCTTCCGGCTTGCGCGACAATTTCAGCTTCTTTTTCATGATATTTGGCATTTAAAACATTATGCTTTATTCCAACTTTTTTGAGTATATTCGAAAGAAATTCAGATTTATCGACTGAAACCGTACCGATAAGTACCGGCTGGCCTTTTTCGTGGCATTCTTTTATTTGTTCTATAATCGCTTTATATTTGCCTGTTATAGAAGTATAAACTACGTCGTTATGATTAATTCTTATCATCGGTTTATTTGTTGGAATTTCGACAACGTCGAGATTATATATTTCCCTGAATTCGCTATCTTCCGTTAAAGCAGTACCGGTCATACCCGAAAGTTTTTTATATAACCTGAAATAATTCTGGAAAGTTATAGTCGCTTGGGTTTTACTTTCCCTCTCAATTTTTACACCTTCTTTTGCTTCGATAGCCTGATGCTGGCCGTCGGACCATCTTCTGCCCGGCATTAAACGCCCTGTAAAAGAATCTACAATTATTACCTGATTATCTTTAATAACATAATCAACTTCGTTTTGGTAAACTCCCATAGCTTTTATAGCAATGCTGACATGATGGTTTATTTCAGTATTTTCCGGGTCTGATAAATTTTCTATTCCGAAATATTCCTCGGCTTTTTTTATGCCGTGTTTTGTTAAAACAGCCGTTTTCGCTTTTTCATCGACAATATAATCTTCTTTTACGTCGTCATAAGATTCTTTGTCTTCCATTTCTTTTATTTTAAACATTCTCATTTTTTTTACAAGTTTATCTGTCTTTTCGTATAAATCTGTCGATTTGTCGCCTTGTCCCGATATAATAAGGGGAGTTCTCGCTTCGTCTATCAATATAGAGTCAACCTCGTCTACGATTGCGAAAGGGTGTCCTCTTTGCACCATTTCTTCTTTATATATAGCCAAATTGTCCCTGAGATAGTCAAATCCCATTTCGTTGTTCGTGCCGTAAGTTATATCGGCATTATATGCTGCCTGACGTTCTTTTTTTGATAAATCATGAACTATAAGCCCTACGCTCATTCCTAAAAAATTATATATTTTGCCTATTTCTTCGCTTCCTACACGGGCAAGATAATCGTTGACCGTGACGATATGCACGCCTTCGCCTGTCAAAGCGTTCAAGTAACCGGGCAGGGCTGAAACGAAAGTTTTCCCCTCTCCGGTTTTCATTTCGGCTATTCTACCCTGATGTAAGATAATACCTGTGATTACCTGTACTCTGAAAAGACGTTTATGCAAAACCCTGTCCGATGTTTCAACGACTGCGGCGTAAGCTTCAGGTAAAATATCGTCGAGGGTTTCTCCGCTTGATAACCGTTGTTTTAATATATTTGTAGTATTTTGCAATTCTTCATCGCTCATATTTTTATATTTATCGGCAAGCGCATCAACTTTTTGACAAATCGGCTCGATTTTTTTTAATTGACGTGATGAATATGTGCCGAAAATACTTTTGATTAATCCCATAATATATATTAACCTCCAAGATTTTAAATTAATTAAAAATTCTGCAATAACCGGCCATTTCGATAAGCTGCTGGCCTTGTTCGGTTATTAAGAAATCGCGCAGTTTTCTCGCCGGAGAATCAACCGGTTCGTCGCCTCTCATAACGGCAAAATAATTTGCGGTAAACGGATAAGTTTCATTTATTAAATTTTCATTATCCGGTGCGATTCCATCTATTTTCAAGACTTTTATATTTTCGTTTTTATAAAGATTATTAATATAATAATAATAAGTGTATCCTATACTTGCCTTGCCGTTTTTATACTCGGCGATAGCGTCAACCAGCCACCCCATTCCGCCGATAACCTGAGTATCTATCGGTTTAATTAATTGCTTGCCCTGCATAACCATTTCTTCCATAACAGTTTGGCTCCCGGAATTAGGTTCTCTCTGATATGCCTGTATTTCTATGTCTTCGCCGCCAAGTTCTTTCCAGTTTGTTATTTCTCCGGTATATATCGCCTGAATTTGTTCAACGGTGAGACTTTCAATTGGGTTTTCTTTATGGGTGATAAAAACAAATCCGTCTTTTGCAATAGGAGTAATGTCAAGTTCAACTCCCAAATATTCAGCAAAATATACTTCTCCGGTAGACGGCGGTGTGACAAAAATTAAATATTTAGGATCAGAACGTCCGTATCTGCGTTCTATAAGATTTATATAAGCGTAATGCGTCGTACTGTGAGTATATCCGATATATTCTTCGTTTAGTTTTGCATCAGTATAATCATAAAATTGTCTGAATAATTCTGCCGTAATAGGGATTGTGGCGGTAGAACCATCAATTATTCTCAACATATCATTTTCGGATATAACTGGGTTCTCAATAATTTTTTGCCAATTATCAGGCCTTTTTAGCATAACGTTTACATTTGGGCTCATGTCCGCGGGAATTATATCGTCTTTATCAATATCCTCTTTATTTTTTATCAAAAATATATATTCGCATTCATTTTCTCCCCACGACGCGGTTATTTTATATACTCTCCCGGCGATATAACATAATTTATCGCTGTTTATCATATATGAATTCATAGGAGTGAATAGTTCATAATATTTCGAATCCCAGTTATTATAATTATTTTCATCAAATTTATCTATAATAAAAGAATATTTATTATCATTTATTTCATACATAATTTCAAATGTTTCGACTTCTGATGATATATTATCGTTGTCATTAAAATAAGATACAGTTATAAATTCATATTCGATTTTTATTTTATCTGGATTATTCTCCATAAAATCTATCGTAATAATATCATTTGTATTTACTTCGACCAGATTTTCCATTGTCGGATTTTCTGTAAATACATGCTGATACGCGCTCAGTTTGTCATATATATTTCCGTTCCATTTATTTGGCAGTTTATAATAAATTATTTTTGTATTGTTGATTGTTATAGTTATTTCCGGATAATTTTCAGTTTTATTACAACCAGATAAATTTATAAAGCATATTATAAACATTAAAAATAAAAAAGTTTTTTTATTCATAACTATCTTCTTTCGGTTTTATTATTAAAATAGTTAATTAAATTATTATACAATAATATAAAATTAATTACCATAATAATATAAATTTTTTTACAATTATGCGTTAAAATTTAGATATAATATAAAATTCAAAAGGAAATAATATGATAAACGTTGTTTTAATAGAACCTGAAATACCTCAGAATACGGGAAATATCGCAAGAACATGCGCGGCAGTTGGAGCAAACTTGCATTTAGTAGAGCCTCTGGGATTTAAAATTGACGATGCTAAATTAAAAAGGGCAGGGCTTGATTACTGGCATTTTTTGGATATAACATATTATAAAAATACAGAAGATTTTTTTATTCAAAATAAAAATAAGAATTTATATTTTTTTACAACAAAAGCCGCGAAATTATACAGTGAAATAAAATATAAAGAAAATCCTTATTTGATTTTCGGCAAAGAAACTGCGGGAATATCTGAAGATATATTAAAACAAAACCTTGATTTTTGCGTGAGGATTCCCATGAAAGATAATTTACGCAGTTTAAATTTGTCAAACGCCGTTGCCATAGGAGTTTACGAAGCGTTGCGGCAGAATAATTTCGACGGATTAAAATTCGAGGGTAAATTCAAAGATTTATAAAATTTATAATTCGTATTTTTTAACCAAATAACGCCCGGTATCAAGCATTAACAAAGAAGCGTTTAAATATAATTCGACTGGAAATCTTGAAATAAAATTATCGGCTTCAAAAGTAAAATCGCCATCGTAATTTATATTTTTAAGAGTGTTAATAATTTCATCCCAGTTTAATTGCTGCGTAAATGGCAAAGTGTGTAAATCATTTATTTTATCGTTATCGTGAACATGAATGGCTTTAAGCCGGTCATGCCCGAGTGTGTTTATCAGTTCAACGGCAGAAAGCGAGCCGCTTCCCTGCATTTCAGCGTGACCTATATCGAGGCATGCCGTAAAATAATCTTTATCGAGAGAATCAAGATAATCTGTAAATTCATTGGAATCCGCACAAACTCCGGGTGTAACTTTCTTTTCTTTATCGTCCCAGTTCCACATATTTTCAAGCGCAATTTTTACGTTGTATTTTTTACAGTAGGGGAGAAGATTATTATAAAAATTTATGTTAAAATTTTTTTGCTCATGATAACTATAATTTAACAAAGTTATCGGGTGAACAATTATTATTTTGCCGCCGAGTATCGATGCTATTTCCATAGCTTTTATAATAGCTGAAATAATAATTTCATTATATCCGTTTTTTATTTGATTTTCGTTTGGATATTGAATATACGACGGGAATGGCGCGTGTGACTGATTAAATATTATATTATTTTCGTCGGCTGTTTTTTTGAGAGATTTTGCATATTCACGATAATCATTTTTACATAACGGGTGATTTGAATTTAAAATATTAAACATAGAATAGTCCAAAGCGTCAAATCCGACTTTAGCGAGAAATTTTATTGAGTCATGGTCTCCGAATTTTTCAGCGAACCCCGCTGTTTGCGTTGAAATCAACATGATTTTACCTCTATAATAAATTAATATATTTTTTATAATTATATCATATTAAAATTATCTATTCAAGAACCGTTTGATTTATATTTTCTCACTCCGAATTTCCAGAACATATATGCCGGAATAATAAACAGCATTGCGATAAAAGGCGTAAACATATAAAATTTATTTGTGCTTTTTCCCAGAACATACATCAACGGATAATATTGAAATAATGCGTGCGGGATAACAAACGTAAAAAATTTTAATACAGACTCGCCGTATATCGCAAACGGATACTGCCCGAAATTTCTGCCGCCGTCTGTGAATACATTCATAAATTCCAATCCCTCAAGAGTGAAAAAACAAATTCCCGCATATATCAAAAATAACGACGAAAAAACTATAACGCCGGATATAATCATCATGACATAAGTAAAAATCCTGCCGGTAGTCCAAACAACATTTCCAACACAAACGGCGTAAATCAATATAGTGATACCCGATATTAGTCCGGCTATACGCGTAAATTCTATTTTCCCTGATAAAACAAGAAATATTTCGTTTCGCGGCCGAACCATAATTCTGTCAAATTCGCTGTTTCTTACAATCGACGGGAATGTATCAAATCCTCTCGCAAAACATTCGGCCAACGCAAACGCTATTATAACATTTGCCGCGCAAATCAAAACGTCTTCAACAGTAAATCCCTGAACTGAATTATATTTGTCAAATAAAAAAAATATTATGATTATTTCACCGGCTGTTATAAAAAATCTGCCGGTTACGAGAAAAATAAAAGAGGCTTTATATTGCATCAGGCTTTTTAAATGCATAGAAAAAAACTTAAAATATAATTTCATGTTTTAATTAACCTCCTTGAACTATAACTTTTTTCAACGCTTTTTTTATAAAAAATTTCCCCGTAATATAAAATACAATTATCCAGAATATTTGCACGCCGATTTTAAATAACGCTTCTTGTTTATTTATATACCCTGAATATATAAAAAACGGCATACTTTGCATTGACGCGAACGGCAGAAGATTTACGATTTTTAAAATATTTTCAGGGAAAAAGGGCAGGGGAATTATAAATCCCGATAATAAATCAGACATAGCCATGCCGACCATTCTTATTCCCGATCCGTTTATAGTATAAAACGAAATAATATAATAATATAAACAATATAAATTTACAAGAACAAACGCGCAAATCACAGATATTATAAATAAAATAAATGTGATAATATCCTGCGGCGGTATTAAACCGAACGGCTTGGGTAATAAAACCGAAACGATTAATATAGGCAAACAACGTAAAATAACTTTTGACAGTCTTGTCGCCATATTTTTTACGAGCCACATATTATACAAATCAACCGGACGCACAAGTTCATAAGCGATATTGCCCGATATTATATCGTCGAATATACTCATATCCCACATATAAATTCCAAATAGAGCAAGCAAAGCTTGATTTAGCCATGTATAAGACGCAAACTGTTGAAATTGCATGGGAAAATTTGCCGGATTTTCCGAATAAAACGCATGAAATAATAATATATTCATAAATCCCCACGCAAATTGCGTAGCAATTCCTGCCCAAGCTGCGATTCTATACTGCAATCCGTTGATAAATCTAATTTTAAAAAGAGTTATGTAACTTATATAACTCATAATATTTCATACTCCTTGTACATTTCAGCGATTGTTTCATCTATATTTTTGTCTCCGCGTTTTAAATCAGCGAAAGAACCGTCAAGTAATATCTCGCCTTTGCCGATTAATAATATTCTTTCGGTTATAGCTTCTATATCCTGCATATCGTGAGTTGTCAAAATAATAGTAGTATTTTTTTCTTTGTTTATCTTTTTAATAAAACTTCTGACTGCGATTTTTGATACAGCGTCTAACCCGATCGTCGGCTCGTCTAAAAATAAAATTTTGGGGTTGTGCAAAAGAGAAGCCGCAAGTTCACACCTCATACGCTGCCCGAGACTTAATTGTCTTGCCGGAGTTCTCACAATTTGGGATAAATCAAGTATTTTAGTAAGTTCATTAAGATTATTTTTATAGATTTCGTTCGGCGTTTTATATATATCTTTGATTAATTCAAACGAATCAATAACCGGAACATCCCACCATAATTGACTGCGTTGTCCGAATACAACGCCGATTTCTTTAACATGATTGATCCTGTCTTTCCATGGGATTCTGCCGTTTATTATGCATTCGCCGCTGTCAGGATTTAAAATTCCGCTCATAATTTTAATCGTTGAGCTTTTTCCGGCTCCGTTGGGTCCGATATATCCGACCATTTCGCCGTCGTTAATCGTAAATGAAATATTTTTTAGAGCATGTATATATTCGTATTCGCGTTTGAAAAATGCTTTGAACGCTTCTTTAAAACCCGCGTTGCGCCTCGCAACTTTAAATGTTTTGCAGATATTTTTTAATTCAATCATAAAAATCACCGTTTCTTCTGGATTTTTTTGTAAAAACAACAAAACCGAACGACCGCATAAAAAATTTATGCGGTTATTCTTCTATAATTTATATTTGAATTTCAGGAATTTTTATTATATATCATAAATTGAAAAATGTCAAGATAAAATTAAAATATTTTTTACGGATTTACGATAAACTCTCCGCCTCTGCATTCTTTTAAATACTTCAAAGCGGCAACCTGTCCGGTAAATTCTAATTCCCCGTTAAAATACGGATCATGCCAGCCTTCTATATCTATAGTTCCGGTGTATCCGTTTTTGTATAATACCGAGCATATTTTTTTCCAGTCTGTATCGCCGTAACCGGGCATTCTGTCGCGTGTGTACCATTTTGCGCCGTCTATACCATATTCTTTTATAGAATCCCAGTCGATATTTGCGTCTTTACCGTGTACATGATATATTTTATTCGCGTATTTTTTTAATGATTTAAATGGATCGCGAAGCTGAGCCAAATGATGCGCGGGTTCCCATTCAAGACCTATATTATCATACGGCACAGCGTCAAACATCATATCCCAAGCAAGAGGCGAGTTTGCGATATTAAACGAACCGCCGTGCCAGTTTCCTCCCATGTAGCAATTCTCAAAAGCAATTTTTACGCCTTTGTCATTAGCTCGTTTTGCGAGTTCTGTAAATACTTCTTTAAATCTTGGAATATTTTCTTCTACCGATTTACCGTCGAGACGGCCTGTAAATCCTGTGACTATATTTGCTCCGAAAAGATAAGCGTTATCTATGCATTTTTCCCATTCTTTGATTTTATCTTCGTCCCTTAACGGATTAGTAAAAATAGATAAACATGAAACTTCAAGACCGCTTTCTCCGATGGCGTCTTTTATTTTTTGCGAAAGTTCTGAAAAATCCGTATCGCCGATAGTCTGCCAGTAATTTATGACAAAACACTCGAATTTATTTTCAATTAATTTAGGTATCCATTGCAAAACGCCTGAGCCGTCAACAAGAGTTCCGATTTTAATTAATCTCATAATAAAACCTCCGTAAAATTTAAAATTTATATTATTTTATATTGCTTAAAGTAGTTAAAATAAATTCAATACTTCCGGTTATTTTTATATTATTTATTCCTGCCGGAAAAAAATAGCTGTCTCCTTTAATAATTTTATATTTTTTATTTTTATAAATAATTTCACCTTTACCGTCAAGACATATAACAGAACAAAAATAACCGGGGCAGTTTATATTTGTTTTCTTTAAAGTTTTCAAATCAAAACGACTAACGAAAAAATATTCGCATTGGGATAAAACTTCCAACCACGGAATTTTATCGTCTTTTATTTTCGGGTTTACATACTCCGTTTTTGTCTTGATACACACGTCCAATGCTTTATCTATATGCAATTCTCTCGGATTTCCGTTTGTATCAACTCTGCTATAATCATAAAATCTGTAAGTTGTGTCAGAGTTTTGTTGTATTTCGGCAATTAAAATACCTTCGCCGATTGCGTGAACTAATCCAGCCGGAATAAAATAAACATCGCCGCGTTTTACTTCTATATAATTTAAGCAATTTTCGAATTTATTGTTATCTATTAAATTTTGCAAATCTTCACGAGTATAATTATTATTTAATCCATAAACTATTTTCGCTCCGGGTTTGCAGTCTATAATATACCACATTTCAGTTTTGCCAAATTCATTTTCGTGTTTTTTTGCGTATTCGTCGTCAGGGTGAACCTGCACGGATAAATTTTGTTCAGCGTCGATAAATTTTATCAATATAGGAAATTTATCAGATTTATAATCCGGTGAAACGATTGATTTGTCTAATTTAAATAAATCTTCAATAGTTTGATTCGCGTATTCGCCGTTTTCGATTATATTTACTCCGTTTTTATGTACTGTCAATTCCCATGATTCCGCTATTTTTTTATTTGGATTATCAGATTTTTTATATTCTGACGCGAGCCTGTTTCCGCCCCATATCGCGTCTTTTAACACAGGCTTTAATTTCAATGGATATAAATTTTTTATACACATGATTTTATCTCCGTTTAAATTATAATATAAATATTAAATTTTTATTAATTCTGCATAAATTTGCATAATATAAAAAATTATGTAAAAAATATATATGATTTCATAAGTTTTATAATAAATTAAATTAAAATTTGGAGGTTTATATTTTTTATGTCGAAATCAAAAAATAAAAACAACAGAAAAAATGACGCAGGCGAAAATAGCAATAAATCATCGGAAATGGCAAATAAAATTGATTCAAATCAAAATCAAAAACAAAACAATCAAAAAGATAATATGGCAAAACAACAATTCAAATAATTGTATTTAAAAGAAAACCTATACGGTTTTCTTTTATTTTACTTTATATTTTAATTTATGTCAATCAAAAATATAATATAATTTAATATTCTAAAATTTCAAAAAAAGTTATTGACTTTTTTTTTATGTTGTGGTATAATTTATATCTCTTGCAATTTATATCAAAAAATAATAAAATTCGAGGGGGGTTTTTATGATACCGGATGCGCTTAATTTTAATAAGACTAAAGAAAAAGAAATGGAATACCTGATTGAAATTATTGAAGATTTGAAAGTAGAAAGCGAAAAAATTCAGGAGGCGATCGAAAAACAAAGCGAGGCAATTCAGGAGACTAAAAGTTATATGCACGATAAAGTTTATGAGATGGACCCGATAGAACTAAAACTCAACAGGCAATATGTCGCTAATATGGTAGATTCAGCGTATGGTTTAGTTGCTAAAAATAAAAGATTTCTAAAGATGATTAATTCTCCCTATTTTGGAAGAATTTCTTTTTTGTTTGACGACAAGAAATCAGCCGAAGGAATAAAACGGGGGTCGATTGTTTTAAACGACGGCAGTTTCCAGATTTATATCGGCATATATTCTTTTATAAAAGACATAAAAAATATTATTTACGACTGGCGTTCGCCGATTGCGAGTATGTTTTACGATTTTGAAGTAGGCAGGGCAGAGTATATCGCGCCTAAAGGGGTCATGACCGGAGATATAAATCTTAAAAGACAATATAAAATAAACGACGGCAAAATGGAATATATGTTTGAAAGCGATTTAGTCATAGACGACGAGATATTACAGGAACAGTTAAGCAAAGCCACAAGCGATAAAATGAAAAATATCGTCGCGACTATCCAAAAAGAACAAAACGCGATAATCCGCGACGAAAGTTCTGATATTTTGATTATACAGGGAGTCGCTGGGTCGGGAAAAACTTCGATTGCTTTGCACAGGGTCGCGTATTTATTATATAGATTAAAAGATAAAATATATTCTGAAGATATGATGATAATTTCACCCAATAAAGTTTTTTCGGATTATATTTCGAATGTTTTACCTGAACTCGGCGAAGACCAGATACTGCAAATGACTTTTGACAATATTGCCGAACATGAACTTGACCCTATATGCGAATATCAAAATTTTTACGGTCAGATTTCAGAACTTCTCGAAAATTATGACCAAAATTTAATAGAACGGATAAAATTTAAATCAACTAATGAATTTTTAAATAAAATAAACGAATATATAGATTATGTTGAACAGACTAATTTTATACCTGAGAATTTTGAATATATTCAGGACGAAAACGGGAGTTATGAATTATCGAGAGTTTTTGAAATTTCGGAATATTATCTTAAAAACAGATTTATCGCGTATAAAAGATTTCCCGCAATGAAACGCATTGACATGATAATCGAGGAAATAATAGATAAAATAATGGATTTTTATGATATAAAAGAAACTAAAATAAAAAAAATCCAGATCAGAAATAAAATTTATTCGATGTTCAAAGATTCAAAAGATATAATAAAAATATACAGTGATATGTATAAATATATCAAAGCCGAAAAAATGTATGTCGAGAAAAAAGTAAAAATAAACAGGACTATAAAAACAATCAAAGGCGAAAAAGTACAAAAAGTCGAAAGATATTTAATTGCGTATGATGATATTGCCCCGTTGTTATATTTAAAAAGCATGATTTTCGGAGTTGACAGCTTTTTGTATGTCAAGCATTTATTAGTAGATGAAATGCAGGATTATTCACCTGTGCATTACGCGTTTTTTAATAAATTATTTGTGTGTAAAAAAACTATTTTAGGCGACGTCAGTCAGCTTGTTAATCCGTTTAATAAAGAATCTTCACAAGAGCAGATTTCGGCTATATACGAAAAATTCCCAAAAACAAAAGTCACGAATATGACGCTGCTTAAAAGCTACAGGTCAACAGCGGAAATCACGGATTTCGCGAAAAAGATAATAAAAAACGATAAAATGCAGGTTATAGAACGTCACGGCGATAAACCTGACTTGATAAAATGCGAAAATCTCGAAGAACAAGCCGAAAAGATATTTGAATTAAATAAAAAATATATAAACAGAGGATTTAAATCAAACGGGATAATATGCAAAACTGATAAACAGGCCGAAGAATTATATAATATATTAAAATCAAAGCCAGATTTTGATATAACTTTACTGACAGAAAAAAGCGAAAAATTCGATAATAAATTAGTTATTACAACGGCATATCTTGCAAAAGGCTTGGAATTCGACTGTGTGATTTTACCCGGAGCAGATAAAAATAATTACAAAAACGAAATCGACAGACAAATGATTTATATAGGCATAACCAGAGCATTGCATAAACTGACGTTATTATATACAGGAGAAATCACAGATTTTTTAAAATAAAAATTAAAAAAGCGTTCGGGTTAAATATGACGTTCTGTTGTCAGGTTATGTGTGATATAATAAAGTTATAAAAATTGCTTTATGCGAAAAATTTATATTTTCGGAAGTGGTGATGAAAGTTTTAATATGGTAAAAGAAAAAATAATATATCGTATTTTGGAACGCGATGAAATCCGTAAATTAAACGAGATTGACCGCTATGAAATTGTAGAAGAAGTATATTATTTCAAGAACGGGAAATTGGTTCTCGAAAAAGAATACCGGGAAATCATAGACATTTCAGACATATCCGGAGTGATTGAAGATTATATTGAGGATTACGACGACGGCGGGACGTTCATAGGCGCGTTTGACGGAGAGAAACTGGTTGGTTTGAGTGGTATAGGCGGGAAACTAATCGGCGAAAATAAAGATATGATACAGCTGACTTCTCTGTGGGTCAGCAACAAATACAGGAAAAAAGGAATAGGTAGACAGCTTATCTCCATGCTGAAAGAAAAAGCGAAGCAGTCAGGTGCGAAAAAATTATATGTTTCCGCAATGTCGTCGAAAAACACCGTCGATTTTTACTGCGGCTCAGGGTTTGACCTGACAACACCGGTCAAAGAACTTTTTGAAGACGAACCGAAAGATATACACATGGATATGTTGATATAAAAGTGCCGCATCTACTAATAAACATTTTCTTCAGTTATACATTATGAACAGTTGTTATCGAAAAATGCGCCGAATAATAAATATAAGAGGAAATTTATGAAAACAAGAACAAATCATTTATTATCCCAAGTTGCTGAATTATATCCTTTTGATGTCAATACAATCCGTTTAATTAACAGCGATAAATATTCCCCGAATGATATTTATTCATTTACAAAAGATAACAAAAAATATATTTTACGCATAGCAACACATAGCGAAAATAATCTTTTTAAAACTACCGGAGAAATGGAATGGCTTGCGTTTTTACATGAACGCAGTATCCCGGTTTCTATGCCGTTACCCATGAAAAACGGACAGTTGGTTGAGTCTCTTATATCTTCTGATAATAAGTATCACGCCGTTTGCACGTTTGAAAAAGCCAAAGGGAAACATTGTGAAAAAAATAATCCCAATACTTGGAATCAATATATTATCGAAGATTGGGGATATGTAATGGGGTGTATGCACTTTGAAACAAAAGATTTTCAAGTATCTGATTCACGTTATATGCGCGGAGTATTCGACGGTAAAGATATTGACGGCAGCGATATTCTTGAAAAAGTTTTTTCGCAAATTCCGGATATACAAAAGTACGCAGATAATCTTATCCCAAATTTATTGTCTTTGCCGCGTACAAAAGATACTTATGGATTAATACATAACGACATGCACCAAAACAATTTTCTTGTTAAAAACAATAAAGTTCATGTATTTGATTTTGATGACAGTATTTATGGGTATTTTGCGCTTGATATAGGGATTGCTTTACAGCACGCTTTACATAATGCCGACGGAAATCAATCAAAAGCTGAGAAAATAATATATAGTTTTATGCAGGGATATAAAAAAGCAAATACTCTGGATACACATTCGCTTAAAAGTATATTGTCTTTTATGAAATACAGGCAATTATGCAATTTCGCATGGTGTTATCCTGATAATGTGGGGAAAAACGAACAGGAAAATATATTGAATGGACTTACAGTACGGGGTTGTTTGATTACTGAAGAAATGTTTATTATATAAAATAAAAATTAGGGAGGTGTATAAAAAATGGTTAAATCAAGATGCGGTATTTTTTGCGAACCGTTAAAATGCAAGGAAACTTTCGATATTGATTGCCCGGGTTGCGTTGCAATGGAAAAACCTTTTTGGGGCGAATGCGATATAAAGATTTGCTGCGAAGACAAAAAATTAGAGCATTGCGGATTATGTGTTGATTTCCCGTGTGATATATTAAAATCATATTCTTATAGCGGCGACGAACACGCTGATAACGGCGCAAGAATTGAAAGGTGTAAAAAATGGGCGAGGGGTGAGAATAATTAATACAGAATTAAATTTAAAATATTCAGAAAATGAACAGGAAGTCACTGAGCGTTATTTAAACGCGGTCAATGATTTTATAGAGACGGCAAAAAAAGACGTGAATGTTATCGCGGTAGTAGTTATGGGCAGCCTTGCAAACGATGTTGTATGGGAAAAAAGTGATATTGACGCGACGGTGGTTGTCCGAGATCAAAAAATAACGGTATCTGAATTTTGTCTTGACGCTGACGGCATTGTTTTAAATATGAATGTGCAGGAACGCAGTTCGTTTGTGCGAATGCTTGAAAGCGGAGGATTTGTAAATTCTTTTTTATCGAAAGCAAAAGTAATGTACACGACAGACGAGAGCATAACAAAAATGGTTGAAAATAATCAGCTAATCGGAGAAAAAGACGCGCAAAGATCAGCTCTTTTCGCTGCCTGCGACGCGGTTTGCTATATTGAAAAAGCCGAAAAATGGCTTTATGTAAAAAAAGATTATACATATTGCAGATATTATATAATAAAAATAGCTGAAGCCATGGCAAACATGGAAATATGGAAAGCAAAAGAAGCGCCGGGCAGGGAAGTACTTCAAAGAGCGCAAGTCTTAAATCCAAAATTGATTGAGCGGTTTTATTATTACCCGATGAGCAAAGAATTATCAGGAGAAGAACTCGAAAATTTAATAAAAGAAGCAGACGATTATTTAATGCAGAATATTGATTATATATCTGCCCCGATTTTTGAATTTTTAGCTGACGGTGAAATAAAAACGCTGACTATGTTTTACAGGAAGTTTCGTGCGGGAGGACATTTTTTAGTGCATTTGCTTGAATATCTTGTTTCAAAAGGCATAATCGATCAAGCCGGCGAAACAATCAGAATAACTCCTAAAAGCCGACCGAGTTTTGAAGAACTTGCATTTATGTTGATAAAAAAAATATAATCTAAATAAATTTATAAAAATATTTTCTAAAACCTATTGACATTTTTAAAATAATATAGTAAAATAAAAGTAAATAGAATTTACTTTTATTTTTTATTTGGGGGTGGAAAATTTGAACGGATTTTTAATTGATTTAACTACATATCAAAAGGTGTTTTTTGTAATATCAGCTTCTTCTACTATTATATTAATAATTCAAACGATTCTTGCATTAATCGGAATAGCAAACAATAACGATACCGAACTTGGGGAAAGCCATATAGTCGGCGATAGCGGAGATACAGATATTGACGTTGATATGAGCGTTGATACGGGAGCAATGGAAATAGATATAGATATGGACGGAAATATTGAATTTGACGCAAATATCGATTCGATAGATTCCGGAGGAGACGTAAATATTGACCACGACTATTCAATTAACGACACAGATAATACAAGCGATCAAAGTTATGCGCATCAATATGATACTCACGGATTAAGATTATTTACCGTAAGAGGAATAATGGCGTTTTTAATGATGGGGAGCTGGGTTGGATTTTTACTTTCCAGAGCCAAAGTTCCTGAAGTTATCGCAACAATCTGCGCTTTTATAAGCGGTATGATTGCGCTTGTATTTATCGCTAAAATCATGCAGTTATTAATGGGGTTACAGGAAGACGGCACGATAAAAGTTAAAAACACGCTCGGGCAAATCGGGCAGGTTTACATAAGAATTCCCGGAGAAGAAAAGGGAAGAGGTAAAGTAAACGTAACGGTTCAGGAAAAACTTTGCGAATTTGAAGCGGTGACAGAAAAAAGCGAAACTATAAAAACAGGTGAAATGGTATATATCACAGACGTCAGGGCAGGGAATGTATTAGTAGTTGAAAAAGTAGAAAAAGAATAAACAAATTTAAATTTATATATAAACGGGAGGTGCTAATCGTGAAGAATATGCAAAAATATCCGGCAAATTCTATAGAATTCAAAATAAAAAGGCGATGGTGGATTTGGGTTATAGGCATATTATTTAATATACTGGCGATAAGATTTTATTTTATAAAAGTTTATTTATTCTTTTTTATTGTTATTATTTGCGATATTTTTGCTCTTTCCGAAGCCTCGCATCACCGTTATATTATAAGCGATAAATTTTTATATATCGAATGTATAGTATATCCGGGATTAGAAATACTGCTCGATTCAATTACAGCGGTAGACAATGCGACGCTTATGACATTCAGGGGAGCAGGAGTAAAAATATACGAAGAATCTTTGGGAGCGTTTAAAATAACATATTCGGAATATAAAGGCAGAATGAAAACAGTTATTGTCACCCCTAAAAACCGGAAAGAGTTTATTGTAGAGCTTTCTTCGCGTATAGATAAAAAAGTGATTTTAATAGACAATATTGAAAGCGCGTTTAAAAAGAAAAAAGATAAATTATAAATTATTAAGATCAAATGGAGGTTATAATTAATGAATATTATTCTTATTATCACAGAGAGCAGTATATTATTTTTATTTATTTTACTTGGCGTATTGTTCTCGTTTGGAAAAGGAGCTTTTTTAATTGCGGGATATAATACAATGAGTAAAGCAGAAAAAGAAAAATATAATAAAACTGCATTATGCAAGTTTATAGGAAAAATAATGTTTGCCTTGAGTTTTTGTATTGCGTTATGGTTTTTAAGCGATATTTTAAAAATAATGTGGATATTATATACGGGGCTTATTTTATTTTTTGCAGTTATTATTTTTGCTTGGTTTTACGCAAATACATGTAACAGATTTAAAATTTAATTAAATAAAAATTATTCATGGAGGATTAAATTATGTCAAATTTATGGATTTTAACAGGGATTTTCGTGTTTTTATTTTTTTCGACGGTTATAATATTTTTGTCAAGATATAAAAAATGCCCGTCTGATAAAATTTTGGTTGTTTATGGCAAACTTGGCAAAGACAACGAAGGAAATGCGAGAAGTTCAAAATGTATGCACGGCGGCGCGACTTTTATAATGCCCGTGGTTCAGTCTTATCAATATTTAGATCTTACGCCTATTTCTATAAGCGTGGATTTGCGTAATACTTTGAGCCGGCAAAATATAAGAATCGACGTTCCGTCAAGATTTACCGTGGGCATATCAACGGAACCCGGTATTATGCAAAATGCCGCGGAAAGATTATTGGGATTGCCGCTCAGCGAAGTGCAGGAATTGTCAAAAGATATTATTTTGGGTCAGTTGAGACTTGTCATAGCTACTATGAATATAGAAGAAATCAATTCTGACAGAGATAAATTTCTTGAATCTGTATCAAGCAACGTAGAATCTGAACTAAAGAAAATAGGCTTGCGTTTGATAAACGTAAATATCACGGATATAAGCGATGAATCCGGATATATTCAGGCATTGGGAAAAGAAGCTGCGGCAAAAGCTATAAACGACGCAAAACGCACGGTTGCGCTACGCGATAAAGAAGGAGCAATCGGAGCAGCCGACGCAACACGCGATCAGCGCGTATCTGTATCATTAGCTGACTCTGACGCGATTAAAGGCGAAAACGAAGCTAAAATGAATATAGCAAAATCAAACGCTGAAAGACGCGAACGCGAAGCTGAAGCTTTAAGGCTTGCAACTGCCGCTGAAAAAGTACAGCAGGCGTTAGCCGACGAAGAAGCGTTTGAATCACAGAAAAAAGCAGAATTTGCGAGAGCTGATTTTGAGAGAGCAAGGCAGGAAGCCGACGTTATCGTAAAAGTAAATATAGATAAACAACAGCTTGAAATTCAGGCAGAAGCTGAAGCCGAACAAGTACGCCGTAAAGCGGCAGGTGAAGCTGATGCTATACTCGCAAGATTAACTGCCGAAGCTAAAGGCAATCAGGAAATATTATTGCGTCAGGCTGAAGGATTCGGTAAAATAGTTGAAGCTGCTGGCGGAGATGTGAAGTCAGCTATACAGTTAATGATTGCCGATAAAATAGACGAACTCGTTAAAATTCAAGTCGAAGCTATCAAAAGTCTTAAAATCGATAAAGTCACAGTTTGGGATAGTATGGGCAGTGACGGAAAAAGTCCTGCGACGGCTAATTTCTTATCAGGAATGTTAAAATCCGTACCGCCGCTTAATGAAATGTTTAAAATGGCCGGAATGGAAATACCGCAGTATTTGGGAAGTAATATAGAAAACGCAGACGAAAATGTTGAAAGCGTGGGTTAATTATGAAAAAATTATTTATAATATTATTAATTTTTTCGATTAATTTAAATATTTTCAGTTGTACTGAAAAAAAAATAGAACCCGAAGTTGACGAAATAACTACATATATTACAGAAAATATAATAATTGGCAAAAGTTCAAAATATGAACTCGGCGGATTGTTGACTATACCAGATAACGCAACGGAAGAAAAGCCGTGTCCGGCAGTAGTGCTGGTACACGGCTCAGGTCCGAGCGATATGGACGGTGTTCCTAAAGTATATCCGGATTATCCCAATAAACCGTTTTTGGATATAGCAGATTATTTATCGACTCACGGAATCGCAGTTATACGCTATGACAAACGAACATTTACGCACGGAACAAAAATGATAAACGAATCTGGAAGTTTTACAGTTTACGAGGAAACGATAGAAGACGCTATATTAGCGGCTGAAATATTAAAATCTGATTCGCGTATAAATAAAAATAAAGTTTTTATTATCGGACATAGCCTTGGAGGTATGCTTGCTCCGCGTATTCATGCGGAGGGCGGTGATTTTGCCGGAATAATATCATTCGCAGGTTCTCCGCGTTCTTTGATTGAAATAATGCGCGACCAAAGTTTTGCGGCAAATATGGCTATTATTGAAACTCTTGAAGGTGAAGAATTAGAGGAAGCGTTGATTATAATGGAAACGTTTGACGAAGATTGGAACGCTTACTGGAGCGAATATTTAGATATATCTGACGAGAATGAAGCAAAAAACACAATAATACCGGGTCTTGGCGGTTGTTCTGTTTATTACATGCAGGATTTGGGAAAAATACCCGTTTCGGAATATATAAAAAATATCACAGTCACATTTTTAATTATGCAAGGCTCAGCCGATTTTCAAGTATATGTTGATAAAGATTATAGTTTATGGCAGAAATTGCTTGCGGGTCGGTCAAATGCTACGTTTAAATTATACGAAGGATTAAATCATATGTTTATGAAATCAACGACAAAGGATATAGAAGAATATTTCATCGTAAGCCATGTTGAAGAACAAGTTTTGATTGATATTGTTGAATGGATAAAGGCAAATTAATAATTTTTATAAAAAAATATTGACAAAAAAATAAATTTATAGTAATATATAAGGGCGGCCCAATAAGGTCGCCCGGTATATATTGTATTAATGCGGATTTAGCTCATCCGGTAGAGCGCGACCTTCCCAAGGTTGAGGTGGCGGGTTCGAGTCCCGTAATCCGCTTATTTTTCTTTTTGAATCAAAAAAGAAAAGTAAGCAAAAGAAAAAATAAATATAATAAACCCCGTCAGATTTAACTCTGACGGAGTTTTGCGGTTTATAATATATAATCTGTAATACAGTCATACCAGTGAACATAAATTTCGCCGTTGACAATGACTTGTTCGTTTTCGGGAAACATTTCGCTCCAGTTGCCTTTGCGGTTGAAATGTTCGTTATAACGTTCGGTTTTCCAGTCGTTTCTGTTGAACCTGCGCCATAAAACAGTTCTGCCGTTTTGGTCTATATACTTTTCTGCGAAAACCGGCGGATTATAAACCGCAAAATCAATAAAACAAACAGTATCATAAATCTTACCGTTTATTTCAACGTTATAACGACCGGTTATATCCGTTGCGGGTTCGTTATTTTTAGAAGTTATAATATTTCCGTTTCTTTTGATAATACCTTTTGGCGACAAATTAATTTCGTCGCCGCAATTATCTTCTCCGCAGTACATATTAAATTCATCGCCGTCTAAAAACGTGTGATATATTTTTATATCGTTTTGCATATAACTTTCGGCGAGAAAACGGCTGTGAGTATCAGTTAATTGTGCGACAAAATTACGGGTACAGTTATCATTTTTATGAGAAGAATTTCCTGTGTTGCGTTCTTCGGAAATAATTTCGACGCCTTCGATTCCATGAACTATTGCGCGTCCCGTAACTTTAATATCATATACTTCGCTGCGCGTGCGTTCTGGAAAATCATACATTGCCCATGTTATTTTTTCACCGAGTTTCGGTATTATAAACCAACCGGGAGCTTCCTCGCATTTTACGTCAAACGGGGTTTTTTTTGATTGCGTTATTTTATATTCCGGCATAATATCGGGTAAAAATTTTGTGTTTTTCATAACTTTTTCTCCTTTTAATTTTTTAGATTCTTTTAATAGGGGAGGGAAAGGATAGGATTTTTTGAAGTTTTGTTTTGCCGTATGTAATCTGCTTTTTACAGTCCCGACAGGGATATTTAATATTGACGCAATTTCAGCCTGCGGTTTATTCTTGAAATAATACAAAAACAAAATTTGTTTATCTTTATCGGCAAGATTGCTTAAAGTTTCACGGACAATTTGCGTATCTGTAATCCCATAACGGTTCATTGAAACTACGTTGTCAGTCATTTCGTCTAACGGAATTTCATGCTTTTTCGCGAGATTCCTGTAAAAATCATTACATTTATTTTTAGCGATTTTTAAAACCCAAGCTTTAAAATTTTCGGGATTCTTAATTTCGCCTATGTTTTTATACGCCGAAATCGCGACTTCCTGAAGTATATCGTCGCCGTCAAATTTTGACGGTAATTTAAAATATACAAACCGTTCAAGCGAAGATTTACACAACAGAAACAATTTTTCAAATTCAATTTTATCCATTCTTTCACCTCCATTTAATTTTTATTTAATTACTTTGAAATCGACTTCATTGATAAAGACGCAAAAGAATATAAAAAGGTTCAAATTTATATTAAAAAATCTAAAAATTTTTACAATGCAGTAAAACAACAGTTTCGACATGCATTGTATGGGGAAACATATCGATTGGTTGTACTTTTTTTAATTCATACGTGGTTTCACATAATAAATTTAAATCACGCGCTAACGTTGCGGGGTCGCATGATATATAAATCAATTTTTTTATTTTTGATTTAATAATACTTTCAATTAATTTTATATCGCAGCCTTTTCTTGGTGGATCAACTATAAGCAAATCAATATTTTCGCCGTTATTTATTAATTCGGGGATTATTTCTTCGGATTTTCCTGTTATAAATTCGGCGTTTTTTATATTATTTAGTTTTGCGTTTTCTTTAGCGTCATTTACGGCTTGGTTAATAATTTCAATACTGTAAACTTTTTTTATATATGGCGAAAGTATAATTGATATAGTTCCGATACCGCAATAAGCATCAATACATATTGCGGTTTTATCAATATTTGCAAATTCAATAATTTTATTATATAATTTTTCTGTTTGAATCGGATTTATTTGATAAAACGAATTTACGGATATTTTGAATTTTTTACCGCATAGATAATCTGTGATATAATCTTTTCCCCATAAAATTTTGTTTTTATCGCCAAGAATAACATTTGTTTTGTTTTTATTAATGTTAAGCATAATGCTTGTCATACCTTTTATTTGCGACAATTTATCTATTAATTCTTTACATTCGAAAAAATTATCGCCGTTTATCACTATGCAAACCATAATTTCACCGGTATAAAATCCGATTCGCGTAAAAATATGCCTGATTAATCCTGTATGATTTATTTCGTTATACGGCGAAAAATCGTTTATATTTTGATTAATAAATATTTTGAAAATATTTATAATTGCAATATTTATTTCATTTGAGATATTACAATTATCCAAATTAATTATATCATGGCTTCTTTTGGAAAAAAAGCCTATATCAACAGAATCAACAGGGTTATCAACAGAACAAACAGGATTTTTATGTATTTGCAAAGCTTTTTCCTTTACAGGAAATTGCGCTTTGTTTCTATAATTATACGGGTTATCCATGCCGATAATTTTTGTTATTATATTATTTATATTTTTAAATTTTCCTATTCTTTCGAGACAATTTGCGACGATTTTCTTTTTATGATTTAATTGAGCGTTATAATTCATATACTGGAGAGAACAACCTCCGCATTTATCGGCAATATCGCATTTTGATTTTATTCTGTCAGAAGACTGACTGATTATTTTTATTAGTTTACCGTAACCATAAGTTTTATTTGTTTTTAAAATTTTAATTTCAACGAAATCTCCGGGAATGGTTTTTTCTGTAAAAACTATAAAATTTTCGATTTTACCGATACCTTGACCGTCGCTGCTTAAATCAATTATTTTAATTTTATATATTTCATTTTTTTTGATAATCATAATTAAAAATATTTCTCCGCTATGATTTTTGTTAATTATATAATACAATTCAAATATTAACAATAAATGTATTGCAAAAAAATTGTATAATTGATATAATAAAAATATCATTATAAAAAATACGGAGAATATAAATATTATGGCTCGAAAGAAAAAGAAAAACGCTATAAATAACAAATCAATATTAAGTATTATTGTTATTATAGCTTTGATTATTTTTGGATATTTATATAAAGACGAAATCGGCGATTTTGTAAGCGATATATTAGAAAATAATAATATAGATTTATCTGGTAAACTTGCCGTTCATTATATTGACGTGGGACAGGGTGACAGCATTTTAATTCAAAGTCCCGAAAATGAATTTATATTAATAGATACGGGAGAAAAAGACCAGTACGAAAAGTTAAACAGTTATCTTGAACATTATAATATAACAAAATTCAAATATGTAATATTTACGCATCCGCACTCAGACCATATAGGTTCAGCCGATAAAATCGTCAAAAATTATGATATAGAAAATATTATTATGCCGGAAGTTTATCATAATACTAAAACCTATGAAAAACTTTTGACCGAAATAGAAAATAAAAATTTAGAAATTAATGCCGCGATACCCGGCAAAACTTTTAAATTCGGCGGAGCAGAGTTTATTATACTTGCTCCAAATTCTGACAGCTATAAAAGTTTAAATAATTACAGCGTTGTTATAAAATTAACTTACGGAAACACTAATTTTTTATTTACAGGAGATATGGAAAAAGAATCTGAAAATGAAGTGATAACATATTGTAAAAATAATAATATTGATTTATCAATAGATATTTTAAAAGTTGCGCACCACGGATCTTCAACTTCAAGTCAAACGAATTTTATAAAACTTTTAAATCCGAAATACGCAGTTATAATGTGCGGGATTGACAACAGTTATAACCACCCTAATTTAAAAGTAGTGGACAGAATTGAATCAAACGGCGCGGAAATCTTACGCACGGATTTAGATAGGGATATAATTATAATATCAGACGGCAACGTAGTTTCAATCGCACAAAAGGGCAGGGGAACGATAATAGATTATTCAACGGAAAAAAGCTCAGGCGATTTGGAAGATTACGAATATGAAACAGAAAAAAACGAAGATTTTATTGAAGAAAAATAAAATATATAATAATTATAAAGGAGAAAAATTTTTATGAAATACTTAAACATTAAAAACAAAATAACAAACGCTTCGGAAATATCACTCGGAATGATGCGTATATCCGGTATGCAATTAAAGGAAATCGATGAACTTGTTAAAACTGCGCTTGACAATGGCATAAATTTTTTCGATCACGCCGATATTTACGGCGGAGGAAAATGCGAAGAAGTATTCGCTAATGCAATAGACATGAACCCGTCAATCAGAAAAAAGTTTATTATACAGACAAAATGCGGGATTCGCAGTGGATTTTTTGATTTTTCCAAAGAACATATATTAAATTCTGTAGACGGAAGTTTAAAACGCCTTAAAACTGATTTTATAGACGTTTTATTATTGCACAGGCCTGATACTTTAATGGAACCCGAAGAAGTTGCTGAAGCGTTTGATATATTAAAAAAGAACGGGAAAGTTAAATTCTTCGGCGTAAGCAATCAAAAACCGTATCAAATAGAATTATTGCAAAAATATTTGAATAATGTCGGCATAGAAATAATAATAAATCAATTACAATTAAGCGTTACGCATACAGGCATGATTGACAGCGGTATAAACGTCAATATGAAAAACGGCAATTCAGTTAATCACGACGGAGATATACTCGAATACTGCCGTTTAAAAGAAATAACGATACAGCCGTGGTCGCCGTTCCAATATGGATTTTTTGAAGGCGCGTTCTTAGGAAATCTCGAAAAATTCCCGAAACTCAACGAAGTTATAGATAAATATGCGAAACAATATAGCGTCACAAATTCTGCGATTGCAATCGCATGGCTTTTGAGACATCCCGCAAAAATGCAGCCGATTGTCGGGTCGACAAATAAAACGAGAGTTGCGGAAATATGTAAAGCTTCAGAAGTTAATTTGACTAAAAAAGAATGGTATGAAATTTATTTGTCCGCCGGAAATATTTTGCCGTAAATTAATATTTTTTGACTATAAAATAAATAACATAAATCCAATTTAAAATACCGTGCAAAATAGCCCAGCCGATTGATTGCCATTTCACATAAGAAATAATCATAGCAAGCGCCGCTCCAAATCCAATACCGGATTGAGTTCCGATTTTTACACTTTTATTTGTTACAATTTCGTTAGTGATTTTCTTCTGGCCGTAAATTATTTCTTCAACGGAAACTTCTAATATTTCAGATATTTTTATTATTGTGTCAATATCCGGCTGGGTTTTGCCGTTTTCCCAGTTTGATACGGCTTGTCTTGTTACGTTTAATTTTTCGGCAAGTTGCTCCTGCGTGATATTTTTTTCCTCGCGGATTTTTTTAATTGTTTTACCGATATTGTTCATGAAAAAAGCCTCCTTGTGTTTTTATTTATTCAATTACCATAACGATTATATTAGCAATACGCGATATTGTCAAGCAATAATTTATTGCTGTTATGGTTTATTGGAAAATAAATTACAAGGAGGCTTATAGATTTAATTTATTTATTAATTTTTTATGATTGCCATTTTAGACATTTGCCTCTGAGCCATGACGAGCGAATAATATATGCCTTTTTTAGACATTAATTCTTCGTGCGTACCCATTTCGGCGATAGTTCCTTTATCGATTATTATAAGTTTTGTTGCGTTACGTAATGTCGATAATCTGTGTGCTATTGCGAAAGTTGTTCGGTTTTGGATTAATTTTTGCAGAGCGTCTTGAACAAGCGCTTCTGTTTCTGTATCAAGCGCAGAAGTCGCTTCGTCTAATATTAAAATTTTCGGATTATGTAAAACAGCCCGCGCAATCGCTATTCTTTGACGTTCGCCGCCTGATAAAGTATGTCCGTGTTCGCCGACTTTTGTATTATAACCGTCAGGAAGTTTCATAATAAACTGGTGAGCGTTCGCTAATTTTGACGCACGTATAATTTCATCTCTCGTCGCTTCGCTTTTAGCGTAAGCTATATTATCGTAAATCGTACCGGAAAATAAAAATGTTTCCTGTAGAACTGCTCCGGTTTGCGTTCGCAAAATATTAGGGTCATAATCTTTTATATTAATTCCGTCAATAATTATTTCACCGGAATTAACGTCGTATAAACGCATTAATAAATTTATCAAAGTAGATTTTCCTACCCCGGATTTACCGACTATCCCTATCATTTCACCGGGTTTTACAGATAAATTTATATCTTTCAAAACCATTTCATAATCTTTATAACCGAAATTTACGTCTTTTATATCAATATATCCGTTTATATCTTTCTGAACCGGATTTTCCTGAACTTTAATCTCTATTTTCTGGTCTATGATTTCAAATAATTTTGAAGCTGAAGTAAGCGTATATGAAAGCCAGCGTCCTATATTTCCTATCCATTCAAGTGGTCCGTAGATTAAGCTTAAATAAGACATAAACTGCACCATTTCGCCCCTTGTCATCAACGGTTTTCCGCCAACGACCGTAACTATTTTATTTCCGACATATAAAATTATAAAATACGAGCCCACATGCAGAAAAAATTTTGCGATTGGATATAATATACTAAAAAATATTTCGCTTTTCATTTCTATATCGACCTGCGCTTTTAACGCTTTGCCGCATCTTTCTATTTCCTGTTTTTCCGTACCGTAAGATTTTACGACTTTTATTCCGGAAAAAATATCGTATAATACAGAACTTGCGGCCGAACGCGTTTTCCATGCTTTGATAAATAAACTCTCCATGAATCCCCACGCAAAAGCGTTTATCAAAAAATAAACGGGCAAGGGGAGAAAAATAATTAAAGTGAGAACCCAGTTATAACGAAGCATAACTATTGAGATTATTATTGTAAGAATAAACTGGTGCACTAAATCCGGAACGACAAACGATAAAAATTCATTTAAATTTTCAGTGTCACCCTGAACTCTGTTTATTAATTCGCCCGCCGTGCGTTTTAGTATTTTTGAAATTGACATGTCCTGTATTTTTTTAAATATAATAGAGCGAAGATTATAAGATAAATTCGTGCCTATTTTAGCGACTATTAAATTTTTAACGACAGTCAGAAATTCTCTTATTAAATTCAAAACGACAATTCCTATTATTACCAGTAAAATATCAATAAAAGTTACGCTTAATAATGTTTGAGTATCTGACGGAGCGATATAATTATCTATTAGATTTTTTTGCAATATTGGAATAAATATTGCCGTGATACTTGCGGCTACAGCTAAACCGGCTGAAATAATTAGTTGCATTTTATATTCCGCAGCAAGTTTTAAAATTCTCCAGATAATTCCCGATTTGCTTGCGCAATTAGCGCAAAATTCTGTACCGGGTTCAAAAAATCCTCCGCATTTCGGGCAAATATTTTTTTCGCTTTTATCCGAAATTTCTTTTGCTCTGTCTATCAAAAATAAATCAAACTGAGCAGTAAAATCAGGGAATACATGCTGATATTCTAAATTTCCCCTGCATAATTCCGTCAATTCTCCGTCGTATTTAAAATCAACAGATAAACACCCTACCTGCATCACGCATTTTAAATTATCTATTTTATTCAAATCATATTGTTTTAAAGATTTTGATTCTTCGTCATACGAAAATATATAATTTTCCGTTAAAATAACCCCGCCAAAAGTTATATTATTTGATTTGCTTATATTATAATTAAATTTATATATAATTTTACCGGGGTTAATATCATTTTTTTCTTTTGCTGTCTTATCTATTTCATTTGCGAGAGTATGCAAAACAGATTCTTTCGCAGAATTTATAACATTTTGCGATAATGCTTTTTCTTTCAAATTTTAACTCACCGCCTTTTTATAATACTAATTATTTCCAGATATTACAGATATATTTCGATTTTTCTGTAACTCGACTGATCAAAATTTTCTAAGCTTTTTATTTCGTATCTGTTGCCATTTACGTCGTTGATCATAATTCTGTCGTCTGTAACTTTTAAAATATTCCTGTAAGCGTCATTGACCGTAAATTTTATTTTTCCTACGTTTGTTTTTACTTCCCAATATGAAAATCCGAATTTGTCTTTCATAGAATATATAAAATCTATAACCGGAACAAAATATTTTCTGTCGAGTTCGTTTATTATATATTGCTGTTGAATATCGTCAAATATTGCAATATCCGAAATAATACCTATTTCTTTTAAATCTCCGAGAGAAGTCGTATTTTCACGAGGTTGGGCAGGGGAGTCACCTTTATTTTCTTCCGTACTATTACTATTTTTATTCTCATTGCCTTCCTCATTCGGAGGCGTAGACGAAGAATCTTTTTTTTCTTCGTCTTCTTTTTTATCTTCTTCACGTTTGGGAAAATTACCTACGACTGATATGTATTTATACGGATTATCAAACGGGAAAGCTCTATGTAAAAATATACGCTCGAAAAAGAATTCTTCGATTTTATCAGCTTGATTTTCATTTTCTTTATTATCTTCAGATTCTTTTTTTGCGCTGTCCTGAAGAGTTTCCGGATATTCCACATTTGCGTTTAACTGCAAAAAATTATTTTCAGATATTGTAAATTTTGCGTTTTCCGGAGTTAAATATACTATGTCAACTATATCGTTTATATTATTTTTGTTTGTTTGCATTGCTTCCATATAAAAAATAACCTCTCTTAATTTCTGTTTTTATCTTACCGTTTTACCATTCTTTTTTCCAAGTTTCGTAGTTCATGATAGTTTCAAAACCTATATCTGTGTAAAATTCACGGCTTCCGCCAAAACAATATTTTGCTCCGAGTTCTTTTGTCTTTTTCATTGCTTCTGTCAAACAAACCGTCGCAAGTCCCATACGTCTGTATTTCGGAATTGTGGCAAGTGGTTCAAGATAGGCGTATTTATTTGTTTTATCATACCACATTCCGAGACCGCAAGCGTATTCGCCGTCAGGCGCGACTATATAAGTCCAAAGCGATAAATCAACATTGGGAGCATTGCATGCAAAAATTCTTCCGTTTGCGTCTGCGTCGTTTATATCGTCGCCGTGGTCAAATCCCTTATAAAAACAATGGTGTATTTTCACATAATCTGCGTTTGTGCCGTCAATCAGCGTAAATCCTTCCGGTAATTTACACTCAGGGAACGGTTTATCATACGGATATATATTGCACGGTCCGCTGTAAGCAATTAAATAATCCGTGGATTTAAGCAATTCTCTTTTTTCAGGTTCTTTCTCCATTATTTCTATTTCCAATATGCGCTTGCCGTCTTTTATTCCGTATAAATTATATTCCGCCCATTCCAATAATTCCGGCAGAAGAAATTTATAATTTTTATGCGTGTGCAAATGGCAGCTTTCGCCCAAAATCATTTCATAGCACGCGATACCTATAATTTTTCCGTTATCTTCCCAGATTCCGAAATGATGAGTATTAAAATAGTCAAAATAACCGTGCATATGCGCGTATTCAAAATATTGCGGTAAAAGAGTGCAGTTTATATCATAAGTTTCTGTTAAAAATTTATGTACACGTTCAAAATCCACGAGTATTTTATATCTTCGTTTTGTAATCATGAGTTAATCACCTTGTTATTATTTATTGTTCAATTCCAATTGATTTTAAAGCCTGTGCCTGCATTTTATATAAATTAAAATATATGCCTTTTTTTGCGATTAATTCAGCATGTGTTCCGCTTTCTGTCATTTTTCCGTTTTCCATTACGATTAATTTATCAACGTCTCTCAAAGTTGATAACCTGTGCGCTATTAAAATAGTAGTGCGGTCTTTTGTAAGATTAGAAAGTGAACGTTGTATCTGACGCTCTGTCTCTGTATCCATTGCCGCGGTCGCTTCGTCCATAATTAATATTTTCGGGTTTTTAAGCACAGCTCTCGCAATAGATAATCTTTGTTTTTCACCGCCGGATAATTCTTTTTGCCCGTTACCGACTCTCGTTTGATAACCATCGGGCAACTGCATTATAAAATCATGAGCTGACGCTGCTTTTGCGGCTCTTATTATTTCGTCGGGAGTCGCGTCTTTTTTTGCGTATTTTATATTTTCGGCGATTGTACCTATAAATAAATAAGTTTCTTGTGAAACAATAGAAATCATGCTGTGCAATTCTTCAAACGAAAGATTTTTTATATTTATTCCGTCGATTAAAATTTCGCCTTTGTTTACGTCATATAATCTCGTCATAAGATTTGCTAAAGTGCTTTTTCCCGCTCCTGTATGCCCGACGATACCGAGTGCTTTTCCCGGATCAATTTCAAATGAAACGCTGTCGATTATTTTCCTGTTTTTTTCATAAGAAAATTCTACTTCTTTAAATTCGACCGATCCTTTGAAATTTTCTATTTTGACCGGGTTTTCAATTTCAATAATATCAGGCATTGCGTCCATTATTTCAAAAATTCTCTGTACGGCGTTTAAAGTATTGACGCCCCTTCTCAAAAAATTTACGAAAAATCCGAGCGGGTCGAGAACATAACCTAAATAAAATATAAAAGTTTGCAATAACCCGAAAGTCATTCCGCCGTAATTTTTAATTACAAACCAGCCGCCGAAAAGCCATATCAGAAAGCTGCCAAACATGAGTATAAACCATACGGCAGGGAAGAATATATTTTCATATCTTGCAGCAATTAACGTCATATCTCTTACATTTCCGCTTTTTCTGTTGAATTTCATTACTTCTTCTTTTTCTTTGGAAAATACTTTTACAACTCTTGCTCCGGTTAAAATATCTGAAAGCGTAGCTCCCATATCGCGGCTTTTCGCAAACATTTTATGCCATAATTCCCTTAAGTATCCCCTGCGGTTTTTAAATGTTATTATAAATATAGGAACCGTAGCGTAAACAATAAGAGTTAATATAGGATTAATCGTAATCATAATAACCGTCGCAACGACAATTTTAAATATGCATAAAAAGAAATAATTTAAATCATTAATAAGAAAAAAATATACAGAATTTGAATCTCTGCTGAATTGCGACATAAGACCTCCTGTTTGACGGCTGGAAAAAAAACTCATTGAAAGCCGTTGTATAGCTTCAAATATTATCTTTTTTAAGTCATAAGCTACAAGAGCCGAAACTTTCGCCATTATTATTCCGTAAACCATTCCTATGATATAAGATATAATATCAATCGAAAGAATAATTAAAACAAGCGTGCCTATTTGTTTATACCAAACGGGATCTTCAGGATTTAAAACTTTGTCATATAGTCCGACGCCGTTTATATATCCGATTGCGACGCCTATTAACGCAGACAAAATCAGCATGATAAGCATAATAATCAAGTTTTTCTTAAAATTTTTGATAAAATCCCACATTCTGACAAGGAGTCTGGATTTATCCATGCAGTTAGGACAAATCTTTCTTTCCGGCGATGGGTAATAATTGCCGCATTTCGGGCATTTTTTTTCTTCGCGATTAATAAAATCAGGGTTATTTTTATCATGTTCGTCAAGTTCGAAAACGCCTTTTTCTTTTATCAATTTTAGATATTTGTCAAAATCATTTATAAATGTCCGGTCAGTAAAAGTATAATTAAATAAAGTTATGTAATTTTCGTTTAGTTTAGCTATATAACGTCCATAAGTTATATTTTCTTCAGATTTGAAATCCGTTAAATCCTGAATAGGGAAGACCTGATAATTTATTTCGACAAATTCTATATTCGCGTTTCTTTCTTTTATATCTCTTTTCGTTATTTCTTTAACTGATTCTGCGCCGGATAATATATAAATATTATTTTTATCTACGCATATATACACATCGCAAAAAATTTTATCACTGTTTATACCGGATTTAAAAGTAAGTAAAATATCGTCAAAATTTACGTTTTTTGTTTTAAATATATCTATTATATTATCCGGAAACTTGACAAAATAATATTCTTTAGAATTTTTATTTGAACTATTTGAAATCAGGGGATTACTCTCTTTAGAATATTTGTTCGTGTTTTTTTTGTTTTTACCCATAATGACCTCCAATTTGTTGATATAATATAAATTATATCATAATACACCTGACAACATCATGTCATATTAAAAATAATATTTTGTTAAATTTATAATTATTTGTTTAAAATCCGCACATTAGATAATTGTACTATATATTTATAAAATAATCAAGGTAAAAAACAATTATAAATTAAATTTACCATAAAAAAAAGCAAATAAAAAAGGTAAAACCGAACTTTTCATTTGCTTTTTAATTTTTTGTTAATTTTTTATTTATTATTTTACTATTTCCACATATCGTTTATATGACTTATTGCGGAACCTATATTTTTAATCATTTTTCCCGCGCCTTTTTTACTGTTTAAATGCATTATAGAATTATGAGCCGGTTTTGACAAACCGTGCATAACCATGCTTACGGTAGTTCCGACTACTACTCCTGTAACAACTCCTTTGGTAAAATTCAACATTGATTTTGACATATTTATTTCCTCCTGAATATAAATAAAATTAAAATTAATTTTGTTTATATTTTTATTATTTCAAAAAGAAGAAAAAATATTAGAAAAATCAATTAAAATAAACAGACAATTAAAGAAAATATTTGAATATAAAATTGTAAAAATATATCGCTTATAAATTTATAATATAAAAATCAATGCCCTCAATTCCGCAAAATTTTTATTTTGCGGAATTGTTTTTTAATATATTTTCAATACGGGTTAAGTCCTCTATTGAATCTGCACCGTAAATTTCAACGTCATTTGTTGACTTATATATTCCGACTTTATAATTATTATCAAGAAATAATTTTGGAATGTCCGTTAAATAATATTCTCCGCTTTTATTGTTGTTTTTTAAATTTTTCAACTGTTCGAAAAGTTTTTTTGAATCGGCGAGCATAACGCTGGCATTATATTCTTTGATTTTTCGCTGTTCGTCCGTGCAGTCTCTATTTTCTACGATTTCGCAAAAATTTCCGTTTTTACCGCGTATAATTCTGCCGAGGTTTAAAACTTCGTTTATTTCACACGATAAAATCGTACAATCATTTTTATTTTTAATATGCTCGTTTCTCATGTTTAATAGAGTTTCCGAAGTTATTAACGGCGCGTCACCTTGAAGAATAAAAATATTACCTGAAAATTCGCCGACTGCTTCTTCAGCGCATTTCGTCGCTGCACCTGTGCCGTAACCTTTTTCTATATTCTGAACCACGAACGTATATTCTGGGAATGTTTTCATGATTATTTCTTTCATATAACCTACAATTATTATTATATCTTTTTTATCATTTATAAAATCAACGGATTTCAAAACATAATATAACACAGGTTTTCCTGCGGCTTCCCGCATATGTTTTGGTATTTTTGCTTCTTTTGAATTTAAACGTGTCCCCCTCCCCGCCGCTAATATTATAACTTTCAAATCATTTATCATTAATTAATATTCTCCTTGTAATAAATTATTTTATATGTTATTATATAATATATTTATTAAATTTTAAACAAGTGAGGAAAATTTTTTATGTCAAAGAAAAAAATATTAAGCGTATTCGGAATACGTTCAGACGCTATAAAAATGGCTCCGTTGATTCTTGAAATTGCGAAATATCCCGATATATTTGATAATATAGTATGTGTTACAGCGCAACATCGCGAAATGCTTGATCAAGTTTTGAATATTTTTAATATAATTCCGGATTATGATTTAAATATAATGCAGCCGGGACAAACTCTTGCGAGCGTGACAAGCAAAATGATTGACAGGCTTGATTGGGTTATGGGTGAAGTTCAACCTGGTATTGTTTTGGTTCACGGCGATAACGCCACTTCTTTCAGTGCTGCATTAGCAGCATTTTATAATAAAATTCCGGTAGGTCATGTAGAAGCCGGGCTTCGCTCAGGTGACAAGTATTCTCCGCATCCTGAAGAAATATTGAGAATATTAACGGGAAATATCGCAAATTTACAATTTGCACCTACTAAATCAAACGCTGATAATCTTCATAAATCAAATATACATGATAATATTTATGTCACCGGAAATACAGTTATTGACGCTTTGCATTTAATGGTTAAAGATAATTATAATTTCAAAAGCGAAGAATTGCAAGGCATTAACTTTACAGATAAAAAAACAATTTTTATGACAATGCACCGCCGTGATAATTTTGGTGAACCTATGAAAAATATTTTTACAGCTGTAAAACGATTAGCTTTGCAGTATTCAAATAATTTACAAATAATTTATGCAGTACACCCTAATCAAGCGTCTATACAAGCTCATGAAATTCTTGATAATATAAATAATATATATTTAATTAAGCCATTAGATGTCGAAGATACCCATAATTTATATAATAAATGTTATTTTATTTTGACAGATTCCGGAGGCCTTCAGGAAGAAGCCCCTGCTTTAGGAAAACCTGTTTTAGTGTGCAGAACAGAAACAGAACGTCCTGAAGCCGTTAAAGCCGGAACAGTCAAAATTGTAGGTGTTTCTGAAGAAAATATATATAACAATGCCGTGTTATTACTTGAAGATAAACAGGAATACGATAAAATGGCTAAATCCGTAAATCCTTATGGCGACGGTCACGCTTCTGAAAGAATAGTAAATATTCTAAAAAATCACTTTTCTTTATAAATTTAATAATAAAATAAATAAAAATATTTCTTTTTCGACAAAAAATATATAATTTCTTTAACATAAATTTATTTTTTGAATAAAATATTATTGAAGATAAATTTTTAGGAGGGAAAGAAATTGACAAATATAAATAATAAAAATTATTATTTCGCATGTGCAAATACATGCATTGGTTTCGTGAATTTATTTAACACGATATATAATTCAAAAAAAATCGAAAAAATATATATAATAAAAGGTTATGATAAAGCATATATTTTAAATAAAATTGCAAAAAAAGCCGAAGATAAAAAATATACAATAGAATATTTTTTAAATCCGGTTGAAATAAATTGCTTAAACGGAATAATTATAAATGAACTTAAAACAGCAATAATAAACGAAGATTTATATATTTCAATATCAATAAAAATGTTAAATTATCCTGTATTATTTGAAAATATAATTAACCTGAATGATTTTTATGACGAAATGTTATTAACAAAACAAAAAAATGAAATTTATGATTTAATAAAAAAGAAAAATGAATATAATAAAATAGCATATAAATTTTTAATAGCGGCGAACGAATTATCAGAGATTAACATAAAACTTTCAAATAAATATATAAATCAGGAAAAATTAAATTTATCAATAAACAGGATTTTGTATAAATATATAAATGAAAAACATTTAAACGATTATAAAAACGAATGTATTGATAAATATATATTTATTAATTCTGTTTCCGCAACCGGTTTAAAAGAACTCGATACATTTGAAAATGAAGCCATAAAAATATTTTATATTTCAAACGAATATTTTTCAGGCTGGCAATATACAGAAAGTATATTTGAAAAATTTGAAAATATAAATAAAATAATATGCCCCGACGTTTTAAATCCTGCGAAAATAAAAGCAATTTATCTTAAAGATCAAAAAATATTATTTATAATAAAACACAAAGAATTAAATAAAATTTATGAAGACCGGTATAATTTTATAAATATGGAAAGATTTATAGATAAAAATTTCAAAAAAGAAAACAAACAAAAATTGAGATTTATTTATAAATGTTATAATTCAATAATAGATGAAGTTATAAAATATTTTTTAGAAATTAAAAATCTGAATAATTCAATTGAAAATATTTATAAATTTGCTAATAAAACAGACGAAAGAAATAAATATATTGAATCAGTAATAAAAAAAATATTTATATAAAAAATTCGCAGGGGATTTAAAATATTAAATCCCCTGCCCTGTTATAAATAAAATATTGCTTTATAAATTTTATAAATATTTTTTGAAATTGTCAATACATGCTTTTATTCCGGATTTTGCGTCTTCTTCTTCGTATTCGACGATAAAATATTCTGTATTTCCCTGACTATTACAAAATTTTACTGTTTCTGCCCAGTCTATATCGTCTTCGCCTATCGGTACTCCCATGCCTTTTGTCAAAGAATACGGTTTTATATGTACTGTATGGGCCCTTCCCGGATATTTTTTCAAAATTGCTACAGGTTCAACTCCCGTAGCATAAGTATTACCCATATCAAGCTGTAAAACAACGTCGTCAACAGTATTTTCTGCGAGTATATCCCATGGAAATTTATCTAATCCGTCAACCGGTTTAAATTCTCCTGCGTGTGAATGCATTCCTGTGTACATACCATGTTTTTTTAATTGAGCAGCTATTTCGTTTATTTTTTTCGCGGCTTCGAGCCATGTGTCTTTGTTTTTCATAAATTCCCACGGAAGTCCCGGGATTATTAAAAATTTATTACCTATGACTTTATTATACGCCACAAACATTTCTAAAATATCAGGTTTGCTTACATAATCCCATGACGCATGCCAGCCGCAGCATTCAAGTCCAAAGTCGTCTAAAAGTTTTTTTAATTCTTCTGCCCCCATAGTAACATTGCCGAACATATCGACTGCGTCATAACCGCAGTCTTTGACTAATTTAAACGCTTCTGCAGGATTTTTAGAATAAATATCGCGGATAGAATAAATCTGGAGACCTATTTTTTTTGTTGCCATATAAAATACCTCACTTTTTTATTTTTTTATATAAATAAATTTTATATTTATTTTTCATAACCGTTTGGGTGATTTTTATGCCATTTCCACGCCGATTCTATAATACTTTCAATAGTTTGATATTTTCTTTTCCAGCTAAGAATCTTTTCGGCTTTTTCACTTGAAGCTATTAAAATATCAGGGTCTCCCCCGCGCCTTTCCGTAAATTCAAACGGAATTTCATGTCCCGTGACTTTTTTTGCAGCATTTAATATTTCAAGATTTGAATATCCGCCGCCACTGCCTAAGTTAAAGCAATCGGATTTATTTTCACGTTTCAAATATTCCATTGATTTAATATGAGCGTCTATTAAATCTTCAATATGAATATAATCTCTGATATTTGTGCCGTCCGGCGTATTATAATTATTACCGCAAAGTTGGAATTTTTTGCGTTTATTATTTGCCACCTGTAAAATTATCGGTATTATATGTGTTTCAGGTTCGTGATCTTCGCCGATCTCACCGGTTTTATAAGCTCCCGCGACGTTAAAATAACGTAAAGCGATATATTTTAGATCATACGCTTTTTCAAAACATACAAGAATCTTTTCGACTGCAAGTTTAGTTTCACCGTATGTATTTATAGGATTTTGGCTATCTTCTTCAGTTATGGGAATATTTACGGGATTTCCATAAGTCGCAGCCGATGAACTAAACACTATATATTTCACGTTATTTTCAACCATGCAATTTAATAATTCAAGTGTTGCCACAACGTTGTTTTTATAATATCTATAAGGATCTTTCTGTCCTTCAGGTATTACGGCATAAGCAGCAAAATGCATAATCCCGTCAATTTTATTTTCACTAAAAATTTTATTTAATAAATTTTTATCGCCAAAATTGCCATTATAAAATTTTACGTTGCTTATTGCCAGCGATTTTTCATGACCGTTTACACAATTATCAACCGCAATAGTTTCGTATCCCTTATCATTTAAAATTTTAATTGCGTGACTTCCGATATATCCTGCGCCACCTGTAACTAATATTGCCATGTTAATTTTATCTCCTTTACAATATAAAATATAATTAAATCATAAGCTTTCTTGAAATCTTTTTAACGCTTGTTTTAACTCTTCAGCTTTTTCTTCGGGTGCGCTGGGGTTGCAATGAGCCCATACCCCGGTTTCAGAAGAAGCGTTAAACTGCTGAACATTTTCTGATCTTAAAGGCGTATAAAATTCTATGTGAAAGTGAAATGCTTTACTTATTTTTTTTGAGCTTTTTATATTTACGGGAGCGTTATGCATACACATCATATACGGAAAATTTTTATCAAATAAACTATCATACATTCCGGTAATCATTTTTAAAGTCAACGCAAGATTATTTTTTTCGCGTTTGTTAAATTTCGCAATATGTGATTTATGTTTTTTTGACGATATATAAACCTGATAAACATATTCCGCGAAAAACGGAACATACGCGATAAAATCTTCGTTTTCGTAAACAATTCTCTGATTAAATTTTATTTCGTCTTTGTTTATATCACAAAACAGGCATGATTTATTTTTTTTATAATGCGATTTAAAGCAATCAATTTCAATTTCGATTTTTTTCGGGACTACAGAATATCCGTAAATCTGGCCGTGCGGATGAGGTTGCGTGACTCCCACAAGTTCTCCCCTGTTTTCAAATATAAAAACATATTTTATATTTTCGTTTTTAGAAATTTCAACAAATCTTTCTGTCCATAAATCTATAATTTTTTTTATATGCTCAACCGAAAATTCGCAAATCGACGATTCATGTTCAGGTGAAAAGAGAATTACTTCACACTTTCCATACATAGGTTTGATTTTATATATTTCGCTGTTTCCTACGACATTATCAGGCTCCGGAGGATTTTGTGACAAAGCAGGGAAATCATTATCGTATTTTAAAACGTCATAATTATCAGGTATTTTTTCCGAACCGGGGCAAAAAGGGCAATATCCTTTCGGCATGACCGGTCTCGACTGCCTGCTTGAATTTATCATAACCCAATCATTTATCAACGGATTCCATCTTAATTCAGCCATAATTTATATAATCTCCCAAAAATATATTTTATATTATTATATCATTTTTATTATATTTGTAAATATATATTTTGTTAAATTTTAAACAAAAACAAAAAGAAAATATATGAGTGACCATATTTGGTTTCCCATATATTTTTTTATTTTTTAAATTTATTAACCCATTAATTTAACCATAACTGCTTTTTGCGCGTGTAAACGGTTTTCTGCTTCGTCAAAAATTACGTTTTCATGCTGTTTAAAAACTTCCGAAGAAATTTCTTCGTCCCTGTGGGCCGGTAAACAATGCAAGACAATCGCGTCTTTTTTCGCAAATTTCATTAATTCATTGTCTATTTTATAATCTTTAAATGCTTCTTTGCGTTCTGATATATCTTCCTGCCCCATACTGTACCAAACGTCTGTAACAAGAATATCGGCGTCTTTCGCAGCTTCTTTTACGTTGTTCGTAAATATAAATCTGCTGTTAAATTTTGCGCCGTAATCTTTAATTGATTGTTCTATTTCATAACCTTTCGGATTTGCGACTGATATGCTCATTCCTACAGTCAATCCTCCGACAATAAGCGAATTAGCCATATTGAATCCGTCACCGATAAAACATAATTTAAGATTATCAAATGATTTGTATTCTTTTAATTTATATTCTTTTACAGTCATCAAATCAGCGAGTACTTGACATGGGTGAGCATAATCCGTGAGACCGTTTATTACGGGAATATCGCCATATTTTGCGAAATCTTCAACGTCTTGCTGAGCGTAAGTCCTGATCATCACGCCGTCCAAATAACGCGATAAAACTTTAGCTGTATCATATATCGGCTCTCCCCTGCCCAACTGCAAATCGTTTTGCGATAAAAATAATCCTTTGCCGCCGAGCTGGTGCATACCAACTTCAAACGAAACCCTTGTTCTTGTCGAAGATTTTACAAAAATCATGCCCAGTATTTTATTTTTTAATATCGGGTGTTCTATTTTATTTTTATTATAATTTTTTAACTTTTCGGCTGTTTCGAATATTTCAAAAATATCGTCTTTTGTCAAATCAGCCATTTTTAATAAATGCTTATTCATTAATTTTTCCTCCTAAAATTCCATATTTTCCAATATTTGTACCGCGCTTTTCACAAATTCAACGCAAACAGAACTAAAAAGCGATTTCATTTTCACAGGATCATTCTGCATTTCAATATCTATATCTTTATCGCCTACGAGCAATTCGCAGCATTTTACCGAACCGTTTTTGTTTTTAAATTTATCGGTAAATTCATATATTTTTTTATAACAGGCTTTTTTGGTTTCTATATCGTTTTTTTCATATTGCCCGCATTTTAAGCCAATAGCCATTATTGCTCCCGAAACTGCGCCGCATGTTTGTTTATAACGCATACCGCCGCCGCCAAATCCGCAGGCGATTTTTAACGCAATATTTATATCCAATCCAAAATCTTCGCAAAACGCGCCGAATACTGACTGAGCGCAATTATATCCGGTTGAAAACAATTCAATCGCTGTTTCTTCTCTTGTACTCATTGTGTGTTTACTCCTATAAATTTAATTTAATAAATTTAACCGCATTTCTGTATAACTGCTTGGCAATTTTTTAATAAATCCCAATTTTTCATAAACAGTCTTCCCCAATGAAGTTGCGGAAAGTTCAATAAATGACACGTCAGCTTTTTTCGCTTCTTCGATCAATAATTCCAACAATTTCGTGGCTATTCCCTGCCTTCTGAATTCGGAATATGTCAATACATTTAGTATAACGGCCGTTTTTCCTGTAATAAAATATCTCGGATTAACAGGCCTTTCATTTATAACCATAAATGCAGTAGCTATTATTTTTCCGTCAATTTCTGCTATAGCAGCGATAAAATCGTTATTGTTTGTATTTTCTATATGTTTCGAAAAATATTCGCGTAAATTTTCTGCGGTTTTACATTTTTCATCAAAAGTTAATTCTCCGCCGTCTTCCGTTAAATAATCAATCCGAAGCTTTATCAAAATTTCTATATCCGATTTTATTGCTTTTCGTATAATCATAAAATTTTCTCCAATACTTTTAATCCAGCGTCGATTTCATCATACGATATATTAAGCGGCGGCAAAAATCTTAAAACATCTTCGCCGGCAGTTAAAACAAGCAAACCGTTTTCGAGACATTTTTTTGCGTAATCTTTCGGAGCTTCACCGTTTTTTAATTTTAACTGCAATCCGATCATAAGACCTTTTTGCCGTATTTCAATTATAGAAGAACTATTAAAATTTTTAATTTTATCGACGATATATCCGCCTTTTTCATTCACTTCACTTAAAAATTCAGGCTGCGAAACTGTGTTCAAAACTTCTAACGCTCCTGCGCATACAACCGGGTTACCGCCGAATGTCGAACCGTGTTTTCCGGCGTCAAGTGTTTTCTCTAATTTTTCGTTACATAAAAACGCCCCTATCGGCAAACCTCCGCCCAATCCTTTTGCGACTGTGGCTATATCAGGCTCAATCTCAAAATATTCATGAGCGAAAACTTTACCAGTTCGTGATATTCCTGTCTGTATTTCGTCAAAAATCAATAAAATATCATTTTCATTGCAAATTTTATATACTTCCTGAATATATTCTTTGCATATTAAATTAATTCCACTCTCACCCTGTATCGGTTCAATCATAACCGCGCATATATCAGAATTATTCGCTATTTCTATTTTTAATTCTTCTATATTATTACGTTCAATAAATCTAAATCCCTGCGGAAACGGGAAAAAATAATTATGAAATATACTCTGACCTGTAGCTGCAAGAGTTGCCATTGTTCTTCCGTGAAAAGAATCTTTTAAGGTCAATATAACTCCCCTGCCCTCGCCGTATTTGTCAAAACTATATTTTCTCGCGAGTTTTATCGCGCCTTCGTTTGCTTCAGCTCCTGAATTCCCGAAAAAAACTTTTTTCATATTAGCGAGTTTAACCAATTTTTCAGCCAATTTTGCGCTTGCGTCGTTATAATAATAATTTGAAATATGCTGGATTTTATTAAGCTGTGCTGTTATTGCAGCAATCCAGTTATCATTACACGCACCGAGAGAATTTACTCCTATCCCACTTGTGAAATCAATATATTTCTTTCCGTCCGCGTCTTTTAAAGTCGAACCTTTTCCTTCAACTAAAACAATCGGGTAACGTCCGTAAGTTCCCATTATGTATTCGTCATGAAAATTAATTAATTCTTGGTTTTTTTTTGTTATGTCAGCCATAGAATTTTTATTACCTCCAAATATATAAAATTATAAAAACTATAGTTTTGTATTATTATACATCCTATTGCATAAAAATGCAATAGGTTTTAATATATTTTTTTATTATATCAGGCATAAATAAAACTTATATTATAATCAAATCTTTGTTGCTTTTTGTCAAATTTATATATCCATTTTGTTTTATCACCACTAAATCTTCTATTCTTACTCCGAATTCATTTTCTATATATATTCCCGGTTCTACCGTTATGACCATATTTTCAGCTAATATAATTTTTTCTTTTTCTTTGATTTTACCATTTTTTTCTTTTTCACTTTCAATTTCAGTTATCGGGAAATTTGGCGTTTCATGTATTTCAAGCCCTACTGAATGGCCTAATCCATGCCCGTAATTTTCACCATATCCCGCATTTCTGATTATATCCCTCGAAATTTTATCAACTTCAATACCTTCAATATCCGCTTTTATTTTTTCTAAAGCCGCAATTTGCGCAAATTTGACAAGATTATAAATATCAATCATTTTTTTATCCGGTTTACCAATACATATCGTTCTTGTCATATCCGAACAATAACCGTTATATAGCGCGCCGAAATCTATCGTCAGAAAACCTTTCGATAATTTTATATTTTCAGGCTGGCCGTGAGGATAAGAAGATTTTTTACCCGAAACCGCGATAATATCAAACGCTATATTATCCGCGCCGTTTTTTTTCATATAATATTCAAGTTCAAGCGCAATATCTTTTTCTGTTAAATTATATAAATCAGCATTAATAATTTTTAAAATATGCGTAAACGCGTTATCTGTTATATTTTGCGCTTTCGTAATATTTTCGATTTCTGTTGAATCTTTTATCTCTCGCATTTTTTCTATTAACTTATCGCTTTCAACGAGATTAAAACTTTTAAATAATTCATCAAAATGTTTTTTGGTTTTAAAAAATATATAATTTTCTTCAAACAATATATTTTTTATTTTATCTTTTTTTAATAATTCTTTATAATAATTTTCGGTTTCATGTTTTTTGGGATATAAATTAACAGTATATATATCGCCAAGACTTTTTTTAGCGAATTCTATATATCTTGAATCCGTAAAAAAATATTTATTTTCCGGAGTTATTATAATATACCCGCTTGAAGTCGATATATTTGTCATATATCTTCTGTTATATTCAGAAGTTATTATAAATGCCGAATTTTCGTTTTTTTCTTTCAAATATTTTTGAATTTTTTCAATTCTTTTGATTATCATAATTTATTTCCTGCCTTAATCCCTATCTTTATTTATTTCGATTTGATTGCCCCAAGCAGTCCATTTATCGTTATATTGCTGCCGCGCAAATAATTCTAAATATTTGCCGTTCGGGTACATTTTTTCGATTATATCATAATAATAATCAGGCTTTTTAGTATATTTTGTTCGTTTTTCCTGATATACAGAAGAAGGGCGGTTTTCTGGCAATGGAGGCCTAAATTCGCCTTTAACGCCTATTAAAATTATTTCATGCCTGTTTCTAAAATAATACCCCATGCCAATTATTTCTTTGTCCCATACTGCAGATGTTTTATAAATAAAACCCCATGAATTCATCATTTGTAATGCGTTTTGAAGTTGCGAAGCCGGAGACCATAAAAACAAAATACTGTTATCTTCTGCCGGAATATATAAATTATATAATTCTTCTGTCGTCATTGTCGGATAATAATTTTCAGGTGACCTGTTTTCGCTTGCTGAAAAATCATATTGCCACGGAGGGTCGGCTAAAATTACATTATATGTACTGGTTAATTCTTCCGGAATAGTCGTTATTATATTATTACGCTGTTCTCTGATAATTTTATTTTTTATTTCTCTTGCCACTTCATATTTTGATAAAATATCATTTTTTCTTTTTGCCGCTATAATATCACTAAATTCTTTTTCACTGATATAAGCAAATTTTTCTGCTTCTGCCGCCCTTCTGCGGTCTATACCGGCATCTGACAAAACTTTAGTTTTTGCTTGTCCAAACTCCGGACTAGCATATTGATTTTTGAATTTCACCAAACCTTTGCTAATAATACCCATCTGACGTATGGCATATAAATTATATTCTGTAATATCCTGTTGAATTTCCGTCGATAGTTGCTGCGCTTTTGCATAATTTCTTAAAGCTTCAGACTGGTCGATAATTTGTTTTATTTCATCGATCTCTTTAACTTCATGCAACATATATAACGCTTGTTCTAATTTATTAATAGTAATTAATTCATTCAAATCATTCATAAATATTTATATCCAAAATAAATAATATATTTTTATTTAATCATATCATAAAATAATTAATAATTTATATCTTTTATATCTCGTTTTTCATCAAATCTTCAAAAGTTTCGCGTTTTACCGCAATTTTGCTTTCTCCATTATTAACCCAAATTATAGCGGGTTTAGGTAATCTGTTATAATTCATAGCCATTGAATAATTATACGCTCCGGTTATCAGCACAGCTAAAATATCCCCCCTGTTTAAATCAGGGAGTTTTACTTTTTCCTGTATCAAATCCCCGCTTTCACAACATCTTCCAGCGATTGTCGCGATTATTTTACATTCTTCATTCATTTTATTCGCCGCAACAATCGTGTACGGCGATTCATATAAAGCATATCTCGGATTATCTGACATACTGCCATCAACAGAGATATAATTTTTATATCCCGTTATTTTTTTATTTGTGCCGACCGTATATAAAGTTGCTCCTGCGTTTGCGACAATAGATCTGCCCGGTTCAAAAAATATCTTCGGGACTTTTATATTTAATTCACGGCATTTTTTTATTATATATTCGCTTAATGTTTTTATACCGCAATCTATATTTAATTCTTCCTGTTCAGGCAAATATTTTACACCGAAACCTCCACCTAAATTTACAACAGAAATTTCATAATTATATTTGTTTTTTATTTCAGCTGTAAAATCAATCATGCATTCAACTGTATCTTTAAACGGCTGAATATCCAAAATCTGTGAACCGATATGACAGTGAATCCCGATAAAATCCAAATTTTTCTTTTTTAAAATCAAATCCACAGCTTCAATCGCCTGCCCCGTTCCGATTGATATGCCGAATTTCGAGTCTATTTTCGCTGTCTGAACTTTAACATGCGTATGCGCGTCTATACCGGGAGTGATTCTCAATAATATTTTTTGCGTTTTATTATACTTGTCACACAATTTATCTAATTTTTCTATTTCTTCAAAATTATCAACAACAAAAATCCCGATATTATTTTGCAGTCCGTATTCTATATCAAAATCCGTTTTATTATTTCCATGATAAAAAGTCTTTTCCAGCGGAAATCCGGCGGCTTTCACAGTCGCTAATTCCCCCGGTGAAACAATATCCGTATATAAATTTTCTTCGGCGATAATTTTATATATGCCTTTAAACGATAACGCTTTGCTCGCAAAAGCAACATCTCCGCCGTTTTCGCCGAGATATTTTTTGATCGCGTTTTTATATGCCCTGCAATTTTTTCTGATTTGATTTTCGTCCAGAACATATAAAGGCGTGGCGTATTCTTTGGCAAGTTCGACAGAGTCGCAGCCGCCTATTTCAAGATGCCCTTTTGAATTTATTTGAAAATTATCGTATAATATCATTTTTATATCTCCCCTATTTTATATAATTTAAAATACAGCTTTTTATTTCATTTATCCCTTCGCCGGATAACGACGAAAACGGTATTATTATTTTATCTGGATTTTCACTTTTTAATTTATTCAAATTTATTTCCCGTTGCGTTTTATTTAATTTATCGGCTTTTGTCGCGACTATAATATACGGAATTTTAAAAGTATTCATGTATTCAATCATAGCCAAATCGTCGATTGTCGCACTGACTTTCAAGTCAACAAGCTGTACAATTAATTTTATAAAATTAAAATTTATATTTTTCGAGTTCTCTTTAAAATATCCCTCGACTAAATCAGACCATTTTTTTTTATCTGTTTCGGCTCGTTTAGCGTAACCGTACCCCGGTAAATCAACAAGATAAAAAATTTTTTCTGTCTCGAAAAAATTTATAGTTATTGTTTTTCCCGGAGAAGAAGAAGTTCTGGCGAGTTTATTTTGATTTACAAGCTTATTGATAAGCGTTGATTTTCCGACGTTTGACCGTCCGGAAAAAACAATATGCGGCTTATCTTTTAAAATTTGATTTATAAATCCTGCGCTTGTTATTAATTTTGTATTGTTAAAATTTATTTTTTTATCGCTCATAAATTTATTCCATTCTATCTATCGCTTTTTTTATTTTCACGTACGGGTCTTCCCATTCCGGCGGTTTTATTACTTTTCCGTTGTCCTCGCGATAATGCACTTTCCCGTCGCTCCATATTTTTGTCATGTTCGCCTCATGCACTATATCAAAAATTTCTTTCGGTTTTACGCCCATTTCAACAAGAGTTCCCAATGCGAAATATATCAAATCAATCATAGCGTCAGCCTGATCATATATATTTTTTGAATCTATAAACTCCTGTATTTCCTCGCGCATGAATTCAACCCTGTTTTTTACTTCATCTTCCTGCAATAAAAACGGCGTTTCTTTTACCCGGTGATTAAACATTTTATGAAATTCTTTTACTTGTTCAAATTCTTCGTTTATCATTTTATATTATATACCCCCTGCAGAATTGTATTATCTGTATTATTTATATTTTCAGGTATAACCGGAGGCATAATAGTCGAATATAAATCTTTTTTTGAATTATTCTCGCAAATTTCCGTACACTCTATAACAATTTTCGGAAATACTATCGCATTTTCAAAAACCTGCTCTGCATTTTTTACCGGTATAAAATTCAAATTTGCCCTGACAATATCGTCTATATCTTCCAAATCCGGAATATTATCATCGGGAATTATCACGTTTTTTATTTTAGCTCTGTATGCGGCGACCGTTTTTTCTTTCAATCCCCCTATTGGCAATACTTTTCCCCGTAACGTTATTTCGCCTGTCATCGCTATTTCGCGTTTTACGGGATAACCCGTGAGCTGCGAAAATATCGCTGTGGCAACAGTTATTCCAGCCGATGGGCCGTCCTTTGGTATCGCTCCCTCAGGAAAATGTATATGTATATCTTTGTTTTTATAAAAATCAGGATTTATATTATATTTTTTCGTTATCGTCCTGATAAAAGATATGGCAGTCCTTGCCGATTCTTTCATGACGTCGCCAAGCGACCCCGTCAATTCTATTTTCCCAGTTCCTTCAGATATAGCAACTTCGACCTGCAATATTTCCCCGCCCATAGAAGTCCATGCTAATCCGTTTACTACACCGACTTCTTCTTCTTTTGAATAAGAATCGTCTTTGAATTTACGGTGTCCGAGAAGTTCAGCCAAAACAGACATATTAACAGTTATAGATTTTTTATTTTTTTTCAACATCTTTTTTACAGATTTTCTGCATACATTCGCGATTTCACGCTCAAGATTTCTTACCCCGGCTTCTCTCGTGTAATAATCAATCATTTCATATAAAGCATTGTCCGTGATTTTAAACTTGCTTTTATTTAGCCCGTGTTTTTTTGCTTGTTTGTAAACAAGATGATTTTTAGCGATTTTATGCTTTTCGTTTCTCGTGTAACTCGTTATATGTATTATTTCCATTCTGTCGAGCAAAGCTCTCGGAATAGTATCCGTAGTATTTGCCGTCGCAATAAACATACAGTCAGATAAATCAACAGGTAATTCTATAAAATGATCCCGGAACGATTTGTTTTGTTCCGAATCCAAAACTTCCAGAAGAGCCGAGGCAGGGTCTCCGTGTGAATCTTTCGTGAGTTTATCCACTTCGTCGAATAATAATAACGGATTTAAACTCCCGGCTTCTTTTATTGCGTTTATAACTCTTCCCGGCATAGAACCTATATAAGTTTTTCTGTGCCCCCGTATATCGGCTTCATCACGGATTCCGCCGAGCGAAACCCTCACATATTTTCTGCCGATCGCTTTTGCTATCGACGAAGCTACCGAAGTTTTTCCTACCCCGGGAGGACCTACAAAACATAAAATCTGCCCTTTTAATTCCGGTTTTATTTGTTTTACCGCGATAAATTCGAGTATTCTTTCTTTTACTTTAAATAATCCATCATGGTCGTCGTTTAATATTTTTTCAGCGGCGTTTATATCTATAAAATCCTTTGTTTTTTTATTCCACGGGATTTCAAAACATATATCAAGATAATTTTTAATTACTGTGCTTTCAGGAGAATTTGCCGGTTGTTTTTGAAGTTTAATTACTTCTTTTTTTAATTTTGCGTATACTTCTTCTGATAGATTCTGTTTCAAATTTTCCAATTTATTTGCATATTCTGACATTTCATCGTCGTTATTTTCTTCTTCGCCAAGTTCTTTTTTTAAAGCCTTTAATTGTTCGCGCAAAAAATAATCTCGTTGATTTTTATCCATTTGTCCGCGTACTCTTTTATGTATCTGCTCTTCTATTTCAAGCATTTCGATTTCTTTTTCAAGTATGACAGATAATTTTTCGAGTCTTTTATACGGGTCAAATTCTTCGAGCAGGTCCTGTTTTTTTTCTATCCTGAAATATATATTAGAAGCGATAAAATCGGCTAAAACTCCCGGATTTTTAATAGAATACAAAACCATCATTATTTCATTTGAAAGTTTCGGGATAAAACGGCTGTATCCCTCGAAAACTTTCATAGTTTCTGAAATTGCGGCTTCGCCTTTTATCCCGCCGTTATTTTGTAAAAATATTTCTTTTTTTAATAATTCGCAAGATAAATAATCTTTTGAGTAATCAAACGATAAGATTTCAGCTCTTGCGATACCTTCGATTATAAGCCTGTAATTATTATCCGCAAGTTTAACTGACTGCTTTATTTTGGCAATCGTGCCGACTTTATATATTTCATTTGGCATCGGGTCTTCTGTTTCGATTTTAATTTGCGAAACGACAAATATAAGCCTGTCGTTTTTTTCCGCATATTCGACGGCTTTCTGAGATTTTGGACGGTTCATCTCAAAACCTATATTTATTTCCGGAAAAACTATCAATCCCCTTGTTACGACAACAGGCAAAGATAATTTTTCTATTTTTTCTATCATTTTTGACATTTTTGTTTTCTCCCTGAACTGTTATATTTAAAATAAAAATAATATTTTATAATAACATATATTTATGTATTTTTTATTAATTACATTATTGTTCGATACCAACAAACATTAGGACACGGTTTTCCGTGTCCGTTATATTTAATAATAAAATAATTTATGGCGTATATATCTTATTTGTATATATTTTAATAGCTTTGTTTTTTTCGTCCCACTCAACGCCAAAATTAAATGCTTCGCCAATATCACGCAATTTAAAATAATTATAATTTTCAATATTATACGCCGTTAATTTTATTTCTTTGCCGTCAAGATAAATTTTTGACATCATTAGTTTAGCAGTTTTATTTTCTTTTTTTGATTTTATTTCCATTTCGCCGCCGTTTTTTGTATATGATTTTTGACTTATTAATAAAATCGCATTATTTTTTGAATCCCAGCCGACTTCAAATTGCTTTTTTGTGCCGCTTAAAATAAATGCCAAATCACGTAATTTAAAATAATTATAGCCGTTGATATTATATGCGTCAAACGCAATTTCTTTTTCATCGACGAAAACTTTTTGAGAAGTAGGTTTTGCAATCGCATTATCAAATAATATTTCCGGTTTTATTTCTTTTTCCGGATTATTAATTATTGAATTTCCCAACGGAGTTCGATTCGCCATCGGTTCTATAACAATTTCTACAAATTTTATGCTATTATTTGTCGCGTAAATTTCGGCGTATGAACCGATCTCGCCTAAAATAGTAAGTTTTCCGCAATCTGCAAACGCATAATCTTTAATTTCTGTAACACTGGGAGGCAATATTATTTCAGTCAAATTATTACAATTCCAAAACGCATACTCGTCAATGCTCGTAACAGTATCTGATATAATTATATTTATAAGACTTTCACATTTTGAAAACGCATATTCTCCGATATGAGTAATGCCGGAATACATATCAATATTTTTCAAACTTACGCAATTATAAAACGCTCCTTTTTCGATAATCGTTATGCTATCTGAAAAAGATATATCAGTAATATTTACGCAATCCCGAAACGCGTATTCTTTGATACCGGTAAAACCGTCAGGTATAGTTACAACCGTAAGCCCTTTGCATTCCCTGAATTTGTTTTCGCTGATTACATTCCAGTATTCGTCGTATTTATGAGTATCAGAAATTTTTTTCAGCGGTATATCAAAATAATCATCTTTACATAATATTTTTTCATGAAATTTACCGTTTTCGTATTTATTTTGGGAATCGCCTGCAGTATCAAGAATAATCCATTTGCCGTTTATAAAAGCTTCACACCATGCGTGAACTTGATTATCAAGTATAAGAGTTCCGCTTATATATTTAGCGGGAATGCCCGCCGCACGGAGCAGAGCAACAGTAAGGCTTGAATATCCGGAGCACAAAGCACGTTTAGATTTCAAAGTACTTAAAGCAGTATTTTCATTTCGTATATTACTGTTAAAAGAATCAAAATCGTAAAAAATATTATCGGCGACCCAATCGTGTATAGCTTTTAACATAAAATATTCGTCATTTATATTATTAATAATATCATTTGCTAATTCAATTATTTCCACTGCGTCGCTTTCAATTCCGTTTTGCGGCAGTTTATAAAAATCCAGAGTAATTTTATCGTTTTTTTGCATTTCATATATTTTTAAATTATGCTGATATGTTATTTCATCTGCAAATACTGTCATTGTAATAGCAATAAAAATATTTAATATTATAAATAAAGCAATAACCGAAATAAATACTTGCGTTTTTGATATTTTCATTTAAGTTTCTCCAATATAATATAATAAAACTATAAATATTTTAAATTCCAAGAACAGCCGCGCCTATTATTCCGGCGTCATTACCCAGAGCTGCTATTTTTATTTGAGTTTTTTTCTTGTTATCTCTTGTATATTGCTCTTTATTTACTTTTTCGATAAGAGGTTTCGTCAGATATTCGCCTTCGTTGCATACTCCTCCGCCTATACATAAAATTTCCGGCTGGAATATATTTATAATATTAGAAATCCCGCAAACTAAATAATCTATATATTCCTCAACTACTTCAAGAGCCGCTTTATCCCCTTGTTTTGCCGCTATGAATGCTGTCCTGCCGCTGACTTCACCGTTATTTTCTTCTGTTAATTTATGCATGACAGTATCCTTTGCTATATTTAATTTATCTTTTGTCATGTTAATTAATCCTGTCGCCGAACTATATGCCTCCCAGCAGCCTTTTCTTCCGCATGTGCATTGCCTGCCGTTATATTCTATAACCATGTGCCCAAGCTCAGCGCCGGCGTAATTAAATCCCGAATAGACTTTTTTGTCAATAATTATTCCGCCGCCAAGCCCCGTTCCAAGAGTTATCATAATTGCATGATTGCAGCCTTTGGCGGCTCCTGCTACTGCTTCGCCTTTTGCCGCGGCGTTTGCGTCGTTTTCGACAAGTACTGTTTTTACATTGAGATATTTTTTAAGAGTATCGCATATATAAAACTCAGCAAACGGCAAATTATTGGCATAATGAACCATTCCCAAAGCAGGGTCCGCGCTTCCGGGGCTTGCGATACCCGCGTATTCTATTTCATTTACAGTAAATCCCGCTTCTTTTAATAAATTATTGCAGAGCGCGCCCATATCTTTTATGATTTCTTCAGCTTCCCTGTCGGCTTTTGTGGGGACACTGCCTTTTGCTATAATTTTATAATTATCGTCAACTATTCCAACGGCAATATTTGTCCCGCCTAAATCAATACCTATTCTGTACATAAAATTTTTACCTCTCTTTTTTTGATTTATATTTATAAATTTTTATTCTTCGCTAATTTGTTCCATTAATTTTTTATTAAATTCAACCGCAGTATCATATCCCATTTTTTTCTGCCTGTTATTCATCGCAGCTACTTCGAGTATTATCGCGAGATTCCGCCCCGGCTTAACCGGTATCAATAAAGACGGCACTTTATTCCCCATTATTTCCATATAAGTATTTTCAAGCCCGAATTGTTCATAAGAATTACCCTGAACCCATTCTTCGAGTTTTATTATCAAATCCACTTTTTCGGTTATTTTTACAGCGCCCATACCAAATATACGTTTAACGTCCACTATTCCTATACCGCGTAATATTATATAATGCCGTATATTTTCCGGCGCAGAACCGACTAATGTTATAGCTGAAACTTTTTTTATTTCGACTACATCGTCCGCGATAAGCCTGTGTCCTCTTTTTACAAGTTCGACCGCCGTTTCGCTTTTACCTATGCCGCTGTCGCCAAGTATCAGCACACCTTCTCCGTATATTTCTACAAATACCCCGTGAAGCCCCACTCTCGGCGCAAGTTCCAAATTTAATTTTGGAATAAGCGCAGCCATAAAAGCCGAAGTTGTTTCAGAAGTGGCGAGTATCGGCACATTATTTTTACGCGCGTAAAACATAGCTTCGTCAAAAACAGGCAAATTTGTTGTAAATACAGTACAAATAGGTTTAGTTAAATAAAATTCTTTCACGCATTTGTCTCTTTGTTCGCCGTCAAGACTTTGAAGATATTTATGTTCAGTTTTTCCTATAATTTGTATCCTGTCAGCTTCAAACGATTCAAAAAAACCCGCAAACGGAAGTCCCGGACGGTTTACGTCTTTTCTTGTAACTAATATTTCTTCTTTGTTTTCCGGCATATATATTTCAGTCAGGCGTAAAAACTTCACAAGTAAATCGAGACTGACAGAATAGGGTTCTTCAACTGTTAAATTTATTCCGTCTATTTCATCCATATTGTTAATTTAACTCCGTATATTTAATAATATAAAAATATTATAATATATTTTATATTTATTTGCAATATCATTTCAAAATATTTTTTTTAATAATAAAAATAAAAAAGAGCATATAACGAATAAATCCGGTTACTCTTTTTTAATAAAATATAATTATAATTTATTTTTCTTTTTGGCGCGTTGAAAAATGAATTGTGTAAAATAAATAGCAGCATAATAATATCAGCGTAAAATTATATCTTGTTATCATCAGGACAAATAACGCAAAAACGCTTAAAATACCAAGAAATATCGCAGATATTACAGAAAATATTACATAAGAAAAATTTTCTGTAAAAATTATTTTTAATATAATCTCCAATGCCCTGCCGCCGTCGAGATTTTTAACAGGGAATAAATTTATTATTGCATATAAAATATTAGTCAGAAACGCAAAAAATAAAACAGAATTATAACCGTTGATTTTTATTATTATTAAAATAACAGCCGAACATATAATATTCGCACAGGGTCCGCTTAAATTTATAATTATATCTGTTTTATATGACGTGAGCCGGGTTTTTTTCGTTATTATATTTATGCCAAACGGCAATATCTCAACGCTTATTATATTTAACCGGTTTAATTTTATAAATATTATATGTCCCGTTTCATGAATAAATATACATAAAAATAATATAAACATATAAACCGAAAAATTAATAGATGCAAACAATAACAGCAAAAACAGGCATATTACATGTATTTTTATTTTTTTTAATTTAATATACATAAATTTATCAGTTTTATTTTAATCTTCGTCAGATAAAACTGATTTGCTGTTTATGTTAAAAAAAGTCGCAAGAACGTCGTTTCCAATTATTTTTTCATCTATTAATTTATTTAAATCAAAAAGAGTTATGTTATTTTCGTATATTCCGTTTAAAACTGATGAAACTGAAACAAAAGTTTTCGGATTAGTATATTTTGTTATTATTATACTGCCTATTATTATCAGACAAATAATAGACTGCACAAGAAAAACTTTGATATATTTTTTTTCTTTTAATTTTCTTTTTTCTTTTTTATCAGCTTTATTTTCTATATTATTTTTAATTTCAGATTTTATATTTTCGTTAAATATTCTTTTATAATCAAATTGTTCTGAATCAATTTTATCCTGTTTCATATAAATATAACCTCCGTCAATTACAATATCATATATTAATATTTATGATTTATTTTATATTTATATGATTAACTAAAAATAAAAATATAGGGTATAAATAAATTTATACCCTGTATTTTTTATTAAAACGCCAATTCGTCTTTATTATTTTCTTCGTTTTGCGCGATACAATGCCCGCATGAGCAATTTTCGCCGTCAGTCATTTCGTTTACAACTTTAATTTCACCGCCGCATTCCGAACAATTTATATAATCGCTGTCAAGAAGATCGTCGGTTTCTACAAAAATATGCTTATTGCATTTAGGGCATTTTATTTCTACAATCCCGTCAAGTAACGCGTCATCTTCTAAATCGTCTTCGTCTTCATACTCGAAATCTTCCAAATCTTCAAATTCGTCTTCATCTTCGCATGTGTGCATATCAATTAAACTATTTTTTTCTTTTTCATAGAGTTTATATCCGCATGTTTTTTCGAAATCTTCTTCAAGCTGCCCTAAATCTTCGTCAACTTCTGTTATATAATCATCAAGAGTTGCGGTTTCGTCCTCGAGTATCTCGACAGATTCCGATATATCAGCAAGTACGTCAAGTATGCCTTTTATTATTTTGCCGTTTTTCGAATCTGACGAAATTTCCAGCCCTTCGGCGAGGCCTTTTAAATACGCTACTTTTTCACTTATATTCATATTAGTTTTTTCCTCATATTATTTTATTATTTTAAATTATTGTTTTACACGTTCAAGATATTCGCCGTTTCTCGTGTCTATTTTTAAAACATCGCCCTCGCTTATAAACATCGGGACTTTAATTATAACCCCTGTTTCCATAGTGGCGGGCTTTAATGTATTATTTACAGTGTCGCCCTTGATTGCGGGTTCTGAATGTATAACTTTTAATTCAACAAACGTAGGAGGATCCACGCCGAAAACATTGCCTTTATAAGATATTATTTTTACTATTTCGTTTTCTTTGACAAACTGGAAATTGTCAGACAGTTTTTCTTTATTTAACGGAATCTGTTCATAAGATTCCATGTCCATGAAATAATATAATTCTCCGTCGTTGTATAAATACTGCATATCTTTTCTTTCGACAAACGCTTCAGGAAATTTATCCGACGGATTGAACGTTCTTTCTGTAACTGACCCTGTAATTACGTTTTTTATTTTTGTCCTGACAAATGCCGCGCCTTTTCCGGGTTTAACATGCTGAAATTCGATTATCTGATAAACGGAACCGTCCATATCAAATGTTACTCCGTTTCTGAAATCTCCGGCAACTACCATAAAATTTTTATCCTCCGTATTATTATTTATTTGCTTTGCCTTGTTTATACATAATTGTTTTAAATTAATATAATATTATATCTTATAATAAATTTATGAATATTTATATATAAAATCTAAAATTGTATTAATAATTTCATCGTTTTTATAATAATTAAAATCAATCTGATGATAAAATCCGTTTAATTTTATCAGCTCGCAATCTATTCCCAGTTCAACCGCTTTATCGCACATAACCTGCGATTGATTAAACGGCACTACATTATCATATTCATCGTGAATAAACAATAACGGGACTTTTTCGATATATTCATAAAATTCCAAATAAGCATACGGGCTTCCCTGTATATATTCTTCTTCTTTTTCTTCATAAGTACCGTTAAATAAATTTTCGATTAAATATAACGTAGTTTCCGGATATTCAAATAATTCGTCCCCGTAAAATTTTGACGGACCCGCAAAACTCAGGCAATATTTTATATCCATAAAATCTTTTGTTTCGTTAGGTATATAAGAATGTAACATAGCCAGATGTGCTCCTGCTGAATATCCCATAATCCCGATTGAATCCAAATCAATATTATATTTTTCGCGATTTTCATATAAATATAAAAACGCTATATTTATGTCGCCTAATATTCCATATAGATTATTCTCATTCAAAGCGTAGCTGTACTGAGGCATTACAACTATATATCCGTTTTCCCGCAATTCGTCTATAATTGGCTTGAACATGTACATAGGCTGAGTTTTATCTCCCGCAATCCAGCCGCCACCGTGAAGCATCATAATTAATTTATATTTATCGTCTATGTTTTTTATTTTTGTGGGATAATAAATATCCATTTTTAAATTAGAGTCGTTTCTCACATAAACAACACCTAATTCTTGCAAATATTCTATTTTTTGCGGTTTTACGGTTTCCGTTGATTCCGTTGATTCGCGTAAATTATTTAAATCGTTTGAATTTTCACATGCAAATAAAAATATAAAATTCAATAACAATACAAATAAAACAATTTTTTTTATATACATAATAAACTTCCGTAATCATACAATTTTTTCTTCGATAGAGAAATAATTTCCACTTTCCTATTATCGCAGAAACTCTTTATATCTTTATAATTTGGGTGTAGAGTTATATCCCCCGTAAACACTAATTTATTTTTATCTATAAGCCCGGAACAACCGCCTATAAATCCGTATTCGTAGCTATCTAAATCAATATGTCCTTTTTTTATCAATAAAACGTTTATATTATTTTCTATCGCTTTTTTATATATAGATTCGTCAGATGTTATTATAGAATTTTCATCAACGATACAAACAGAACATTTTGTGTATCCCTGTTTTACATCAATTATTTTTTTATTTGTTTTTTTTGCGTATTCTAAAATATTTTTGTTTATATATTTAACGTTGCCTATCAGATAATCGCCGAACATTACGGCGTTTAACCCAATATCATACGGATATTGATATAATTTTGGATTATCCGCGATTATTATTTCAAAATTTAATTTGTCGATTATGCTTTTATTTATTTTATAGATTTTTTCATAAAATATCCATTTGTTTTTATCCAAGTTAAAACAAAGCATATCCGGGTGATAATTTAATGGGTTTGATTTGTTTAGCTTTTCAAATCCGCGAAGTTTTACCGGATTTATGCTGAGATTTATAAGATTTTTTTCTATTTCATCGTCAATTTTATATGAACAGATTATATTTTTCATATTTTTCATATTTTTGTTACAATTCAGTTACAATTTTGTTTATCAAGAATAATCTTTGCTGTGATAGATATACTAAATTTATTATTTATATTTATTATTTTGGAGGTTATATATGCTTATCAGATGCTCTGACAACTGCAAATTTCAGGAAGACGGTTTTTGCGGCCTTAAAAATATTTATTCCGCTTCCGTCGCAAATAATACTGACGAAGTAAACGATTCAGGCTGCTTATATTATAAGCCTAAAATTCAAAAAAGAAAAACTCCGGAAAATCAAAAAAATACCGACCAGACTATACAATCAGATCAAGCGCGTCAAAAATACTTTTAACATAAATTATTTCGGCTTCTGATTTTTTTATATTAATAATATTTTTATGCGGCAGGACGATTTTTTTAAATCCCAGCCGTATCGCTTCCGATACCCTTGTATCTATATTGCTTATCTGCCGTAATTCTCCGGATAACCCCACTTCGCCCATTGCGACAATATCATTATGCACCGGTATATCTTTATAACTTGATATAATAGATAAAACAACGGCTAAATCGCACGATGGCTCTTCTATTTTTAATCCGCCAACGACATTTACATAAGCGTCCTGCAACGATAATTTTAATCTCAATCTTTTTTCAAGAACAGCTATAAGCATACACAACCTGTTATAATCTATTCCGTTTGCCATGCGTCTCGGCGACGGAAAAGCAGTATTTGTGACGAGAGCCTGTATTTCCGCAATCAACGGTCTCGTCCCTTCGATTACGCTTACCGCGCAGTTTCCCGGAACATCCAACAATCTGCCCGATAACAGCATTTCAGACGGATTTTCGACTTCTGATAAACCGTCCTGTTTCATTGTGAATACGCCGATTTCGTTTGTTGAGCCATAACGGTTTTTTATAGCGCGTATTATCCTGTAAGACTGCTGCCTCTCCCCTTCAAAATATAAAACGGCATCAACCATGTGTTCAAGGACTTTCGGCCCTGCTATCCCGCCTTCTTTGTTTACGTGGCCGACAAGAACAATCGAAATTTCTTCGGTTTTGGCTTTTTGCATAAAAGACAGCGCAGATTCCCGAACTTGTACCACGCTTCCGGGCGAACTTGCGGAATTATTATCATACATAGTCTGTATAGAATCTATAATCAATAAATCCGGTTTAATTTCATCAAGCGCGTCATGTATTTTAGCTATGTTTGTCTCTGTATATACATATAAATTTTTAGCATCGACAGATAACCGCTGAGCTCTGAGTTTTATTTGATTCTGCGATTCTTCTCCGGATACATACATGATTTTAAAATCTTCGCCGAATTTATCGCATATCTGCAACAAAAGAGTAGATTTACCGATACCCGGTTCGCCCGATAACAAAACGACCGAGCCTTTCACCAATCCTCCGCCGAGAACCCTGTCGAATTCATTCAATCCTGTTTTAAATCTAATTTCGTCGTTTAAATTAATATCGCTCAATTTTAAAACAGAAGTTTTAGCCGTTGATTTGCTCTGGTATCTCTCAACGGCGTTTATTTTTTTGTTTTCTTTTTCCGGCGCGACAGGAGGCGAATAATCTTCTTCCTGCATAGTGTTCCACTGGCTGCACGACGGACATCTGCCAAACCATTTGACAGTCTGTTCGCCGCAGTTTGTGCAGACATAAACTGTTGTGGGTTTTTTAGCCATGTTTTGTATTTCCTTATAATTATTTAACTATTTTAAACATAATTTATATTATATCTTCTATACTCACAGTTTCGCCACGATTATATTCATCGCGAGCTTGCTCTATATCAATTATATCCTCTTTTGTCGCTATATCATCGGGTAATAACCGGATAATAAGTTCATATATAAGTTTTTGTTCCTTTTCCGGTAATAATTCTATTACATCAGTTATTTGTTTCACATTCGGTGACATTTTTATCCCCCCTTATATGCATCGCCTCGCGATGATATCTTTTCAATTAATATTTCATTTTTATTCGGATATGAAAATAAAACACGCCAGTCACCCACTCGTAATCTATATGTTCCGTCAACGCCTTTAAACGGTTTTATATTTCCTTTTGGTATATTATATATACCTGTTAAAATTCGGGATTGTGTAGGTTTATTTAAATTTGTCAATATTTTTGCAGCTTTTTTCGATAATTTTAATTTTATATTATTCACCTACTTCTTATTCTACAAGTTTCTTTTCAAATTCAACGACCGAAGCAAATATTATTTTAGCGAGTTTATTTTGATAATTATCTTGAATCAACAAATGCGCTTCTTCGTGATTCGACAAAAATCCGCATTCTATCAATATTCCTATACTTTTTATTTTTTCAAGCACAAAAATATCTTTGCCGCGTTTTATTTCTCGGTTATTATCCGGTTGTATATAAGATTTATAATTTATTTTTAAAAGCTCGGCTAAATTCGCGCTGTCAAGATTATTCTGCGAAAAAAATATCTGCATTCCCTTATATTTTTCCTGAGGATATTTATTCATGTGAATACTTATAAATATAGCTTCCGGATATTTATTCGCGATTTTTACCCGGTTTGACAAATCCGACGCTTTTCTTTTTTTCACCCCGTCATCGTTTAACATAACATCTGTTTCACGCGTCAAAATAACTTCGCAGTTTGCTGTTTTAAACAAACGCTTTAATTTTAACGCTATCGCTAAATTTATATCTTTTTCTATTATACCGTCAGAGCTGCTCGCTCCGCCGTCGATTCCGCCATGTCCTGCGTCTATTATAATTACAGGCTTATTTGATTTTATTATATCTTCGTTTGCGGAGACATTCATCAAATAAATATTACTTAGAGCCGGAGTTGCGGCGATTGCTTTAAAAGTCAGATATAAAATAAACAACGCCATAAAAATATACATAACAACAAAAATATAAAATTTCAAGAGATATTTTTTTTTGCTATTCATAATTTTCTCCTTTTTTTCTCGATTTTTTTATTAATACAATATAATTAATAATTAATAAAATATATGAAAAAGAGAAAATTATAATACTTTTATTTTTTGTTTTTTGAATAATCTATGTGAGTATTAGAAACATATTTATTTTTTATTTTAAAACCTAATTTTCTTAATATGCTTATTTCCGACGCACCCATGTAATACGCGAATATCCCTATCGCAAACAACGGGATAAGCGTTAGGAAAAAATAATAAAAAGGCGTATGCATTATTATCGAAACGGCTTCTCCGGGATGTGTGTCAATACTGTTTGGATTGGGGAATAAAAAAGATTCAAAACCCATATATATACCGTTTATCATTCGCATAAAATTCCATATAACATTGCCGAACAAAGCTATATTTCCCTCGGTTATATTTTTTATATACACATATATCTGTAAAACTGTATATATCAAATAACATAAAATATTAAATAAACTGCCGAATAAAACAATCATAAACGGCGTGTATATTTTTCTGGTTCCCGCATCTTCAGCCCTTAATGTTTTTGCGGCGGCTCTTGCCCCCTGCTCCCACATCATAGAATATATGATAAAAAGATATAACCCCACAGATAAAACAGAAGCTAAAAATACAAGAAAATCGCTTTGAGCCGACGCAAATATTACCATTATGCCAAAAACAGACATTGCTATCTGGTTTATATATAATTTCATCACAGCTTTACCGTTTATATCAAAAAAATCTTTCATTTTAAATATTTTCTCCTATATCAAACTAAAAAATATTTTACGATTTATATATTTATTTTACTATAAAAATATGATAAAATGATTAAGAACGTATAAATTATAATTATATTATCAAATTATCAAAAATACGGAGATAAAATAAATGCCGCAAATATTTTTACTGTTTGATTTATTTATAACATTTTTTCAAATAGGCTTATTTACTATCGGCGGCGGTTACGCTATGATCCCGCTGATAACCGATAAAGTAGTAAGCAAAGGCTGGTGTACTGAAGTAGATTTGCTGGATTATATCGCGGTAGCCGAATCAACGCCCGGACCTTTTGCGATAAATACATCAACTTTTATCGGAATGAAACAATTCGGTATTCCCGGGGTAATCGTTTCATGTCTTGGATTAATTCTGCCTTCGTTTATTATAATTTTAATTATAGCGAAATTTTTCATGAAGTTTGTTGAATATAGAGGCGTTTCAGCCGCATTAAACGGGCTTCGCCCCGCAGTTATCGGGCTTATGTCCGCGGCTGTGATTTCTATCGCAATAAAAGCGTTTAATATTAATATAAATTTTAATTTTATAAATAATTTAAATTTTACGCAAATATCTATTTTTATAATAGTTCTTGCTCTTTCGCAAATTGAAAAATTAAAAATTAATTCTTATAAAATAATTATTCTTTCGGCTGTGCTTGGAATTATGTTTTATACCGCGAAAGATTTTGGATTATTTTAATTTATTTTTACTCAATCGGGTTAATTATCGAGATTATAAAATTTTCTTTTTTGAAAACTTTATTTAATCTTTTTTCTATATCTTCAAACTTCACGCTACCGATTATTTCGGGCAAATCAAATATATTATATCCCCTGAACATACATGTTATAAATGCGTTGGCTATATTTTCCGCGCTGTCAAATAAAGTTATGCTGCTGGCGTAACTTACTTTTTTGCAGCGTTCGAATTCTTCCCTGTCCAATCCATTTTTTATTTTATTTTCAAATTCTTTAATAATTTCGCCCATGACTTTTTCCGGATTATCTGATTCGCCGCTGTAAATCAAATGCCCGTATTCTGTTTCTATTTCACTGCCCGCGCCGAATTTATTATTTATTTTCCCCTCGCTGTATAATCTTGTGTAAAAATCGCTTGATCTGGAAAATAACATATCGTTTAATATATCAATTTCAACCGCTTTTTTCGCAAGTTCGTTTGCGTAAATTCCCGTTTCAACATCTTTTAATCCGATATTAAACAACGGTCTTGATACTTTCAGCTTTTTTTCTGTGATATTTTTACGCACATTCGCAGGTTCGTCATATTTATATCTCTCTATATTAATTATATCAGCATTTTTTAAAACTTTATCCGCGACTTTTTCAACCTGTTCTGCCGTGACATTTCCGGCGACGCACAGCATCATATTATTTAGATTATAAAAAGTATTATAGCATTTATATAAAATACCGGCTGTTATATTTGATATAGATTCGATTGTTCCGGCAATATCAAGCCTTACGCTGTGTTTTTCGTACATATTTGCCATTAACTGAAAATATACCTGCCAGCCGGGATTATCGTCGTACATTCTTATTTCCTGCCCGATTATCCCCTGCTCTTTCTGTACGCTTTCTTCTGTAAAATACGGGTGAGTGACAAAATCCAGCAATATTTCGAGAGATGCGTCAAAATTATCCGCGCATGAAAATAAATAACAGGTTTTATCGTAATATGTGTACGCGTTTGAGTATGCTCCCGTATCGGCAAAGAGCTGATCGGCGTTTATGCCGTTTTCGTTGTCAAATAATTTATGCTCGAGAAAATGCGCGATCCCGTCGGGAACAACTGTAAATTCCGTTTCGCCGTCTGTTTTAAATATGCTGTCAACAGACCCATATTTTGTCCCGAACAAAGCATAAGAAGTCGTGTGGTTTTTGGGTATCACATAAATATCAAGCCCGCTTTCATGTTTGAAATAATAATATTTTTCGTCTATTTTTTTATTTGCAACTGTTTTAATCATAATTAATTTTCCCCGCTTTCTTCGCTGTTTAACAAATTTCCCTGTAAAAAATATATCGTGTCAAGGCTTAAATTTTTTGCGGATTCTATTATATCGCCTCTTGTCACTTTTTTTATTTCTTCAATCATATCTTCAGGCGATTTTATATTTCCGCTCATCAATCTTCTCAAATACCAGTAAACTATACTGCCCGCGTTGTCAAATACTTCTTTATATGAATTTATAACGCTTAATTGCGCAGATTCTATATCTTTATCTGTAAAATCACCGTTTTTCATTTCTTCAAGCAGCCTTAAAATTTCATCAGTTGCTTTTTGTTTGTTTTCATTTTCTATACCGCATAAAACCGTTATTATCCCTTTCGCGGATTCAACTATTGTCCTGCAATAATAACAAAGAGATAATTTTTCACGCACATTCATAAATAATTTTCCCGTCGGAGTCAGCGCATATACTGCGTCAAATAAAACAAATTTTGCGAAATCTTTATTTTTATTAGAAGTCCCCATTCTGAACCCGATTGCGAGTTTGCCCTGATTTACTTCAATTTCTTCGATTGTTTCGCCTTTATAATCAGATTTTAAAATAACGTCAGTATCATAAATTTCTATATTTTCACGTTTTATATTTTTCAATAAATTTTTGAATTTCTCGGTTATAGACTGCTTTTTCTCGCTAAATTTACCGACACAAAAAATTTCGATTACGCAACTTGAAAGAATATATTCATAATGCTCGTAAAGATTTTTATTATTTATTTTTTGTACGCATTCAACCGAACCGAGGTTATTTATAGCGAACCGTTCGTTTTTACACATAGTTTCAATGCATTTTCTGTAAACATACGCGTTTTTATTATTAATCTGCGCATGTATATCGTCAATCAAATTTGTTTTTTCCCCTTCGACATAATCGTTTTTGAATTTATTGTCTTCTATAAGCGGATTTATAAAAATATCACCCAATAAATCAATAGTTTCGTCCGCAATATTTATATCATCAAGAGAATATTTGTTTTCCAGCATTTCAGCCGAAAATATTAAAATCTGCGCTTCGCCGATTTTATCAGCCCAAACTCCTATTTTTGCCGCATATAATTCATTCTGCCGTTTGTTTATATCAGCCATAGTCGGGAAGTTTGCGCTGCCTCTCTTTAAAACTTTTACTAAAAGCGCATTTTTTGACGCTTTTAATTCACTTTCAAGTCTGCTTATAATATTTATCTCTATAAAATTTGTCTTGAATTTATCAGATTCGATAAAATTTATATTTATTTCTTTCCCGATATTTATTCTTTCTAAACTCATTTAATAATCCCAGCCTTTCGTTATAATTTTTTCTTTTTGGTTAATTTTATATTACATCATTTATTGTTAAATTTCAAGAAAAATTTATACGATTTTATTAAAATATTAAAAAATAAAAAATTTATAGACATATCGTATAAAATATGTTATAATCAAAATTAATTAAATAACGATAAAAATTTTAATCGCATTAAATACAGAAAGGTTGGAAAAAATCATGCAAAAAATATGTTTCAATAAAAGCTGGCAGTTTGCCAACGGTAATATTCCGTTCAGTTATTGGGGATATTGGGGAGTTCCTGCGGGTGACGCAAAAACCGTTGACCTCCCACACGATTATATGATTGAACAAAAACGCGACCCTGATTCTCTTACAAAGCGCGACGGGGGGTATTTCCCCGGAGGCGTTGGATGTTATTCAAAAAAATTCTTTGTTCCCGCCGACTGGAAAGAAAAAAATGTATATATCGAATTTGAAGGCGTTTATATGAATGCCGAAATCAGATTAAACGGTAACGTTATAAAACGCCAGAATTACGGCTATACTACTTTTTTTATAAGTATGGAAAAATATTTAAAATATGATACTGAAAATGAAATCGCAGTTATCGCGGATAATTCCGCCATACCGAATAGCCGCTGGTATAGCGGAGCAGGGATATACAGATATGTCTGGCTTTATGCCGCTGAAAAAAATCATATAAACTTTAACGGCGTATATGTTAAAACAAAATCAGTAAATAACGGCTCGGCGGTTTTGAATATAAATACAGATATATTCAGGTCAGATCAGGAAATAATAAAAGATTCGATAGAGCATATCGTAAAAGATCCAAAAACCGGCGAAATTGTCGCTTCGGTCAAGTATGACTGTAAAATTAATTTAATAGTAAACGAAGAAAATTATTCGGTTGACGTTGAAATAAAAAATCCCAAAATATGGGATACAGATTCCCCGAATTTATATATTATAACCACAAATTATTATATTGACGATAATCTGACAGATACTTCCGAAACAACATACGGGATACGCACTTTTTCGATTGATTCTCAAAACGGGTTTATTTTAAACGGGAAACAAATTAAATTAAAAGGCGGCTGCGTGCACCATGATAACGGGATACTCGGGTCGGCGTCTTATATCAGAAGCGAAGAAAGAAAGATAGAGCTTCTTAAAAAAAGTGGATTTAACGCAGTAAGGACAGCTCATAATCCCCCTGCCCCGGCTTTTTTAGATGCTTGCGACAGGCTTGGCATGATTGTCATGGACGAAGCGTTTGACAGTTGGAGATGCGCAAAAACTCAATTTGATTATCATTTGGTTTTCGATACCGACTGGGAAAATGATTTGACAAGCATGATTTTAAGGGACAGAAATCATCCGTCTATATTATTCTGGAGTATCGGAAACGAAATAGTAGAACAAAAAGGAGACAGCGGCGCGCCTGAAACCTCAAAAATGCTTTATAATACTATTAAAAAATACGATAACAGGCCCGTCGGCATGGCTATCATGGGTTTTGATTTGACTAATCCGGATTTTGTCGATGGGATAAATTCTGTAGTCGCATGTCTGGATTTCGTCGGATATAATTATCAACACGGAAGTTATGAATCTGATAAACTAAAATATCCGGACAGAGTTATAATCGGAACCGAAACTGTCCCGAAAGATATATATCAATCATGGGAGGCTACGCTTAAAAATACTAATGTTATCGGCGATTTTGTCTGGACTTCGATTGATTATCTGGGCGAAGCCGGAATCGGGCGGGTATATTATACAGACGAAAGGCCGGAAATTGAATCGCACTTATATGATTATCCTTGGAATCAGGCTTATTGCGGCGATATAGACGTGTGCGGGTTCAAAAGGCCGCAGTCGTATTACAGGGATATACTCTGGAATGTATCGGATAAACCGAAAATGTTTGTCAGAAGGCCTACAAAATTTTCTCATGAATCCGAAAAAATCACATACTGGGGCTGGAATGACGGAATAGAAGGCTGGGATTTTGATATTGCAGAGGGAACGCAGGTTGTCGTTGACGTTTATTCCCCCGCCGTTTCTGTAGAATTATTTTTAAACGGTGAATCTGTCGGGAAAAACGATTTGAAAGAATTAAAAACAAATTTTATAATCCCGTATAAAAAAGGCGAATTAAAAGCGATAGACTCAAACAATAACGCAGTAGTTTTGTCAACGTCAAAAAAACCCGCAAAAATTAAACTCACGGCAGATAGAGATAAAATCAGCGCGGACGGTGACTTGGCGTATATAACCGTTGAAATCGCGGATATTGACAATAAAACCGTGACAAACGCAACAAGCAAAGTTTTATTTGCAATAGAAGGCGCAGGAAAACTAATCGCGGTAGGTTCGGCGAATCCGAAAACAGAAGAAATGTATTCCGGCAATTCGCATAGTGCGTACGACGGCAAACTTATGGCTGTTGTAAAATCTCAGGAAAAAGGCAAATTAAAACTTATCGCAATATCAGACGGATTAGAAAAAGCGGAAATTTCTATTGAAGTTGAATAAAATTTTAGTTGTATTACAATAACAAAAGCGGGGATTTTTCATAAATCTCCGCTTTTGTTATTTGTTTTATTGTTTTTAATTATTTAATAAACATCGTGCCTATTCCTTCGTCTGAAAGCATTTCAATTAATATAGAATGCTGTATTCTGCCGTCGATTATATGCGTTCTGTTTACACCGCCTTTTATAGAAGTCACGCAGCAATCAACTTTCGGTATCATTCCGCCGCTGATTATACCGTTTTTCTTTAAATTATCAACTTCGGATATTTTTACTACCGGAATCAATGTGTCTTCGTCTTTCAAGTCTACCATTAGTCCTTTAACATCTGTCAGAAGTATCAGCTTTTCAGCTTTTAGTTTTACCGCGATTTCAGCGGCGGCTGTGTCTGCGTTTATATTATATACCCTGCCCCGTTTTATATCTATGCTGTCTATGGGATTTTCTACTGTTTTATCGTCTGTTCCCTGCGCGATTGTCGCAATAACCGGAATATACCCGTTATTTAATAAATCTATAACAGGCTTAATATTTATATCTGTGATTTCGCCTACATAACCGTAATCGTTTTCGCCGTCCGATAATTTTTTCGCTTTTATCACACCGCTGTCAATTCCGGATAAACCTATCGCATTACCGCCGTTTAAACTTATAAGATTCACTAAATCTTTATTTGTCTTGCCGGCTAAAACCATTTGGACAATATCTATCGTTTCTTCGTCTGTGTATCTTAACCCGTTTATAAACTTAGTCTCGATATTTAGTTTTTTCATCATATCCGTAATTTCAGAACCGCCTCCGTGGACTAAAACCACGTTTATTCCGACGAGAGACAATAAAATCAAATCTGATATTACCGCTTCTTTTAATTTTTCATTGAGCATCGCGTTTCCGCCGTATTTTACTACTATTGTTTTTTTATTATATTTTTGTATATACGGCAAAGCCTGAATCAATACTTTCGCTTTATCTAAATTCGATATTAACATAATTTATTTAACTCCTGTAATCTCCGTTTATTCTTACATATTCATAACTTAAGTCGCAGCCCCACGCAACAGAGTTTTCTTTTCCGGTCTGCATATCTATTATTATTTCGATTATTTCCTGCGATAATATTTCTTTCGCTTTATCTTCGTCGATTTTTATAATAAAGCCGTTTACACAAGTCGATATTTCACCTGCTGAAGATTTTAATTTGACATTTATTTTTTCAGGATCAAAATCAATTCCCGAATAGCCCAGAGCGCATAAAATCCTTCCTGAATTCGCGTCCGCTCCAAACATCATAGATTTTACAAGCGAAGATTTAATCACAGACTTCGCGAGTTTTTTCGCGTCTTGTTTTGTATTCGCGTTTATAATTTTGCACTCAAGTAATTTCGTCGCGCCTTCGCCGTCAAACGCTATAAATCTTGAAACTTTTTCGCATATTATATATAACGCTTCTCTAAATTTATTATAATCGCTGTTTTGCTCAATTATTTTTTTATTACCGCAAAGCCCGGAAGCCATAATACTGACCATATCGTTTGTGCTTGTGTCGCCGTCAATGCTTATCATATTAAAAGTATCCTGAATAACATCGGTTAAAACATTTTGCAATATTTCCGAAGAAATATCAACATCAGTCGTAATAAAACTGAGCATAGTCGCCATATTCGGCTCAATCATGCCCGAGCCTTTTGCAATCAAACCGATTCTCGCAGGTTTATTATCCAATATAAATTCAATCGCGTATTCTTTTTTACGCGTGTCAGTCGTCATGATAGCAGTCGCGGCGTCTTCCCCCGCTTCTTTTGTATCACCGAGTGCTTCTTTTAATAAAGGCAAAGCGTTTTGAATTGGCTCAATCGGTAAAACCGCGCCGATTACTCCCGTTGACGCAACGATTATATCGCTTTCGTCGATTTCTAAAATATCAGCCGTTAATTTACACATTAAATCAGCTTTTTCAATCCCGTCGGGATTGCATGTGTTTGCTATGCCGCTGTTGCATATAACAGCTTTTGCCGTGCCGTTTTTTAATTTCAAATGTTTTTTTGTAACTATAATAGGCGCGCCGATTATTATATTTTTTGTGTAAACCGCCGCCGCAGTACATTCTTTGCCATTTTTTGAAAAAATCAAAGCTAAATCTTTTTTTATTTTATTTTTACGCAGGCCGCAGTGTATACCTGACGCTAAAAAGCCCTGCGGTGCGACTACCCCGCCGTCAATAAATTTTATATTTGATTCCACTTGTTTTACTCCTTATCATAATAATTTACTCCGCTGTTCATATCATAATTATCCCTGATTCCGCCCGCTGCTCTTATTCCCACTTTATTGGAGTGCGGATAATATGCTATATCAGGCGTGTTGTTTGTGTCAACGTCTAAATAAACAAGATTTTCTGTTTCAGATGAATTTGTTATTTTATGCGCTCCGTTTTTACCAACGGGAAAAACTATTATATCGCCTGACGAAATTTTATATATTTCATCAAAAGTTTCTAAAATACCTTTGCCGGATATTATATAAAAAACTTCTTCGTTATTCATGTGATAATGAAACGGGCAATTCGATTTGCCGGGCGGCAGCGTATAAAATGCCGTAACAGTCTGATTTCCCTCTTTGGGACTTGCCGCTTCGTATTTATCGTTATTGTCTGTAACTTCATATCTGTAAAACTCATATTTTTCGTGTTCGTTTCTATGCGTCGGCGATATTTTATTAATATTTGTTATAATTATCTTTTGCATTTATATTCACTCCAATCCATACGTTTCATCTAATCCAAGCATGATATTCATGTTCTGCACTGCCGCTCCGGACGCGCCTTTGCCTAAATTATCAAGCCTTGCGACTACAAGAACCTGCGTATCGTTTCCGAATGTTAAAATTTCAATGTTGTTTGTGTCATTGCAGCTCTCAGCCTTCATAAATCCCCATTCAAATTCGTTTTGTATATTCATCGGCATTATTTTCACAAAATGCTGTCCCTGATAATAATTTTTATAAAATGCGTTTATTTCATTTGCTGTTAATTTTATATTCGACAACGGAACGGCTACTGTCATGCCTTTGAAATAATTTCCGATAATCGGCGTAAATACCGGGGGATTTAATAATCCGCTGTGTTTTTGCATTTCGGGTAAATGTTTATGCTGTAAACCCAGCGCGTAAAAACAAGGGCTGTTTAATTTTTGTTTGTTTTGATCTGATTCAAATATTTCTATTAATCTAATTCCCCCGCCGCTGTAACCTGTGACAGAATGGCATGTCACGGGATAATCTGCGGGGATTATTTTTTCTTTTACAAGCGGATACATCAGCATATTAAACCCCGTCGCAAAACACCCCGGGTTTGATAATCTTTTCGCGGTTTCTATATTTTCTCTGTGGTTTTTGCTCAACTCAGGGATCCCGTAAACCCAACCGTCCGCAACTCTGTGCGCTGTGCTCGCGTCTATTACGCGTGTTAACGGATTTTCAATCAGCGAAACAGATTCTCTCGCGGCATCATCAGGCAAACATAAAAAAACAATATCAGCCTGATTTATATATTTTCTGCGCTCGTTTACATCCCATAATACTTCCAATTCTTTTGAATTTATTTTCAATATTTCAATATCATCCCTGTTTTTTAAGCGATCGTGTATCTCTAATCCTGTCGTACCTTCCTGTCCGTCAACAAATATTTTATATTTTTGCAATTTATTTAACCCTCCAAAAATTTTTCTAAATTTTTTATTTGAGTTTCGATTGACTCTTTTGACGGTCCGCCGTAAACTTTTCTTTCGTTTACGCAATATTCCAAATCAATATATTTGTAAACTTCGAATTCAAAAATTTCGCAGATTTTTTTGTATTCTTCAATAGGCAAATCTTCAAGCGATATATTTTTTTCTATGCAAACCGCCACAAGCTGTCCTGTGATTTTATACGCGTCACGAAACGGTAAACCCTTTTTTACAAGATAATCCGCGCAGTCTGTCGCATTTAAAAATCCTTTTTGCGAAGCTTTTTTCATACTGTCGCGATTGACTTTCAAAGTTTTTAACATTCCCGTAAACGTGTCGAGAGATAATTTCGTGTTTTCAAGAACGTCAAATATCGCTTCTTTATCTTCCTGCATATCTTTGTTATACGCGAGCGGTAAACCTTTCATCATTGTCAATAAAGTTATAAGAGAGCCGTAAACCCTGCCTGTTTTTCCTCTGCATAATTCCGCAATATCAGGGTTTTTTTTCTGCGGCATTATAGAAGAACCTGTGGAAAATGCGTCGTCAAGTTCGATGAAATTATATTCTGACGTGCACCATAAAATTATTTCCTCGGAAAAACGGCTGATATGCGTCATAATTATTGATAAATCCGAAGCGAATTCTATCACAAAATCACGGTCGGACACCCCGTCTATACTGTTTTCGGTGACGTTCGCAAATCCGAGCTTTTCTGCGACTAAATGCCGGTTTATCGGGTAAGTCGTTCCCGCGAGCGCGCCTGAGCCAAGCGGCATATAATCCATGCGTTTTTTACAATCGGCGATTCTTTCAATATCACGTTTGAACATCTGAGCATATGCTAATATATGATGCGCGAAAACAATGGGCTGACCGTGCTGTAAATGCGTAGTTCCCGGCATAAAAGTTGTTTTATTCTCTTTTGCTTTTTCGATAATTTCACGTATTAAGCATTTTAATAAATCCATGATTTCATCGCATTGTTTTTTTAAATATATGCGAATATCGAGCGCGACCTGATCGTTGCGGCTTCTTGCGGTATGCAGTTTTTTGCCCGTATCTCCGATTCTTTCAGTTAAAACAGCCTCGATAAACATATGAATATCTTCGGATTCAAAATCTATTTCAAGTGTTCCATTCTCAATATCTTCAAAAATTTTTTCAAGTCCCTCGATTATTCTTTCAGACTCTGATTTATTTATAATTCCGGTTTCGCCGAGCATATAAGCGTGAGCGATACTGCCGGTTATATCTTCCCTGAACATTACCCAGTCAAATTTTATAGAAGAATTAAAATCGTTTACTTTTAAATCGAGCGATTTTTTGAACCGCCCGTCCCACATTTTTGAACTCATGATTTTTCTCCTGCAACTATATAATTTGTGCTTACCGACCATTCCCAATCTTGATTATTATTGAGATTATTTAACAGATATTCTTGTTTGGTTTTATTCAATTTAATTAATTCCTGAAAATCTTGTTTTGAAAAACCATATTCCTGAAATCTTAAATCTTCGCTATTGCTTTCTATATTTTTAATTTCTTTTCCCATACCTGACTTTATTTTATATGTTTTAAATTCGTCAGACCAATAACTGTCGCTGTACGAAAATGCAGAAGCATAAGCGTGAATAGTTATATTTTTAAGTCCGAACTCAGCAAACATTTTAGGATAACGCTGCGAATGCCAGTATTCACTCTGTTTTAATTCTTTGGGAGTATATATTTTCCAAAATGTCTGCATATACCTGTCCGTTAATTCTTTTAATCGCTCATTATTTTCAAAAGCGCAGTCAGAATCACACCCGCCACCTCCGCGTCCTGATGCGGAAACTGAAACAGTTCCTCCGATTTTACACACTCTTATTAATTCTTTCAATCCTGCGACAGGGTCGGATAAAACGCCGATATACTGATGATTTACAATCGCGTCAAAAGTATTGTTTGCAAAAGAAAGATTATATCCGTCGTCAAGAACAATTTCGGCTTTGTCAGATAATCCTTCTTCGGCAATTTTTTTATTGCCATGTTCGACAAAATATTTGCTTATGTCAAAACCCGTGACTTTTCCCGATTCGAGGCCTTTCGCGATAAACCTTACCTCGACGCCCGGTCCGCACCCGCCGACAAGAACTTTATGATCGGGTTTTATTCTGAGCCATTTAAGAAATTGTTCTCTCATATCGTCCCTAAATAATACCGGACGAGTTGATTCAAAATCGTTGTAGTTAGTACAGTCAATCCATATTTCGTTGCTGCTTGTGTTCATTATGTTCGTACCTCTATTTATTTCATCTTATTCGCTAACGCCTGAACTTTTATCGGCAATCCAAACAGGTTTATAAATCCTTCTGCGTCTTTTTGATTATACGCGCCGCCGTCATCGCCGAACGCCGCAATATTAATATCGTACAGAGAATTGGGCGAAGTTACGCCCGCAGGGATTATATTGCCTTTGTATAATTTTAATTTAACATCGCCGTTCACATTTTCCTGCGTTTTATCAACAAACGCTGAGAGAGCTTCCCTTGCGGGTGCGAACCATTGACCGAAATAAACAAAATCTGCGAACTTTCCTGATAACTCCTGTTTTAAATGCAATGTATCGCGGTCAAGCGTGAGTGTTTCGAGTATTTCATGCGCCTTGTATAAAATCGCTCCGCCCGGAGTTTCATAAACTCCCCTGCTTTTCATACCTACAAGCCTGTTTTCAACTATATCTTCTATTCCGATACCGTGTTTGCCGCCAAGTTTGTTTAATTCTTCGACAAGTGAAACACTATCGATTTTTTTGCCGTTTAATTTAACCGGAACGCCTTTGTCAAACGATATTTCGAGATATTCCGGAATATCCGGCGCGTTTTCGGGGGTAACGCCGAGTTCTAAAATTTTATCATAATCCGGTTCATTTGCGGGATCTTCAAGATCTAATCCCTCGTGAGATAAATGCCAGATATTTTTATCTTTTGAATAATTTGTCTCGCGTGAAATTTTTAACGGAATATTATGAGATTCGGCATAATCTATTTCTTCGTCGCGTGATTTTATATTCCATTCACGCCACGGCGCGATAATCTTCATGTTAGGCGCAAACGCTTTTATCGTCAGTTCAAACCTGACCTGATCGTTGCCTTTTCCTGTGCAGCCGTGAGCGATAGCGTCGGCGTTTTCTTTTAACGCAATCTCAACGACTCTTTTAGCGATAACGGGACGCGCAAACGAAGTCCCAAGCAAATATTTACCCTCGTATTTCGCGCCGGCTTTTAGAGTCGGGAAAATAAAATCCTCTACAAATTCTTTTTTTAAATCTTCTATATAAATTTTCGACGCGCCCGTTTTAATCGCTTTTTCTTCAAGTCCGTCAAGTTCGCCGTCGCCCTGCCCTACGTTTCCCGCGACCGCGATAACCTCGCAGCCTTCGTAATTTTCTTTAAGCCACGGGATTATAATAGATGTATCAAGACCTCCGGAATAAGCCAAAACGATTTTTTTAATATTATTCATTTAACAAATCTCCTCAAAAAACTTATATTTTATTTATATATTGCATTATTATACCACGAATTGCATAATAATGCAATATATTTTATATTATTTCTCTATAATTATTTTAAATATCATATATAAAATATATTTATATTGCTTTTTTTATAAATATATGGTATAATTTATGTATTAAATATTATTTATCCGTCCTTAGCTCAATTGGATAGAGTATCAGATTCCGATTCTGACGGTTGCAGGTTCGATTCCTGTAGGACGGGCCAGTGAATTTATAAAATATTATTGATTGGGGTGCGTAATGTATAAAATCGGCATAGATATAGGGGGAACAAAATGCGCCGTTATTCTCGGTAAAATAACCGAAAACGGCGTAAAATTTATCGATATGTCTTTTTTCCCCACGATAAAAGACAATACATATATAACAACTCTTGATAAAATCGAAAACGAAATGTTAAATATAATAGAAAAAGCCAATTTGAAAATATGCGATGTTAAATCAATCGGGATAAGCTGCGGCGGGCCTCTTGACAGTAAAGCCGGAGTGATATTATCGCCGCCGAATCTTATTGGCTGGGATAACGTTCATATCGTCGAATATTTTGAAAATAAATATAATATTAAAACAATTCTTGAAAACGACGCAAACGCATGCGCCCTCGCCGAATGGAAATTCGGAGCGGGAAAAGATAAAAATTTGAAAAACGTGATTTTTTTAACGTTCGGGACAGGATTCGGAGCCGGATTGATTTTAGACGGCAAGCTATATTCCGGAACAAACGGTATGGCTGGTGAAATCGGTCATATACGCGCTGAAAAATCAGGCCCTGTAGGATATGGGAAATCGGGGTCGTTCGAAGGATTTTGCAGCGGCGGAGGTATCGCGCAACTTGGAAAAAACGGCGAAACTGCGAAAGATATTGCCGAAGCCGCTAAAAAAGGTGATGAAAAAGCGATTGAAATTTACAAAACAAGCGGCGAATATCTCGGATATGCTCTTTCTTTACTTATAGATTTGTTAAACCCCGAAATGATAATTATAGGGAGCATATATCAACGCTGCGAAGATTTACTGCGAGATTCTTGTATGGAAGTATTGGAACGTGAGGCGTTGAAATATTCTCTTGATGTTTGCCAGGTTGTCCCGGCAGTTTTGGGCGATGACATTGGGTTATATGCGGCTTTGGCATTGGAATAGTTATTAGATTTTAACTGTTATTTTATCAACGCAGAAAATTTATATTTTCGGTTATAACGCTTCTATGCGATATGATAAAAAACTAAAGAAAGGAGGAGTTTGAAAATGATAAAAATAAAAAATTTACGGAGGGTTTTTCAAGTATAACTCTCCAACAAGAGAGGTAGTAAATGAATATACGAAAATTAAGTGTTGACGAATGTGACTTGTTTAAGTCTATTGATAGAAGTGAGAATATTCGTGCCGCTTGGCAGATTAACGAAGATGGTAAAGGAATCGCCTCGAAAATGTTAGAATTATTTGAAAGCAAAATACGTTCTGCTAACAAATACAAAGGAATAGGTATTGGAAATAGAACAGATAACATTGCGGCGGGCAGAACTTATGAAAAAGCAGGATTTGTGTTGACTAAATTAGATGGCTTATCAGTTTCCCGATATAAAGTTTTGCTATGATTGGAGAAACGAAAATGAAAAAAGGGAAAATAATTATTTTAAATGGAACATCAAGCGCGGGTAAATCAACATTGGCAAGAGTATTGCAAGATAGAGTATCCGAAGCGTTTTTTGTAATCAGCGGCGATGATTATATGCAAATGTTGGGTCGCTCAAAATACGTGGATATTTCAAATGAATCATATATCCAATATAATTTAGTGGAGGCTTATACAGCAAAAGCACTTTCGGATAGAGGAATGAATCTAATTATGGACACTGTTCATTTTACAGATACAGAGGAAGAAGTCGGCTTGAAAGAATGGGTTGAATTGCTCCGCGATAACCCTGTATTATTTGTTATGGTAACTTGTCCGTTAGAGGAACTTCGCCGCCGTGAGAAAGAACGCAGTGACCGCGATATGCGGTACGACTGGGACGGCAAGGCTGAAAGCCAAATTGCCACATTATACCCGCAGGATATTTACGATATAACTATAGATAATCATAAAAACACAAACGAAGAATGCGCTGATAAAATTATTGAATTATTAAACTGCCCCGAAAAGTTTTCAGCATTCAAAACTCTTTGGCTGCAACGTGCCTAATAAGCATACTCTACGAAATCTAAAATAACAAAGAAAAAGGAAAGAGAAAATAAAAAATAATGAAAGACCGAACACAAAAAATATTTGATAATCTGATTAAAAATTACAAAGATTTATTATGCGTAAAAGACGATATAAAATCTGCTTATGAAATCATAAAAAATTGCTACGCGAATAAAAAAAAGACGCTTATTTGCGGCAACGGCGGGAGCGCGGCTGACAGCGAGCATATTGTCGGTGAATTTATGAAAGGATTTTTATTAAAACGTCCGGTTGATATAAACTCAAGATTACAGGGAACGCTCAGGTCAATTTCGCTTGTTAGCCAGACGGCTCTCATCACCGCTATTTCCAATGATATTGGCGCGGATATGATTTTCGCTCAGCAGGTTTACGGATATATGGACGAGGGAGATGTTTTAATTGTTTTATCGACTTCCGGAAACGCGGAAAATGTCGTAAACGCCGCAATAACCGCAAAATCTTTAAACGGTAAAATTATAGCGTTGACCGGCGAAACCGGGGGAAAATTAAAAGATATTTGCGATATCGCGATAAAATTGCCATCTCTGGAAACATATAAAATTCAGGAATATACTTTGCCGGTATATCATGCGCTATGTTCTATGATCGAAAGCGAATTTTTCGATTTTTAAAAATAATTTTAAAATCGTCAAATTTCTGTTATATTTTTATTTTTTATTTAATAAAATTACTATAGCAATACCTAAAAAATAAAAATAAATCGTAGAATAACAAAAAAGTGGAGGAAAAATATGACAGAAACATTGGTAACAACATATCAGCCGGAAGGACAGCTTATAGGGTCTGCCGAAAACAGGGAATTTATATCAAGTTTACAGGGGCTTGAAAAAGCTATGGTTTCAGAAAAAATCCTTGAGGCGAGAGCAATTCTATGCGATAATTTCCAAAATTTAACTGTTGATTTGAATGGCATAAAAGGCATTATAGAAAGAGAAGAAACTTCATTGGGGTCATATTCGGACGGCAGGATAAGAGATATTGCGATAATAACAAGAGTAGGAAAAGCCGTATGCTTTAAAGTTTTGAAAATCGAAAAAGACGCCGACGGCGAGCCTGTAGTTTATTTATCAAGAAAAGCCGCGCAGGAAGAATGCCTTGATAATTATATCATGAAATTATCATGCGGGGATATAATCGACGTAAAAGTGACGCATCTTGAACCGTTCGGCTGTTTTTGCGACGTAGGCTGCGGGGTAATATCTTTGCTGCCTATTGACTGCATATCAATATCGCGTATATCTCACCCCAGCGACAGGTATCAAATAGGACAGTTTATAAAAGCAATTATAAAATTTATTGATTACGAAGCAAAAAAAGTATCTCTCACGCATAAAGAATTATTGGGGACATGGGAAGAAAACGCCGCGAAATTCCAGCCCGGGCAGACTGCCGCCGGAATTGTGCGGAGCGTCGAACAGTACGGGATATTTATAGAACTTACCCCGAATTTAGCCGGACTTGCCGAGTATAAAGACGACATTCGTGAAGGTCAGAACGCCGCTGTATATATAAAAAATATAATTCCGGAAAGAATGAAAATAAAACTTGTATTAATAGATACATATAACAACGACCCGAACGGGATAATACAAAAGCCGTCAAAACCTGTGTATTATATAGAAAACGGACGGATTGATTTATGGAGATATTCGCCGCCGAACTGCGATAAAATAATAGAAACGAATTTTAATATTTGAATTATAAAAATAAATAAGAAGGACGAATTTTCGTCTCTCTTATTTATTTTTATATTATAGATTATATTACAGCATACGCGTTATAATTTCAGGATTCGGACTATATAGCATAGCAGTATCTTTTGTTATCGCGCCTTTTTTAACTAAATTCACAAGGCTTGAATCCATTGTCTGCATTCCAATATCCCCCGATGTGTGAATTACGGAATTTAATTGATTTAATTTATTTTCCCGTATCATATTGGCAACGGCGTTCGTACAAATCATAACTTCAAAAGCAGCCGCCAGTCCTTTGTCTACCGTAGGTACTAAAATCTGCGAAACGACGGCTACAAGCGTCATAGATAGCTGTAATCTTACCTGATGCTGCGCCTGAGGAGGGAAAATATCCACGATTCGGTCGATTGTAGCTGCCGCGCTCGACGTGTGGAGCGTTGAAAGCACCAAATGCCCTGTTTCGGCTGCGGTCAAAGCTATGCCTATCGTTTCTATATCCCGCATTTCACCTATCTGTATAACGTCCGGCGATTGCCTCAGGACTGCTTTTAAGGCTTGCAGATAACTCAATGTATCCGACGGCACTTCCCTTTGGCTGACTATGCTCTGCTGATGCCTGTGGATAAATTCTATAGGGTCTTCGAGTGTCATGATATGGCCTTTTCTGTTTTTGTTTATCTCGTCTACAACGCATGCAAGCGTAGTGGATTTACCGCTTCCGGTGGGTCCTGTGACCAGAATAAGCCCTTTTGTATGTTTGTAAAGCGCTACGACCGCCGGAGGGATTCCCAAACTCGCCGGGTCAGGCAAACCGAACGCGACCAAACGCAGAACAGCCGCCAGAGAACTTCTCTGCCGGTATGTATTGACCCTGAACCGCCCGTAAGGCGGCACGGACATAGAAAAGTCCGCATCGCCCGTTTCCAAAAATCTTTCCCAATTTGGATTCTGGGCTATATCAAATATTTCTTTTACTACGATTTCAGTATCGTCAGGCATAAGCCGGTCGGGTATTATCGGAATTATTTCGCCTTTGACTTTTATTGAAAGCGGCAGCCCCGCAACTATAAAAATATCCGATGCCTTTTTTTCGGTTGCTTCTTTAAAAATTTCCAAAAGATTGATTTCCATATAAAATTATTATAATCCTCCGTAATATATCAAAACATTCCGTCCCACACATTTAGATTTTCATTGTCATATTCAAATTCAGATTCTATCATGACTTTCCACTCGGAAATTTTATAAGATAATTTTTTTGTATTTTCGTTATAAATTAAATTTACTTCAGAACTTAAATAAAATTCAATTTTGTCATTTTTTACGGCTCCGGCTCCCATATTAGTGCGATAATAAACAGCAACTAAATATTCGTCAGAGCCTAATCCTTCGATATAAGGCGTATATACGTCAATTATTTCAACTTCACCGGATATGTCCGATAAACCTGAAACTACAGAATTAACGAAATTTTCATCAAAAAAACCATCCGACCCTGAATTTGATAAAATTTTATTATATACCGCGTCAAAAATTTTTGTTAAAGCTTCTTCAGCTTCCGAATCCGCTTTATAATACTGCGAAACGCTTTCAAGATTTCTTTCGGCGAGTTTTTTATCCGCAAACGAAGTAGTAAAAGACAGGAGCCCGAATATAGTAAGACACAAAACGACAAATATTATAATTATTATAGCTCCTCCGGCGTTTACAGTCCCTATTCCGGATTTTTTCGTAGAAATGCGGTTTCGCTTGAAATTCACTTCGATTTCCGGAGTTTTATTTTCTTCATACGGATTATTATACGGGTCATACATATTATTATTTTAACCGCCTTTCTTTTGTTTTAATTTAATATAAATTTATTAGCGTCTACAGAAACAAGCACAGGGATATAATTTTCGTTTTTTTCAATTTTTTTATCGTCAATAAACGGATATGGATGTATTTTATATAAATTCAAGTTGAATTTATATAATTCTCCCGAATTATATGAGCTATCTGTTTCTATAATTATTTCTAAATTATATTCCGCTTCTTCTTTATTATTAATAATATTCCAGTCGCCGTCGTAATAAACAATACCGCCGCCTAATTCGCCGTTAATATAATTTTCTATTTCAGCGTCAGTTTTCATTGTTTTTATAGTTTCCGCGACATTCTGCACTTCAAAAATCGCTTTCGCTGTGTCAGACGTTTTATGCCCTAAAAAACTCGCGAGAAGAAACAACTGCAAAGTCAAAATAACTGCGATTGCAAATATTCCTATTGATATAAGAATTTCAACAAGCGGAAGTAAAGACTTGGAACTTTCTCCATTCATCTGATAATCCACGCTCCCCCTCTTTATTATTATTTTTTTATTTTTTTATCCGCGTGAACGCAAAAATACATTTGTCGATTGTATTTTCCCTTCACTGTCAGTGAGTTTCATTTCTATTTTATTATTGCTGTCGCCGAACTGGAATTCAAACCCTTCGGCTTTTATAATTTCGTCGCCCCAGTCCAATTCAAAGTCCACCGTTTTTCCGTCGCTTTCAAGCTCGAAAAAAAGTTCTCTTATGTAACCTTCGTAATAATAAATATACGTGACATATTCGTCGCCGAAAAACTGGTCGACTTCTTTTATAGCAATCATATTTACGTTTACTTTATTTATTTCGTCATATTTTTCCTCGATATATATACTTCCCGCGCTGTCGTTTTGCCGGATTTTTGTAGTTAAATATGAAAAAGTAACTCTCCTGTCATAATTATTATCCATATTGTCCGAGATTTTTTCATAAACCGTACTGCCCGCAAGTATCACCGAAATAGATAAAGCCGACAGGAGTAAAAATAAAGTCAGGACAAATAGAACCGGTATGAGAGAAAAACTGCTCACATTTGATTTTGTCAACATTTTTTACATCACCTTAATTTATATTAATTTATATAATATTTTATTGCATTACTTTTATCATCGGGAGATTATTCCCTGAAAAAGCCCTGTACTCCACGATAAATTTGGGATCGACGATAATCCCGTAATTTTCTTCAAGATAATTTACGTCAGGGGGATAAAATCCCTCTATCGCATAACATTGAATCGCCGCTCTTTTTATAGCTTTTTCCAGAGTCGCGGCAGCGGATGAGTCTGCTTTGCCCGAAGCTCCGCTTACGGCAGTAAAGAAAAAAACTATAATAACAGCCAGAATCAAAACCGTAAACAATACGCCTTTTGTATCTTTTATAAAATTTTTTATTTTATTAAAAACAGAATTGCCTTCGCGCATATTACAAACACCTTCTTTCTTGACTTGATCAATCAGGTTTAAATTAAATTTTAAGATATATTAGACATTACCTGAACAAGAGGTATCATTACGGATATGAGAATTATTCCGATAACTATCGACAATATACCAACCAATAAAGGCTCAATAAAAGAAGTCGCGTTGTTTAGCGCAGTATCTGCCTCGCCGTCGCATATATCCGATATTTTTTTCATGACGGAATCGACAGTTCCGGTTTTTTGGCCTATTTCTATAAATTTTATGTACATGCCTGAAAAGGCCCCTGTTTTGCCTATAGCCTTTGAAAAAGATTCGCCCTTTTCTATATCGTTGATACAATTAGAAAATTTACTTTTGAATATTTCGTTATCTATCAGATTCACCGACATATTCAAAGCAGAATTAATATCCATGCCGCTCGATAAAGTCATAGACATTGCATTTGCAAATCTTGAAGCCGCAATTTTTTTATTTATATTTTTAGTCAGCGGGAAAGTTGCCCCGACCCAACCTATCATTTTTTTGCCCGGTTTTGTTTTTGAAAAAACAGCTATGATCAAAGCTATAGCGGCAAGCCCGAGAATTACATACATAGTATATTCCCCTGCGACAAGGCTGTTTGCAAAAGCAGCCGCTCCTTCAAGGGCATTTGAAGCCGAACCTCCCATTTGATCAAGCATTCTGCTGAATATCGGGAAAACCTGGCTTACAAGAAGAATTATAACCACCGACATTATTATAAATAAAAATATAGGATACATCATAGAGTTTCTGATTTTAGTTTTTATATACTGGTCTCTTTCGTAATAATCGCCGAGAGCTTCCAGAACATTGTCGAGTTTACCTGTCCCCTCGCCTATCTCAATCATGCTGATTACATAATCCGGGAAAACCCCTTCTTTTTTCATAGCATAAGACAGAGGGTCTCCGATCTCAACCGCAGAAGCCATATTTCTTACGGTTTTGCCGAGAATTCCCCTTATTTTCTGTTTTGATTCAATATTCGTCGTTTCTTCGCCTAAAGTATTCAATCCCTCGTTTAACGGTATCCCCGCTTTCAAAATCAAAGACAACTGAAAGCAAAAAATCGATAAATCGCCGGATGAAAGTTTTTTCAAGCGTTGTTTAACTTCTTTTTCTTCTTTTACATTTTGTTCGTTCACTATAAAAATAAACCTCCTTGAAATATTCTTGAAACATTTTTATCTCTTGCGGTTATTTTGAATTTAATATCAAGTTCAATATTTTATTTTACAATATTTTTATTATAACAGATAATTTTTTTATTTGCAATACTTTAATTAATTTATTTCATATTTTTTTTACACATATTAATTTTAAATATTCATGTTACAATTTTAATTGTTGAATCGTTTTATATTATGAAAGGGAATTCCCGGATAAATAAAACAATAATAATAAAATACGAAAGGGGCGAAGAAAAAAAGATGGATTATAATCCCGAAAATAATATGATCGAAAAATACGCCGATTTGATTTATAAAATCTGCATGACAAAATTATATAATTACGATAAATCCAGTATTTCTGACGCTTGTCAGGATGTCTTTCTGAAATATTTAAAAAGCGCGCCGAAATTTAAAGACGAAAATCATGAAAAATCATGGTTTATCAGAACTTCGATAAATTGCTGTACGGATATTTACAGGAAGCAAAAATATAAATCTTCGCATGAATATCAGGAAGAAGATTTTGATATTACACAAATTATTTATGAATTCAATGATGAACTTGACGAAATCAACGGCTCGCTTTATGAAATTCTCGCGCTTCTTCCCGAAAAAATAAAATATGCCGTATATTTATTTTATATAGAAGAATACAAAACTGAAGAAATCGCGAAAATTCTTAAAACGTCAAACGCCGCTATCCGTATGAGATTAAAGCGCGGCAGGGAAATATTAAGAGATAAATTAATATCTCAAAAAAAAATTGTAATTGAGGAGGAAATGTTAAATGTTTGATAAAAATTTAATAAATGAATATAAAAATAAAAAAATGCCCGGCGATATAAAAAATAATATTTATGAAAATATGCAAAGTTTTAAGCCGTCTGTAAAATATAATTTTTCGTTTAAACGCAGAATTTTGATATATGCCGCAGTTTTTATGAGTCTTGTTTTAATCGTTTCGGCTGCGGCGATCGTGTATAACAATACGCAGTATGTACCGTTTAAAGGATTTGTCGAAGGCGGCGATTATGAAATTTATGCCACGCCGGAAATAATAGAATTTGGCGACGCAATTATAGAAACCGTTATGAGAATACAGGAAGGCGAAAAAAGCGAACTTGTTATTATACTGACAAGCGAATATTATTTAACGCCAGAGCATATTTATAAAAATCTGAAAGTGACAACGCCGGACGGGAAAATTTATACGATAGAAGATAACGGGATCATGTCGAGCGCGGTTTTGAGAATGAAAATCCCGGATTTTCCCGCAGTTAATGATTTTGCCATATCAGTCAGCAATATCTCGGCAAATATCTCTCTTGTTAAAAACGGATTAGATAATGAAACAGGCGACGAAGGGAGTTTCGGATTTATCGAAAAAAACGGATTAAGTTTTAAAATGAAGCAATTAACCAAGGGAAGCAAAATATTGGCTTACGAGATAAAAGAAGAAATTATAGATTTTGATTATCTGTTCGGCGAAAAAAATCCTTTTATAAAAGATTTGCGCTTAATTGGAATCAACGTATATGACGAAGCGGGAAATAACTGCACTTCTACCGGGTATAGCGGTTCGGGATATGGTGCTGACGATAATATTCTCATTTTAAGAGACCGCCCGGAGGGAAAAATAACAAAAGTTTCATTCGACACGGATTTACCGATTGTCCGCGTATGGACTTACGATGACGGAATAGAATACGTCAAAGACGACAACGGCGTTTATTATCTTCTATATAATGATGAAAATAAAATAATTTATTCCGACGTCGAGATTCCCATACCTGCCGACGGAGACGAAATAATTTTTGAAGATGGATTGGTTATTTACGACCATAACGGATTGACTTGTACGCTCGAATCCGTTTTGCGTGAAAATAATGAAATTAATATTATAACATACACAGAATATATAGGCGAAGGCAATGAATATATCTGGGAGTATGGAATTGATATAGGCTGGATTTCAGATTGGCCGTACAGTGGAGTCAGTGGCTCAGGAAGAAATAATTTTAAAATCGAAGGCACGGAAGAATCAATCAAATTGATAATGTCAAGCATAAATTACAGAATAGCCGGTACCGGCAACTGGGAAATAGATTTTAATTAATAATTATAAATCAACGGGCGTATAAAAAATTTATACGCCCGTTTTGTTTTTTAATTGACAAACGTAAAATTAAATGGTATAATGGATTTATAAGATATAAAATATAAGGATTATTATAATTTATGAAAAGAGCAAGAATTTACTATTTTTTCGCGTTTTTGCTTTCTATTTTTTTTATTATGACTTTGTATCACAGAATAACTATCGTATTTTTCGCGGCTGTCATAGTTTTGCCGCTGTTTTCTTATTTGTTGATGATTTTAAATTACGCTTTTGTAAAATTTGAAGTTTCCGTCGATAAAAAAATCTATGATAAAAGAGAGCAGTCTTATACTTTGATCAGGATTTCAAACGAAGGGATACTCCCTACCCCGTTTATTAAAATCAAAATAATTCAAATAGACGATAACGGAAAAAGCGCGGACGAACATATCTATGCTTTAAGCCTTCCCCCTATGAAATCCGTAGATTTTAAAAGCAATATAACTATGAAACGCAGGGGGATTTATGAAGTAGGCATAAAAGAAATAGAGCTGTATGATATGTTTGGATTATTTAAGTTTAAACGCTCTGTTAATATAATAGAAGAAATTTTGGTTTTACCTAAAAGAATTTTACTGTACAGCAACGTAGGCAGAAATATAACATCTGAGGACGGAGAGGAAAAAAACAAACGTAAAATCGGAGAGGACAGAACGATTATATCGCATATCAGGGATTATATCGAAGGGGATAACATAAATTCCGTACACTGGAAACTTTCGTCGAAAAAAGAAGACTTGATCGTTAAAGTTTATGACCACCCGAATGATAATAATATAATGATAATCGCGGATATGCAGGCTCACGAATTCGAGGATTCGGATTTATGGGAGGACAGCGGCGACGCTGTTGTCGAGGCTTCGCTGGCTATTGCGCTAAAATGCGTATATGAGGGCAAAAGCTGCGTTTTATACTGGTACGATACGCTCCAGAGCTGTATTGTCTGGTATGATATAACAACAATCAATGAATTTAACACGGCGTTTAATCATTTGGCTGTTTCGCAGGTTTCTTTTGATAATATAACCGCCGAAACAATTTTAAAAAATCAGGAAATATGCGATACTCACAGTAAAATTATTTATGTTATAAATCAGGGATTAGATATAAACACGGCAGATATTTTATCTTCGCTGGCCGCGGTCGACGACTGTGAGATTAACTGCCTGTGCATAGATTTAAAAAACCAGAAAGAAACTTCCGAATTTGTAAACGAATTATGTCTCGCCAACGTAAACGCCGTCAAATTTTCCAATACTAATAATACTAACAGTGAAATATATGAACCCAATAATATAATCGGAGCCAGCGGAATCGAAGGATTTTTGAATGATTTTATACAATAAAATATATTTTAAATTTACAACTAATTAAATAATTGATTTAATATAAAAAATTATAATATTAATTTAAAGATATAAAGCGGAGATTACAAAAAAATTATGGATAATTTCGATAATATTAATAATATCAATTACCCGGATAACGCAAAAAAAAATATCCCCGAAAAAAATCCGGCTATTCTTAAATCTTCTGTTAAAACTATATATCTCGACACAAGCGAAAATATGAACCGGATGAATTCATTTTTGGGAATAGTATTTTTATTTTTGTGTATTTTTGCGATTTGCATAGGCTTGATTTTATGCGTATCGGATTCATTTAAGCTTGACACCAATATGTTTAACATAGTTTTGACTCTTTTTATTTCGATATTGTTTTTTACGCTGATATATTTTCTCCCCTCAAGAATTTTTATTTTACTGGCTTTTTTTCTTGGCTCAGGATGCGCCGCTCTTTATGCTTTTTTTAATTTTAATTACATAATAGAAGCCGCTTATTATACTTTGAATTTCGGTCTAAACAGAATTAATCAGGAAGGGTATATTACCGGAATCAGAATTGATTATGACCTTGCCAAAACTGTAAACGAGACGACTGCGGGATATATTAACAGTACGGCTTTGTTATTTGCTGTTTTGCTTGCGGCAATTTTTTCATATATTGTATATTCCAAAAAAAATGTCGTATATTCGCTGCTTATTTCGGTCGGTATTGTTTTTCCCGGATTTTTCTACGGATTGATTCCGGAATATTTTTCGTTTTCGTTAGTTGCGGCATTCTGGGTATCGCAATTTGCCATAAATATGTTTGAATCAAACCACATGGTTTATGTGATAGGCAAAGAAAATTCCGTTCCTGATAAAAAGCTTGAAAAATATAAATTAAAAATGTTCAAAAAGCAATACAAAAATAATATTAAATCAATAAAATCCGAAATAGTGAATATCGTAAAATCCCCGAACAGAAACGAAAATTCTATCAGGCTTGACAGATTGCTGCGGCGGCTTGATTCGATTTCTAAAAATAACCGGCTATTTTTATTATTTTATGGATTAAACGATACGAAACATAAAAAACAATCAAATCAACAAATTCAGGATCAATCTCAGAATAAAAAAAACAAAAACAAAAATAAAAATATTGAAAAACCCGAAAAAATACAGCAGAGTAAATATTTAAAAACCAAAGAAAAATTTATAAATCCAATAAAAATCGAAAAACAAAGATTGCGCGACGAATCAAAAGAAAGAAAAGCGGCTTTAAAATCAGCCCGCAAAACAGAAAAAAAAGAATTTGCGCAAAAATCTTTTTCAGAACGGCTTAAAATAAAATTCAGCAATAATTTTAGAGCCAAGAAAAAATATTCGATAAAAAGCGGTTATGCCGGAATATTCGCGTTTGTGCTTGCATTTTTCGCAGTTACGGCAGTTCAGCCGTTTATTTCACCGAAAGCAAGATTTAATTTATCTATGCCGGAAAAAATAATGGAATTTCTGACTACTACTATAGAATATACTCTTGTCGGTTCAGATTCGAGCGTTTACGGCGGATACAGCGGCGGAATGGGCGGAGGTTTTTTATACAGCCCCGGCGGCGCGAAATTCAAAGACAAGCCTATTTTGAAAATAACGTCCCCCACAGGGAATAATTATCTGAATCTAAAAAGCGGAGTTATATACTTAAAAGGACGTACAAGCACTATTTATACGGGCAATATGTGGCTTGAAGCCGATAAAAAACAATTAGAAGAATATAACGAACTTGTCAGTTCTTCTGTTTTGCCGAAATTTAATTATATATCTGAAAGAACGTTTTTTAAAACATTCGTCCAGAATATGCAGGATATTTTTAATGCGTCTTATCAGCGAAGGGGCGCGGAATTAAAAGGACTCGATAAAATACAAATCGAACATCTTGTGTCCGGCGGCAGACGTTCGTTTTTACCGTATTTTTACGAAAACTACGACGGAGGCTCGTTTAAATTCAAGCCAAATACTGATTTGAGCGTTGAGATAACTAATTCTTTATTTAAGTATCCCGTTTATACTACTGAGTTTTATTCCGTCGATAATATTTTAAACAGGGCAGGTTCGGTTTCGATAGATGATTTAAAAGAATATCTTGATTATTATTATTCTCGGATGGATATTTCGTCCGATATTAAGGATATTGTATCGTTATTAGACCCAAATGCGTTAAAATCAATTATGCCTGATATGCGTTTTATATCAAGAAGAGAATTTACTTCTATGTCCAATAAAAATTTCGATAAAATGATAGAAGAAGGGAAATTTTACGAATATTCCGCACCATACGGGGAATTTACCGACGCGACAGAATATCCCGAATATCACGGATGGGCTTATATTCCCGATAAATACGCTGAAATTACGGATATTATCAAAGTGCGTTATAATATTTATAATATTATATATAATTCCAGTGCATATATAAACAACACAGGAAGTACAGACGAATCAGGAAGTTATATTATAAACTCATCAGGAAGCTTTATGAGTCTTGATTTCGTGGATTCAGAAGTTTTATATAATAAATTCGTGCGTGAGCATTATTTAAATTTGCCTGAAAATTTCCGTCAGGAAGTTATAGATTTGGCTGAAGATATAACAAAAGGGCTTAGTTCTGATTACGAAAAAGCCCTTGCGATAGAAAAATATCTGGCGCAAAATTATACTTATACACTGCATCCAAACGACCCGCCGGATTCTTCAAGACAGGATTTTGTGTATAATTTTATAATCAGAACAAAAGAAGGCTATTGCACGGCTTACGCTTCGTCAATGGTAACAATGCTCAGGTCTCTTGGCATACCCGCAAGATACGCCGAAGGTTATCTTGTTGACACGTCAAAAAAACAAAGGGACGAAAACGGCAAAGAATATATTATAATATATGATTACAACGGACACGCATGGCCCGAAGTTTATCTGAGAGGCATAGGGTGGATCCCGTTTGAGCCTACGGTTTCATATAACGACGACGAAGAAACAGAAGCTGCTCCGTATATCTATAATCCGCCGGTGCGCCTGCCGGATTGGGACGGTTCTATGATCCCGACTTCGCCGCTTGATGAAGACGACGACGATGAAATTGGAACGACTGCCCAAAGTTCGGATTTGCCGGTAACGTTTTATATTGCTGTAATAATATTATTATCATGCGCTCTGATATATATATTAAACCGTATAATAGTTTCAAGAAGGTTTAAAATTTTCAAATCCGCGAATACTAATACGGCGGTAATTAAAATGCTCGCTTATATTTTAGTTTTTTTGAAACATTGCGGATTTGTTATTCATAACGAAGAAGGATTAAAAGCGTTTGCAAAAAGGGTTTCGCCTAATTTCGCCACGATAAATCCGGAGGGATGGGATCAGATTGCGGAAATAATGCAAAAATCGCGCTACAGCACGCATGAAATAACAGAAAACGAAAGAATTGACGTTTTTGAATTTATAGAAACCCTCAGAAAAGAATGCCTGAAAAAGCTAAAATTTAATTTAAAATTCAAATTACAGTTCGTATATTTTATTTTATAATAAAATTTTAATAAAATATAAAAATCCTATTGACATTTATTAATTAATGTGTTAAAATATAAATCGTAAATAAATATGCTTTCACAAAATATATATAATTGGGGAAGCAAAAAAATTTAAAAAGGAGTTAAATTTATGAAAAAAATCTTAGCAATTTTACTCGCGGTATTTTTATTGGCAATGCCAGTTCTCGCAGGATGGGAAGAAGACGCAAACATCGGAAACGTTAAATACACCATAGGCAAAGCTCCAAGCGCACCGGTCCTCGGTCAGTTCGACACAAGCAAATATACAAAAATAGAACCGGCGGCAGGCGATATGTCTTATGCATGGAACGATTCGCTCGATGATGGTTTGGCATGGGCGCAGGGTCATTCTTTTGACGCTTATGTTTCTTATGACGCCAGCAATCTTTATGTATTATTAAGAACCGATTCTAAATATTATTTCAATGAGAGCGAAGACGGCGACGGAAATGCATGGCAGTTCTCCGGAATACAGGTAAGCGTAGCTGGTCAAAATGACGAAGGCGGCGACAGACTTGAGTATGGTATCTGGAGAAAAAGCGACGACGGCGGTTTAGGCGGAGTTGTATGGGCTCAGCATCCGGACGCAAAAGCTGAATTCGAACCGGTAGGCGGCTCAAATTACACCGTAGCTTTGGTTGGCAGCGATTTATGGTATGAAACTATTATTCCGGTAAATACTTTCCTTAACGCAGATTCAGTAGCTGAAGGCGGAGTAATTGCTTGGAACTTGGTTATGGTTCAGTGTAACCCGGCAGACGAAGGCTATATTCATACGCAGATAGCTTCCGGTTGTACAGGAAACGGCAAAACCGCTGAAAACCTCGCAAGACTTACTCTCGGCGCAGAAATAGCTCCTCCGGTAGTTGAAGCTCCTCCGGAAGAAGTTCCGGAAGTTGCCGCTCCTGAAGAAGCAGCACCAGCTCCCGCACCGGCAGCACCGGCTCCCGCTGCTCCGACAGGCGACGCTGGAATTATAACACTCGCAGTAGTTATGATGATTGCCGCTGCAGGCGTTGTTGTTCTCAGAAGAAAAGCTGTTAAATAATTTAAACAAAAATATTTGTGAAAATATCCTGCCGGATTAAATTTGGCAGGATATTTTTTTGTGTATATAACAAAAATTTTTTTGCATATTTTTTTGAAAATTCTATTGATTTTTTTTTTTAGGTATGTTATAATAAAATTAAACTTAAAATAACGCGGCGTATATTACCGCGTAAAATTTAAAAATTTAAAAAGGAGTTTAAATTTATGAAAAAATTCTTGGCAAGTATTCTCGTTTTAGTACTTATCGCAATTCCGGTAATAGTATCAGCTGACGTTGACTTGGAAAACGAAGACATTCAAATCAGCATGGGCAAAGCTGCTGCCGCTCCGGTTATAGACGGAAAATTAGACGTTGACTATTACGAAAAAATCACTATCAATGCAGGCGACTTATATTATTACGGCGATATGGACGATTTCTTGGTCGGACCAAACGGAGCAGGCCTTGGCGTAGATTTTTATATGGCTTATGACGCCAATAATATCTATGTATTCCTCGGCGGTGACGCCAGCAAATATTATTACTGCGACCATGACGGAGACGACACGGGCAATATCTGGAACCAGTCATGTATTCAGATTTCTTTGGCTACGGCCGACGCTGACGGCGGCGACAGACTTGAAATAGGTCTCGCGAGAAATCATGAGACAGGCGAATTGCTTTCAAATATCTGGGCGCAGGGTTCTGACTCAAACGGAAAAGACGATTACGAAATGGTATTCGGCCAGAATTGCGCTATATCTCTTGAAGGCGGCAGAATTAATTATGAAGTGTCTATTCCGTGGACTACGTTCCTTCCCGCTGCTCCCAGCGCAGGCGATAAAATAGGGCTCAACTGGATGTTCGGCTGGTCTGACGACGGTTCAAGATTCGGCGTTGAATATTCCGCAGGATGTAATACAAGCAAAGACGCTTCCCTGTTCTCAACAGTTACTTTGGGAAGCAACGTTCTTGAACCTGCTCCCGTAGTAGTTGAAGAAGAACCTCCCGCAGACGAACCGGTTGCCGCTCCTGAAGAAGCAGCACCAGCTCCCGCACCGGCACCAGCTCCCGCTGCTCCGACAGGCGACGCTGGAATTATAATGCTCGCAGCAGTTATGATAATTGCCGCTGCAGGCGTTGTTGTGCTTAAAAGAAAAGCTGTTAAATAATTTAAACTAAATATAATTAAAATAACCTTGCCAAAAATAATCCGGCAGGGTTATTTTTTTATATATTATATTTTACATAAAAAAATATAATAAGGTTATATTAATAAACAAATAAATAAATTGCTAACAAGGACGTGGTTTAAATAAACAGAAAAACGGATTTGATTAAATTAAACAGACCTGTATATATACTTTCAGCTGCTTCTGTCGGCTCAGTCAAGGAAAAAGAAGGTCCCCTTGGAGAATATTTTGATATAACCGATACTAATATAAAATTCGGCGCAAAAACTTTTGAAGCCGGCGAAAGCGAAATGCAGAGACTGGCATTAAATACGGCTTTAAAAAAATCAAAAATGCACCATAAAGAACTGGAAGCGATACTCGCGGGGGATTTATTAAATCAATGCATAAGCTCAACATACGGCCTTATTGAATTTGATATTCCTTTTATAGGGCTTTTCGGGGCATGTTCAACAATGGCAGAAAGTTTAGCTCTGGGAAGTATATTGATCGACAGCGGGCATTTTACTAAAGTCGGAGCAGTTACTTCTTCTCATTTTTGTTCGGCTGAACGGCAATTCAGATTCCCTTTGGAATACGGGGGGCAAAGATCCCCCACTTCACAATGGACTGTTACAGGTTCTGGAGCCGTTATATTAAGCGAAACGGATTCGCCGGATTTCAAAAAGCCTAAAATAACAGAAGTAATGTTCGGGAAAATGGTCGACAAAGGCATAGACGATATAACGAATATGGGTGCGGCGATGGCTCCGGCAGCGGCTGATACTATACTAAAATATTTTCGTGAAACCGGCGCAAATCCGGGCGATTTTGATATAATCGCAACCGGGGATCTGGGATTTGAGGGAAAACGCATAACAGAGAATTTGCTTTTATCCGAAGGCTGTGATATACGCGAAAAATATAACGATTGCGGGCTTATGATATATGACTGCGAAAAACAGGATATGCACGCCGGAGGATCAGGCTGCGGTTGTTCGGCGAGTGTTTTATGCGGATATTTCATGAAAAAATTCGATATAGACGAATATAAAAATATATTGTTGATTTGCACAGGCGCATTGATGAGTCCCGGAAGCGTCATGCAGGGCAATTCAATTCCGGGAATTGCGCATTTGGTACGGATAGAGAAAAGTTAAAAACACCCGACGCCTGCTGGCGGCACCCTCTTTAAATTAAAGAGGGTAAGAAATAAAATTTTAAAGAGGTTATTATGAATATATTTTTACAATATTTAAAAGTTTTTATATGCGGCGGGATTTTATGTGTAATCGCGCAGATTATAATAGATAAAACAAAACTTACCCCCGCGAGAATACTCGTCGGGTATGTCGTTGCCGGGGTTATTTTAACAGGTTTTGGATTATATGAGCCATTTGTAGATTTTGCCGGAAGCGGCGCGACTGTTCCACTAAGCGGTTTTGGATATGCTCTTGCCAAAGGAGTGCAGAAAGCTGTAGTTGAAAAAGGGTTATTAGGTATATTAATAGGAGGATTATCCGCGACTGCCGCAGGTATAGCGGCGGTGATTTTATTTGGGAGTTCGTTTGCGGTTATATTCAACAGCAAAGAAAAATAGGAAATAAATACAGTCAAATAAGTTTGAAACCCCACCACCGCTGCGGCGGTCCCACTCCCATATAGGGGAGACAAAGAAAATAAAACGCAGGGGCTGAAAATTTTCAGCCCCTGTAAAAAATTTATTAAAATTTATTTATAAATATTTATGTTTATATCGCCGATTATTTCACCGTCGTTAATAATTTGGGTGTGCGCCTCAACCCGGCCGTTTACTGTAAAAGTAACATTTTTCGCGATTTTAAGCGTTGTGTTTATATTAAACCAAAGCGTTTTATTTTCGGGTAACGTATAATCTTCGTCTATCACTAACGTGTAACCTTGACTTGCTGCTAATGATATGCTGGTATATGGCAAGTCGCCGTTTAATATCCGTTTTATTTCACTTACAGTTATTTCATGGCAGTAATACGATATTTCACCGCTGTATCCCGTGTATTTTCCTAATCCGGCGTTATTTAAAATTCCAAACTTTGAAGGTTCTTTAAAAACAAGCAATCTGCCGTACACGTTAATAACTCCGTCATTTACAATATCGCCTTTGCAAAAGAAATTTAACGTATTTATATTTAAAACGCCGCCGGGCATTATATAAATTTCCTGATCCGTATAAATATTCGCGTCTGTTTTAACGTCAACAATACCGTTGATATATATCGTTTTAATTTTATTTTGCAACGCGTCGGCAAATTCATCGCAGTTTTTTACCTCGGCTGAACCGTCAAAGCTATAATTATAATCCAAATCTTTATTATTCAATAAAAGATATTCTATATTGCTGTTTCTTCCCCATTGATATACTTTGCCGTTTTGCCCCAGACCAATCATGTTGTCATAACTAATCGAAACTTTTTCCATTGGAGGCAGATTTGACGGAATATCTATAATTGACGGCGAACCCGGGATATAATCATATTCGCCCCAAATGTATAATTTGCCATTATCGTCTATAGCGGCAACATTCATCATTCCGCCGCAGATTGATTTGATATTTTTTATATCAGGCTGTTTTTTGTATTTATAATTTAAATTGCTGCGCGGAACTTCTCCATATATATTGCCGTCTTTGCCGAGAACTATCGTATCATAAGGCAAAACTGCCGCCATTTTAGTTTTTACGTTTTTAAATAAATCGTCGTTATAAATACTGTTTCTGTTTAGTCCCCATTTATAAACATTTCCGTCAGCGTCTATTACAGTTGTGGCATATACATTGCATTGAACCGAAACTATCGGAGGCAAATCAACAGGCACGTGTTCCTGCCCGCCCATATTTGACGTTCCCCATTTATACACTTTACCGTCGGAAGATACCGCCGCCGTATGATAACCGTTTGCGTCTACATCAATAAAAATCCCGTCAATACCTAAAAAATCCATTGCTTCTTTTTCGTTTGTTCCCCAACCGTATAATTTGCCGTCCTCGCCTAATGCTATAACGCAGTAAGAACCTATACCGATTTTTTTTATAGGCGGCAGATTTTCAGGAATATCGAGCTGCCCAAAAATATTGCTGCCCCACATATATACTTTTCCGTCAGCGTCTATCGCGCCATAAACCATAGAATTTGAATATATATCGACTATTGGTTCTTTTAATCCGTCTAATTCAATTTCCTCAAAATATCCCCCGCCGTTCATTCCCGTATTCGAACCCGGGGTAAATTTCTGAAAATTAAGATTTGGAAGTATATTCATAAGCCCTATAATTAAAACTATCGCGGCAACTGCCGGAATTAATTTTAATATATTTAATTTATTATTTTTTGTTTTTTGATTTTTTTCAAGTTTTAGCGTCCCGTCAATTAAATTCACAAGCGTTTCGTCACTTATATTATCTATAAAATATTCGTTTTTCATAAATTTACTCCTCCTTTTATTAAAAAGCTTTTAATTTTGCGTTTTAACCTGTTTACCCGGACATCGGCTGCGTTTCGCGTAATTTTTAATAATTTCGCGGTTTCTTCCGATGAATAATAGAGTATATATCTCATAGTAAATAAATCGCGTTCCTTTTGTTTTAATTTTTTTAGTATGTTTTCAACAAGCATTTTAAATTCTATCGTATCTTCAAATTCAAAAGGTTCGGTTATAAAATCAATTTTCTCGCTGCCGATTAATTCTCCGGGCTTACGCATATTGCTCCTGCAATAACTCAATGCTGTAGAACGCGCGATTACCGCGACAAAAGCGGCCATACTTCCGCGTACTTCGTTATATTGCTGCAATTTTTCCATTAATTCTAAATATACAGTGTTAACGCAATCGTCAATATCATTGACTTGATTTGCGGAATTTAAAATCCTCGTAACGATTATGCGTATCTGAGTATTATATTTGTTATAAAAATTATTATTGACTTCAAATATATCGTTCATATTTTCCGCACCCGTTAATTTTACGTTAATATAATCTATATAAATCCGCACCTTTCTTTTATTTTTATGATTAATGATTATTTTTGATGCGTCTATATATACATACGTTTTCAAAATTAAAAATCTTACATAAATTTATAGAAATTTTTTATTTTTTATAAAAAAACACTTGACAAAACCAGTTTACTGTGGTAGACTATATACGCAGTCTACTCGTGTAGACAATAAATTTATAAAATAAATATTTAAACCTTTGAAAGAATGTGATAATCATGGAAATAAAATTGTTTAACTCAGAATTAAAAATATTAAATATCCTGTGGAAAAATGGCGACACTACCGCAAAACAAATTGTAAAAATATTAAATAAAGAAGTCGGCTGGAATAAATCTACTACATATACGATAATAAAACGATGCATTGATAAAAATATTATCGAGAATAAAGGCGGCGATTTTATATGCCACGCTTTAATCACAAAAGAAGAAGCTCAAAAATATGAAACTGCGGAACTAATTAATAATATGTACGACGGTTCCGCCGACAGGTTGGTTGCGTCTTTGCTTGACAACGGTTCGCTTAGTTTGGAAGAGATAGAAAAGCTTAAAAAATTGATAAATTCAAAAGTGAAATAAAACAAACATGTTATATTATATTTTAAAATGCAAAAGGCGGGTATAAAACCCGCCTTTATAATTTATTTTACATTCACAAATAATTTGTCCTGCGCGTCGATATAATTTTCGAATACCCCGTCGATTTTTTTATATGTGCCGTTTGAGCATAATTCACGCGATTTTACGTTATCTTTAAAATATAAATCAAATATTTTTTCAAGTTCGGCTTTTATTTTTTCGTCGAATACCGGGGCGGCAATCTCAAGCCGCCTTGTCGTGTTCCGCGTCATCAAATCCGCAGAGCTTATATAAACTTTATCTTTTCCGAAAATAAATATCCGCGAATGCTCTAAAAAACGCCCAACTATGCTTACAACCCTTATATTTTCGGTTTTATCTTTGATTCCGGGCAATAAACAGCATATCCCCCGTATCAATAAATCAACTTTGACGCCGTTCTGTGATGCTTTTACCAATTCCTCGATTATAGCTTTATCTGTCAGCGAATTCATTTTTAATTTTATATATCCACTCTTCCCTGCCCTGACGTTTTCGATTTCTTCGTTTATAAATTTTATTATTTCGCTTTTAAATTGCAGGGGCGCAACAAGCAAACATGAATAATCGTCTGTTGGGTCTGATGTCGTTATAGAATTAAAAAATTTTAAAGCGTCTTTGCCGATATTTGTATCAGACGTAATAATTCCTACGTCCGTGTATAATTTCGCGGTTTTTTCGTTATAATTTCCCGTGCCTAAATGCGTTATATATTTTATATCGTTTCCGGATTTTTTTGTGATAAGCGTGATTTTCGAATGTATCTTATAGCCGTCTATCCCGTATATAACATTACAGCCTGCTTCTTCTAATCTTTTTGACCAGTTTATATTATTTTCTTCGTCAAAACGCGCCTGAAGCTCGACGACTGCCGTGACGTCTTTCCCCATTTCGGCAAGACTGCATAAATAATTTATTATCTGGGAATTTTCACTTAGCCTGTATAGCGTTATTTTTACGCCTACAGTATCGGGATCATATACGGCTTCTTCTAATAGTTTAAGATATGATTTTATAGTATGCCTTGGAAAATGCAAAAATATATCTTCCCTGCCCGTTTCGATTGTTTTAATAACAGAAGAAATTGCGTTTATTTTATCCGGTGAAACCGGATTTATCGCTGGATACAGCATATCATCGGCTAAAAGTTCATTTAATTCGCCTGTTTTTTCTATTTTTTCTTTGATTTCAAAAATAAAATTCTGGTCTAACGGAGCATTTGAAATAAAAACCTGATCCTCGCGGATATTCAATTTCGGGCATAAATATTTTTTCAAAGCGTTTATTCTGTTTTTATACGCGTTATTTAATTCAAGCCTGACAGGCGCGAGTTTGCCTCTTTTTTTTAAAATATCGTTCATGTATGTCCGGTAGTCTATATTTGAATTATAGCTCTCATAATCCGAAAAAGAATCTTCAACGGTTATATCGGCATTTCTCGTTATTCTTATTAAAAATTTAGATAAGACTTTATGCTTTTTAAATAATTCTTTTGCGTATTTATATATAACATCTTCTGATAAAATATATTTATATTCTTTATCTTTTGCCGGGATTTTAATTATCCTGTCTATATTTTTATTCTGGGATATAATCCCGTAAGAATTTTTATTTTCATGAATTAATTCAAGAATTATATATATCTGTTTATTGAAAAGATGCGGGAAAGGATGTTTTGAATCTATTATCTGAGGTGATAAAAGCGGCATTATTTCACGCCTGAAATAATTTTTAAGCCATTTTCTTTCGTTTTCTTTGAGTCCGTCGAATTTGCAGTATTTTATATTTTTTTCATCAAGTAAAGCCGCGGCGTTCCAGAACATTTTATCAGCTTCGACATATAATTCTTTTGTCGCGCGAAAAATTTCTCTAAGCTGCTTATCGGGGCTCCAGCCGGTTTTATTATCGTTTAATCCATCGTCTTTAAGCAAAGATTTTTCGTATAAACTGCCTACCCTGATCATATAAAATTCGTCTAAATTAGAATGAAATATCGAAATAAACTTAAATCTTTCAAGAAGCGGCACAGATTTGTCCGCAGATTCTTCCAGAACTCTTTTATTAAAATTCAAAAAAGATAATTCCCTGTTTGCAAAATAATTTTTATATTCTCCGTCTTTCATACTTTTACTTCCCTATAGTTTTAAATATTATATAATAAAATAATCGTCTTCCGCCCACCGTATTGGGTTATTGTCTATATAATTCCATCTGATTTGATATTCGGCTTCGTCACGAATTATACGGTCGTGACAACCACGTTGAAACAATACAAAACCGCAATCTTTATGTATAAACCGTTTCAATGTAGAAATAAACGACGGTATAACCGCATTTGTAGGGGACGGCGTCCTCGACGACCGTTACATTTTATATTCGTCTCGGTTTCCCTATCGATTAATACAGCCAATAATATATGAATATGATTTGGCATGACGACATAATTCTGAATCGATATGTGTTCGTAATGATCATCTATTGCGCAAATACGTTTTTCTGCAATTATACCGTATTCGGATAACTCTACGAACGGGACGTCGAGGACGCCGTCCCCTACGACAACCGTACCCAGCATCTCATGTCCGTCCTCAACACACATCGTTAGAAAATAATATCCTGCGTTTGAATAATCATACCCTTTTAGGCGAATGCTTTTTCTGGCTGGTAATTCTTTCATACATTCACCACCTAAAATATTTGTCGATATATATATTATAATATAATTTTTATATTTTTCAAGTAAAATTTACGTAAAATTAATGTTTATTTATCGGTTAGTTACCAGATACTACCTTTTTTCTATCTTTTTGTCGTTTTTTCGCACCTTTATTAAACCCAAATATCATCGACGCTATAAGCGGTATCATCATTAAAAAATACGATAAAATCATAATATGAAAATGTGTATTTACAAGCGACGCTATTGTATCAATATAAGTATTGCCTATAATTAATCCGCCTAAATAGGCTACTGGTAAATATAAAAACGAAAAAAAATTTGATAATAATGCTATTATAAAATGTATTGCGATAGTTAATAAAATACTTATTAATAATTCAAACTTTTTATAATTTTCGTGACTACTTGCTCTCTTGTAACCTAATTGATAAAATATAATGTATAAAGTAATAATCATTGATAATATCATGATTATTGTCAAAAACAAAGTCCGTATATATTCATCCATTGTTATTGCATTTACTATATAACTTAAAATTGACATTACAAGTGCCAGTAAAGACGCTCCGAATAAATAAACTATGTATAACAAAGCATTTTTCAAATATGTCATTATTTTTTCTCCTGTCGTTTATTTCTTATTTTGCCCGGCATATAAACTCAAAATTTTAGAGCTGTATAAATGCGCGTTCCGGTAATCTTCTACTTTTACATAATACATCTCAAAAAGTTTATACAAATCTTTTTTATACGGATGATTATCTAAATCTTCCAAAAATATTTCGACGTCGCGCAAATATCCCAGCGCATTTTCCGGGTCGTTTTTTTGCAGACATCTGTGCGCCGCCATTATTTTAAACCTGCAAACCCCGTTTTCGTCAAATGTTTTATATATAAAATTATCTGAATTAATATTATTAATATTCACTATTTTTGACGGCTTATATTCTTCACCGTTTTCTGTCAGTACAGGCTGGCATAAAAATCTATATAATTCCGCCTGACGTTTTATTTGCTTTCCCTGAGTAAATTCACTTAAATTATTAACGCAGTTTTCGGCTTTTTTACAATAATCCATACATTTGTTTTTTTCGCCGCCTATAAAAAATTCAGAAGCCGCTTCCAGACATGCAAACCCTAAAAGCATTGCGTTTTCTTTCTGATATTTGTTATCTTTAATATTGCTGATGATTTCAGGATTATTTTCGCATATTTCTATATATTTTAAATAATCGCCCTCAAAATATATTTGTTTGGCTTTTGAGCTTATCGTCTCCACATCGTCAAATTCGTAATTTTTATTAAAATCGTCGTCGTGTTCGCCCACCATTAAAAAAGATAACGGCACTTCAAGATGATCAGCTATATATTGCAGCGTTTTTATAGACGGCGTGGCGACGTCGTTTTCAATTTGGCTCAGCATATTTCGGGTTATAAAATCCCCGACAAGCTCCTGCTGGGTTATTTTTCTATCTATTCTTATCTGGCGGATTTTTTTCCCCAGACTCAATTCTTTTATTTTATTTGTGTTTTCCATAAATTTATCAATCACCTATAAAAAAATTAAAAATAATTAAAGTAAATATAATTTACTTTAATTATATAATATATTATATAAAAAGTCAAGAGGATTTTAAAAATTTTTATTATTTCACGCAATATATTTCAAGATAGCGTTCCATTTTATCTTTTTGCAGTTTATCAAGCAATATTTTTCCGTCGATTTCACGGTTATACATAAAATCAATTATTTCCCTGACGTTTACAATAGAATGCACGGTTATTCCGAATTCTTCTTTTATTTCCTGTGGCGCGGTTTTGCCGTTATAACCTATTTCCATACGGTCAGCCAATATAAATATATCTTTTATTATCACGTCGGCATAATTTTTTATCAGCGGCAGAGTTTCTCTTATTTGCGTTCCCGCAGTAACAACATCTTCGATTATGATAAGTTTGTCGCCGTTTTTAATAGACGCCCCTACAAACATTCCGCCTTCGCCATGATCTTTTATTTCTTTCCTGTTAAAACAATATTCTTTGTTTATATTATATTTCCTGTATAATGCGCAAGCCGTAGAAATACACAACGGTATGCCTTTATAAGCCGGACCGAATAAAATATCAAAATCGTTTTTCACGCTTTCAGAATTCATAATACAGTCCGCGTAAAAATTCCCCAGAGTTTCAATATGCTCGCCGCTCCTGAAACTTCCGGCATTTATAAAATACGGCGAATGCCTGCCGCTCTTTGTCGTAAATTCCCCGAATTTTAACGCTCCGGTCCGTATTAAAAACAAAACCAAATCTTCTTTAAATTTAAGCATGATTTATTTTTCTCCTGATTTTTATTTTTTATTTATAAATAATTTTATATTAATATAATTACAGAACATAATATAAATTTAAAATTTTTATTATAATAAAATACTCTTCCGCTTGACAAATTATGATATATATATTAAAATATTATATAATAAATAATCTATAATTTATTTTAAGACAGGTGATAATTATTGCAGAAAATAATAATTCAACTATAAGCACAAAATCAAAACAAATAAATAATAATAATCAAAATAATAAGCAATTTAATAAAAGCAAAACAGAGAATCCAAATTCAAATAATAAAAATCAAATATATAATAATCTGATAATTACGATATGCGTCGTTTTGTTTATAACATGCGTAATTATGCTCGCCGGCAATCTGCCCAAAAAAGAAAATTTAAAACTTGCCGGTTTTTCATTTATGGAAAATAATAAATTCGGATTTATGAATAAAACCGGGAAAATATTGATCCCGGCATTATATGACGAGAGAATATATTCGTTTTCTGAAAAATTAGCCGTTGTATGCTCAGACGGAAAATACGGTTATGTGGATAAAACCGGGAAGCAAAAAATCAAAATAAATTTTGATTCGGCGCGTGCTTTTTCAGAAAATTTAGCCGTTGTATCTGTTGACGGATATTACGGATATATCAATAAAAAAGGCGATTTTGTAATTCCGGCAAAATTTGAGGATGCGTATAGTTTCAACGACGGTTTCGCGGCTGTAAAAATCGGCGGTTACTGGGGTTATATAAATAAAAAAGGCGTTATAAAAATAAACCCGCAGTATGATACAGTGTCAAACTTTTCGAATGGGTGCGCAGCTGTCGAAAAAAACGGTTTATGGGGTCTTATAAATAAAAAAGGCGATAATATTAACGAAATCGAGTATCAGGAAATAGACAAGTCATTCGGCGATTCTTTTATTTTAGCCAAAAAAGACGGAAATTACGGTTATATAAATAAAAAAGGTAAAATTATTATAGATTTTATTTATAAATACGCGGGAATTTTTTCAGAAAATTTAAGCAGAGTAAGCAAAAATAATTTATACGGATATATAGACAGAAAAGCAAATTTTATGATATACGCATTATATACCGAATGTTCCGATTTTTCAGAGGGGATGGCGTTCGCGCTTGAAGATATAGATAACAGCGATACTGATTTATATTGCGTTATAGATAAAAAAGGTTATCAGGTAATAGCCCCTCAGTTTACGGGTTACAGAAAATTTAAAGGCGGGGTCGCGGTGGTATCTGTCGGGGATAAATGGGGAGTTATAGATAAAAAAGGCAGATATATTATAAACCCTCAGTATTACGCAATATCTGATTTTGAATCGAATCTTGCGATTGTAAGAATGGGAAACAAAGTCGGGGTCATAAATAAAAAAGGCGATATTGTGATAGATATAAAATATGAAAATAACGATTCGCAAAATTATTACGGATTATCTATGGTTATGGAATAAAAAATAGATTTTTATTATTTAAAATACTCAGGGATAACAACATTTCGGGTCAATTTGATCCGCGAAATTAAGGGCATGAAAAAGGAGTTTTTATGAAACCAACGAAACCATATATATTTGCTCTTTTGTTTGTGTTGACTATGGCGTTTTCATTAACGGCTTGCTCAGGTAGTAACAACAATTTGGACAATTCGAGCGGCAACAATAACACTCCGAGCGAAAGTAAAACAGTAAGCTTCCTTTATTCAGCAAATGATTATATTGGCAAAGATTATCAGTCGATATCAGCTTCATTGACGGAAGCTGGATTTACCAAAGTCAGCGCGTTGCCTATTGAAGATTTAGATTTAATAGAATCTGATAAAGAGGGTAACATTGAATCGGTATCGATTAACGGTAACAATAATTTTTCAACACAAGATAGTTTTCCCACTGACAGCGAGGTCGTAATATCGTACCACTCTTTAAAAACGATTAGTGTTCCCCTCTCATCTATCGAGGCTAAAAGTATGGATATTGATTCGATTATGCAAATGTTTGCAAATGCTGACATTGAAAACATAATCATCAATGAAGAATACGATTTAGACCCTGATGATGCTGATTCCGAATTTATAAACGAAGTTTTTATTAACGGAAACTCGGTGTTTGAAAAAGGTGAAAAATACCCGATAAACGCAAATGTATCCATCGTTTGCCATCTCCCTTATGAAAAATATACAGTTCAGATGCATATCAATTTCATATCAAACCTCCTTTTTAGCAAGTATGGGGTTAAAATTCTTCTTGATGGAACGGAGCAGTATGCACTTGAACACGGAATAGACGCCGACCATACATATAGGCTAAAAGAAGGTACTTATACTTTCACTTTTTTGAGCGCAGAATCGTCATCAATAAAGAGCGAAACAACTATAGAGGTTTGTAGTGATATAGATGTATCATACAGGATTTCTTGTCATAGCGATAAAATAGTCGTAGAAACATTATACCTTGATTCTAAAAATACCTTGGCTGAAAATGAAGCAAAAATAATGTCTTCGAGAAGTAACTTTAGAGGCGAAAATTATAAAGATGTTATTGCTTCGCTGACAGAACAAGGTTTTACTAACATCATAGAAGTTCCTGTATACGATATTTACTTTGGAATAACAGCAGAGGGTTCAACTAAAGACGTTTCTATCGGCGGATCTATCGACTATACGCGAGGAAATGTATTCGCAAAAGATATTGAGATAATTGTTACATATTCCTTGTCCTATAAAGATGACCCTGCAAATGCATCTACTGAACCGCCGATTACAACAGAGCCACCAACAGAACCGCTTGCCATTACTGAAAAACCTACCGAACCACCAACTACAATGGAAGAATCCACAACAGCATTAACAGGTTATCATATTCAAGAATATGATAACGGCGATAAATATTCAGGAAATTTTGTAAATGGAGTACGCTCTGGTCAGGGAACATATGAATGGGCAAATGGTACTATATATGTTGGTGAATTTGTAAACGGAAACCCAAGCGGTAAAGGCGAATATATTTATCCTACCGAAGCAACGACTGCACCACCTAAAATAGTAACGCAGGAAATCGTTTATTGGGTGCCAAACGGTGAAGTATATCATTCAACAAATCGGTGTAATACATTATCAAGATCAAGAGATATACGTTCTGGTACTATTGCAGAATCGGGGAAATCCAGAAAGTGTAGTAGGTGCTATTAAAAAATCGCGGCGGTTATACCCCATGAATTTTATATAAAGATTTAATTAAAAAATTAATTCAACGCAAGTAAGTGACAGCCGAAATTGTTATCAATTACACAACAGAGAAAGTGGAAAATTTTAATGTCTATTGATTAACACTACCATTCCTCTCTGCCGCCCAAATCCTCATCAACAGTTTACCCTTGTCCAACAAGGCAAAACTCCCTCTGTCATGTTCTGCATTACGAAAACTCCCATTTTGCCACAGAAAAAAGCGTCGTTTAGAACGACGTTTTCCTCATGGTGCGGGTGGTGGGACTTGAACCCACACGGTGTTACCCAAAGGTGTTTGAGACCTCCTCGTCTGCCATTCCGACACACCCGCGTTTATATAGCAAAAAATATTATATCATAAAAAAAATAAAATTGCAACATTTTTTTGTATTTTTATTTATAAAAACAGATATTATTTTATGGGGGCGGCTGCGAGGGTCGCCCCTATGGATATAATAAATTATAATTATATTTTTGCAAACGCATTAAAATATTTAACGCCTAATTGATTTAACGCTTCTCTCGAAAAATGGATTATATCGCCGTTTCCCGTATCCTGATTATTCGAATGCAATTCCGAAGTTTCCACAAAAGCCGCATTTCCTATATCATTGCATACGTCTTTTATCGCCTGTATAACCGGTTCGGTTACCGCAAGATTTTCGTTTTTCCATTCATGTACAAAATCGCCGGCTATAAACGGCAAACCGGGATATTTATAAACATTGCGGACAGATTCCACAAGTTCTTTTAAATGATTATAATGCGTATCTCTCGGAGAACCTGCGTCAGTTTCGCCCTGATGCCATATAAACGCAACGAGTTTATTTTCCGGATTTAATTCCAGAGAAGCTTTTATCATTTCCATCATTTTTAAATATAAATCCTCAGTCATTCCCCACCGGTGATCAGCCCAACCGGTTCCGCCGACGGCTGAACGGATTATTAAAATTTTACGTCCTGTTTCAAGTTTTCCGCTTTTTATATATTCCCTTGCGAAACTCAAAGAAAAATCGTTGATTTTATTGCCGTCCCATATTCTTTCTTCAGCAATCGAAATTGTCAGGTCATTATTCATATATAAAATATTTTCGCTGGGAATATATTGATCTGTCACAAATCCGCCACCGCAGCCTTCTGCGTTTGATTGACCGCCCTGTATAATAATATCATACAAATCGTTTTTATAATTTTCCATAGATTTTTCTCCTTTTATTTATGTTTTATTATACTAACTGTTTTATTAAATTTTCTTTATCGCCGGGTAACATATCAATAACGGGAATTTCGATAAGAGTATAACATCCGGGAGATTGTTTAACAACGGCTCTGGCCGCTCCTACAAGTATTTGAGCTGTGACTGCAGGGCCGTTTATTTTATGAGAATATTCCAATAATTGATTATGGGTATTGCTTGAAACCCCTTTGCGCGTAATATTCACGCCATGCCCTACATCAAGCATTTCGTTTATATTATTTACTTGAATCACATGCGTTTCGTCGTGTGAAAAATATGGGTCGGCTTTAATTAATTGCGTTACTTTTTCAACAGACACTCCTGATTTTAATTGCACATACACCATACGTTTATGCACTCCCGCGCCCGCCGGAATCGTTATTGATAAAGCATTTTCCACTCCGTTTATTGCTTTTGCGGCGACAGAATGCCCCATGCTCATTCCCGGTCCGAAATTTGTGTAAGTAATTCCCTGCGGAGACATTGCCGTCATTAGAGCGCGTATAATAGAATCGCTGCCCGGGTCCCACCCTGCGGAAATTATGCTTTTCGCGCCGGATTTTTTCGCAACTTCGTCCAAACGGCATTTTACTTCCCAAATATTTGTATGTATATCATACGAATCAACCGTGCAGATCCCCATATTTAAGAGAGTTTCCGCTATATCAGGACAAGCGCGAGACGGCGCGCCGATTATAGCAATGTCTATATCGCTGTGCGCCTGAATATTTTTAAAATCTTTTTCGCGAATACTTTTTAAATCAGCGGGTATATCAACAAAATCCGACATTTCAGCTATGCAGACAAGTTCCATATCCGGCGCATTTTTTACCGCTTCATACGCGCATTTCCCAATATTCCCAAAACCTATTATTGCTACCTGTAACATTTAATTTTATTCCTTTCTTCGATTTATATATAATTTTATAATATATAATTACATATAATAAAACTAATTTATGTATAAAATATAAAAAATAAAAATTTATAATAAAATATTGTTTTTTATTACAATATATGATAGAATATATTATTATTATAGTTAAAAAAAGCAGAATATAAAAAGAAAGAGGTGCGGTAGGATTGGCGGATAAACTCACGCTTTTTGGGTTTAATAACCTTACGAAAACATTAAGTTTTAATATTTACGACGTTTGCTACGCAAAAAGTGAACGGGAACAGAAAGATTATATCGCTTATATAAACGAACAGTACAATTCAGAAAGACTTACTAATATATTATGCAAAGTCACTGAGATTATCGGCGCGAAAATCCTGAATATATCAAAACAGGATTACGAGCCGCAGGGAGCGTCTGTTAATATTCTTATAACCGAAGATGATTTATCCCCGCAGTTTATCGACGAATCATGCAACAGAGGGATTATTCCGTCTTTAGCGATCAGTCAGGACGTTCACGCGCATTTGGACAAAAGCCATGTAACCGTCCACACTTTTCCCGAATCTCACCCGGATAATTTAGTTTCGACGTTTCGCGTAGATATAGACGTTTCTACATGCGGGACAATATCGCCGCTTAACGCGCTCGATTTTTTGATAAGCAGTTTTGATTCAGATATTATGACGATAGACTACAGAGTAAGAGGTTTTACCCGCGACGTTGACGGCGTAAAATTATTTATCGACCACTATATACGCTCTATTCAGGATTATATCGCCGATAAAACCCTGACAAAATACGACGCGATTGACGTAAATGTCTATCAGTCAAATATATTTCACACGAAAATGCTCATAAAAGATATAGAACTGCAAAATTATTTATTCAACAAAGACGTTTACGAGCTTCCGCCTAAGCAAAGGCTTGAAATAACCGACGCTTTGCGCCGTGAAATGATAGAAATATTCAGCGGTATGAATATATATTAAAAACAAAATAATAATAAATTTTAAAATAATCAGGATAATAATTTATGAGTGGAAAAATTTTACTTGATACCGATATTGGCAGCGATATAGACGACGCTATTTGCCTTGCGTATTTATTGAGCCAGCCGGAATGCGAATTATTAGGCGTAACGACAGTATCAGGAGAATCTGAAAAAAGGGCGATGATGGCGAGCGTTATATGCACATCGGCAGGCAGATCTGATATACCGATATTTCCCGGCACAGAACTGCCGTTATTAACTCCGCAAAAACAACCCGTTGCTTATCAGGCCGTTAAAATGCCGGACTGGGAGCATAAAACCGATTTTCCCCCAAATGCGCATATTGAATTTATGCGCCGGACAATAAAAAAATATCCGGGTGAAGTTACTCTTTTAGGTATCGGCCCTATGACTAATATCGCGTTATTGTTCAGCGTTGACCCGGAAATACCGTTATTGTTAAAGCAACTTGTTATAATGTGCGGGATATTTACTTTTAAAACGCCGTTATATACATGCCTTACTGAATGGAACGCCTCCTGCGACCCTTACGCGACGGCTATAGTTTATAACGCGCCTGTAAAAACAATAAAATCCGTAGGGCTTGATGTGACAACCCATGTAACAATGGATAAAAAAGAATTCATAAAAAAAATTGAAGAAACCAAAAACGAAATATTTAAACCTGTTATTGATTTTTTAAGCGTGCGTAGTTTAGACGGTTTCATAACGTTTCATGACCCTCTTGCGGCGGCTGTTATATTTGACGAAGCAATATGCGGATTTGAAAGCGGGACAATAGAAACAGATATTGAAAGCAGCCGTTCAAAAGGTCTTTTGTATTTTGATAAATCGCTCGATAGTAAAAATAAAATAGCGATGTATGTTGACAGAAATAAATTTTTCGGGCACTTTTTTGAAATAATAAATAAATCTTAAAAATCATGAAAGAAGTAAAAATTTGAACTTAAATCAAAACAAAACGCCGATTTTCGAGGCGTTGAAAAAATACAGGAACAACAGAATCGTCAAGTTTGACGTGCCCGGTCACAAAGGCGGGCGCGGAAACAAAGAATTAACGGATTTTTTAGGCGAAACTTGCATGCAGATCGACGTAAATTCTATGAAAATGCTTGATTTTTTAGGACATCCCGAATCTGTTATAAAAGAAGCCGAAGAAATTGCCGCCGACGCGTTTAACGCAGAACACGCGTTTTTTATGGTCGGCGGAACTACTTCGTCCGTTCAGGCAATAATCATGTACGCGTGCAAATCCGGAGAAAAAATAATCATGCCCCGCAACGTGCATAAAAGCGCGATAAACGCTCTTGTCGTCTGTGGGGCTGTACCTGTTTATGTGAATCCCGGAACAAATAAAAATATAGGCATAGCTTTGGGCATGTCTGTTTTTGATGTTGCCGACGCTATCAAAAAAAATCCCGACGCTAAAGCTGTATTTGTGAACAATCCGACTTATTACGGTATATGTCCGGACTTAAAAGAAATCGTAAAACTCGCGCATGAGAATAATATGCTTGTTTTAGCTGACGAAGCTCACGGGACGCATTTTTATTTCGGTGAAAATCAGCCTGTATCAGCAATGACCGCCGGAGCGGACGCCGCCGCTGTGAGTATGCATAAAACAGGCGGTTCTTTAACTCAAAGTTCGTTTTTGATTTGCGGAAAAAATATACACGCAGGTTATATGCGCCAGATTATAAATATAACCCAAACAACAAGCGGGTCTTATCTTTTATTGGCTTCGCTTGATTTGGCGCGTAAAAACATGGCGTTAAACGGCAAAGAATTAATTAAAAAAACTGTTGAGTTTGCCGAATATGCCCGAAGCGAGATAAATAAAACCGGCGGATATTACGCGTATTCAAAAGAGCTTATAAACGGCGATAATATTTATGATTTTGATTTGACAAAATTATCTGTTTATACAAGAGAAATAGGACTTGCAGGTAAAGAAGTTTATGATATACTGCGCGATGAATATGATATACAAATAGAACTTGGAGATATAGGCAATATTCTCGCGATAATATCGGCCGGAGACAGAATGTTTGAAATAGAGAGATTAATTGCGGCGTTATCAGAGATAAAACGCTTGTATTCAAAAGATACGGCCGGAATGTTCGACCATGAATATATAAATCCGGCAGTGAGAATCGCTCCTCAGGAAGCATTTTATTCAGACGGAAAAAGTATATTGATAGAACAGAGCGCGGGGAAAATCTCGGGTGAATTTGTTATGTGTTATCCTCCGGGGATTCCGATACTTGCGCCGGGAGAAGAAATTACAAAAGATATTATTGAGTATATCAGATATGCAAAAGAAAAAAGCTGTTTTTTGACGGGAACCGAAGATATGGATATAAATTATATTTATGTTGTAGGGGAATAAAATTGCAGGGGCGACCGCAAGGGTTGCCCCTACGCATATATTATTCTTTTACAAAACAATTTATGATTTCGCCGAAATACATTCTGTGATAATCTTTTTTAGGATAATTTTTATCTAAATCTTTATCGATAAACTGGTCGGGATTTATATCCTGATAATATAATTTTTTGCATATAAAAACCGTATCGGCCTCTTCAAAAAAAACAACGTCTTTTTTGACAGGTTTATCTTCAATAATAATTGCGTTCGGCGTAAATCCGCTTTCAGCGACTTTATCCCCGTCCCTGCCGCTTTTTGTTCCGAGAATATTTAACGCTTTTCTGTATTCGTCCGGATAAAATGAAATCGTGTAATAATCTGCTTCTTCTATAAATTCATACGTATATCTGACCGGACGGATTACGCACCATACGACAGGTTTGCCCCACATTATGCCCATCCCGCCCCAGCTTGCAGTCATTGTATTATATCTGCCGCCTTTTTTTGCCGCAGTGATTAAAAACCACTTGTCGTCTATTAATTCAAATATATTGCCCTGTAGCTCTTTTGGATTTATTTCTTTGTAATTCATAAATACGCCCCCTTTTAAATAATATAATATATTATATTGATTTTTATTTATATATGTTATTTACAAACCCCGCCTTTTAATTTATATAAAAACGGCTCGAAACATGCGCCGCGTTCATGAAAATTCTCTACTGTCCGGCTGTATTTCATAACTTCATATACAAATAACGCCGCGCTGTCGACAGATTCAATTAAATTATGGCCGGATAAAATACCGCCTGTTAAAACGCTTGAGAATAAATCGCCCGTCCCGTGCATTCTGAACGGCAATAAATTAATTTCCCTCTCCGTATATTCTCCGTTATTTAATAAAATACAATTATAAAGCCTGTCGTTTCTCTCAATTCCTGTAATAACGATATTTTTAGCCCCGATTTTTGCCACTTTTTCCGCCAAAAATTTTATCCCGTTTGCGCTTATATCAATATTTTTATATTTTTCTCCTGTTAAAGTACAGGCTTCAGTTAAATTAGGCGTCGTAATATCCGCGTTTTCGACTAAACTTTTCATGTTTTCACACATTTCCGGAGTATAAAATTTATATACTTCGCCGTTATCTCCCATTACAGGATCTATAATAATATATTCCGGCGTAAAAGATTTTATAAGTTCTTTGATATATCCGATTTGCGCCGCCGAACCTAAAAATCCGCTGTATACCGCGTCAAACGTGACCCCGCTTTCTTTTAAGTGGCTGATAAAGCCGGGCATCTGCGCCGTAAAATCAGTAAACTGATAATTCGGGAAATTTGTGTTTGTCGAAAATATTCCGGTAGGCACAGGGGAAACTTCAACTCCGCACGCCGATATGACCGGAAGCGCTGTGGCAAGAGAGCATTTCCCGAAACCGCACATATCGTGTACTGCCGCAACTCTCGCCAATTTATTTGGTTTATTATTATTAAGTTTATTAATTTCACTCATTTTAATTTTAATTCCTCTCAAAAAAGTTTAATTTTTATAATTAATATTATCAAGATTTTATAAAAATATTACGCTATATCTTCTTCACCGTCCTCACCGACAATCTGGTGGGCCATTTCTCTCTGTGCCATGACTAATTTATAATATATGCCTTTTTGTTCAAGCAATTCGTTGTGAGTTCCGTATTCGGCGACTTTGCCTTTATCCAAAACTAATAATTTATCGGCGTTTCTCAAAGTCGAAAGCCTGTGCGCGATTGCTATTGTCGTCCTGTTTTCCGACAATTTATTTAAAGCGTCCTGAATTAATTTTTCTGTCTCTGTATCAAGCGAAGCCGTAGCTTCGTCTAAAATCAATATGCTCGGATTATGAATAACTGCTCTTGCTATAGCTACCCTCTGGCGTTCGCCGCCGGACATAGAATAACCTTTCTCCCCTACTAATGTATTATACCCCTCAGGCAGATTTACTATAAAATCATGAGCGTTTGCAACTCTTGCAGCTTCAATAACTTCTTCGTCTGAGGCATAAGGCTTTGAATATCTTATATTTTCCCTGACTGTTCCGGTAAATAAATGCGTTTCCTGCAAAACTATGCCGATTTGGCTCCTCAAGGCTTCCTGCGATATATCTTTTATATTTACGCCGTCGATTAAAATTTCACCGTCGTTTACGTCATATAATCTCATAAGCAAATTTATCAAAGTTGTTTTTCCCGAACCTGAATGCCCAACTATGCCGATCATTTCCCCTGATTTTATTTCAAGATTTATATTTTCCAAAACAGGATTATAGCTATGATAACCAAAAGTAACTTTATTTACATAAATATCGCCTTCGATTTTTATATCCAACGGCAGATCTATATCAGTTATTTCCGGTGTTTCTTCAAGTATTTCAAAAACTTTGCTTGATGAAGTCAAAAAATTTGATATGCTGTTCGGAATATTGGCGAGTGCGACAAGAGGCCCGTAAACTATATTTGTATAAGCGAAAATCTGATTATAATTGCCCAATGTTATCCCGCCGTTATCAACTCCTTTTATGACCAGAGAACCCGCAAACCAGATTATAAAATATACGCCTGCGTTTATCAAGAGCGTGATAAACGGCCAGATCGTAGACCAGATTCTTGTGATTCTTTCGGATTGCTTTGCCACTTCACGCGAAACGTCGTCGAATTTTTTTATTTCCCTGTTTTCCTGACCGAAACTTTTTACCACGCGTATGCCGTTTAGTATATCCTGAAGAAGATATTGCATACGTGTTCTGGCCATCCAGAATCTCCTGTTTTTACTGTGTATATAATCCCAGAATCTCGTGATTATAAATATCGCAAACGGAATAGGCACAATAACAAATAAAGCTATAGTCCAGTTCATAATAAATAAAATTATAACCGCGATCGGCAGGGATATTAACTGCCTGAATATATTGGGAAATTCACGTATTATAAAATGCTGCATTTCTCCTGTGTCCTGCGAAACCCTCGTCATCAAATCCCCGGTTGAATGCCTCTGGATAGACGAAAGAGATAAAGTCTGGATTTTTTCATATAATAAGGTCCTGAGCATCATTAAAAATTTCCCCGAAGCGAGAGCAAGAAGCCGCCCCTCTGAAACACCGAGGACTCTTTGTATTAAATCTATTAAAACAAGCAACGCGACAAAGCTTATAAATCCCCAGATTATCCCATCGATTTTTGACGTATCTATCGGGATTTTCGGCACTAAATAAGTATCTGTTATATGACGTTGTATCACAGGCAAAACAAATTGTATCAATATAGCGATCCCAGCAACAATAAACGGGAAAAACATAGCAAGCCTTAATCCTTTTGTCATAGCCCAGAGCTTTATATAAACATCTAATTTTTTCATGCAGAACGGGCATATCTCAGACCCGCGCAAAAACGGCCTGCCGCAATCCGGGCAAAATCTTTCAGGGGTTTTGTTTATAAGAATTTCTTCGTTTCCGGTTTCCGCCAGAATTTCGCAGGCTTTGACTATTACGGCGTATCTCGGCAGGTTTCTGCCTACAACAAATTGACAAATCAAAGTAATATTTCCGTTTATTTTTGCGTAAAAGCCACCGCTTCCGTACATAACTTCAGTTTTGAAATCCGAAGAACCGGTTATATCATAAATATCAAGTACCTCGCCGTTTAATATTTTATACATTTTTTTATTTGTAAACGCGACAAAACCTTTGACGAATTTTCCGTCAAGCATATTAAACGGCAGGCAATACATAAGTTTTTCGCCTTCGCTTGAATTCTTAAAAACAATTTCGTCGGCGGCAGGCAATTCATATAATAATTTCATATATAAACAATCCTCCTGCGGCGTTCCGCCGCTTTCCCCTTTTTAAAAACTGGGTTTTTAAGAGTGTGTGTTAATTTTAATCACACATATATTTCTATCTTTTTAAAACTGTTTGCGTCGAGTTTTGAAGGGTCTTTTATTTGAAAACTGTTGCCGTCTATGTCATTAATAAATATTCTGCCGTCCTCTAATAACCTTACGTTTGAAAACGGGTTATTTAAAATAAACGTCATGCTCCCGGCATCTGTCTCTGTTTCCCAGTATGTATATCCGAACTTTTCTTTGACTGAATATATTTTTGTGATTTCGGGCGAAAAATATCTCCTGTCAAGTTCTTCGGAAAATAATTTCTGCTGTTCTTCGGGAAAATCTTTCATGTATCTTATCATGCCGATTTCTTTTCCCCTGCCCATTTTTTTTGAGTCGGGTTCCCTGACAGATAAAAACTCGTCGGGATTAGTTATTGGAAAACACCTGAATATAACTATTCTTTCAAAAAATTCGTTTGGCGGCTCGTCATTTTCGCCCGTATTTTTTAGATCAAGACTTATAAGTCCGCCTTCTGAGCGTTTAAAATTCGCGTTTTGAGGAGTCAGCGCGACAGACACGCGTTCTTTTTCGAATAAATTATCTAAATCATCTGATTTTTCTTCTGGCATAATATATCCCCTTTTTTTACTTTTATAAACTTAAATTAAAACATCGATATAAATTTATTCAATTCATCGTACTCGCATTTTGTTATTAACGAATATAATTCCTGTACCCCTTTTAAACCATTAATATCATATTGTCTGAATACCCTATAATATTTGCCTTTATCGGCGACTTTTACGTTAATCGGCAAGAATCCCGATTGAATCAACATAAGATTCAATAGAAGTCTGCCGCTTCTGCCGTTACCGTCAATAAACGGATGTATATTTTCAAATCTCAAATGAAATCCGGATATTATCTCAAATATCTCTTTGGGGTTTGCGGAACACATGAATGCACCCTCTGCAAATAAATCGTTTATTTTATCAGATATATATTCAAACGGCAGCATATTTTTATCCCCGATATGAACGGCAGATTTCCTGTATATACCCGCATTATCGGGGTCAAAATACAAAACATACTTATGGATATTCAACAAAGTTTCAATAGTCAAATTCGGCTTAGTCAATATATATCTAAATCCTTTATACAACGATACAACTTCCTGATTATCCTTTTGTGAATATTTTTCCATAAACGAGTCAGACGCAAGAATTGTATATGTGTCGGCTTCAGTCACCGGATTACCCTCGATTGCATTTGAATCATATACAAAAGCATAAGTAAAATCGTCGTAAAAACGTTTTATTCTCGAGTCGTTTTGATAATTTTCAATTAATTTTATATATTCTTTTTGAAGTTCGCGTAATTTTTCAAACGTAATATCTTCATACCATAAATTTTTCATTATATCTTTATTCCCCCGCGATAACCCGCTTCATGGCGTCGCTCTGCAATTTATATAATTTATAATATATACCTTTTTGCCTGATTAACTCTATATGGTCTCCGCTTTCCGCAACTTCGCCGTTTTCGATTGCAAATAAATAATTGCATTCTTTTAGAGTAGATAACCTGTGGGCTATAACTATCGTCGTCCTGCCTTTTACGAGTATATTTATCGCTTCTTGAATCTGTCTCTCGGTATCGGTATCCATTGCCGCTGTCGCTTCGTCTAATATCAATATCTTCGGGTCAAGTAAAAGCGCGCGCGCGATAGATATTCTCTGCTGCTCCCCTCCGGACATAGACCGGCTTCCCGTTCCCACGATCGTTTCGTACCCTTCCGGCATATTTACGATAAAATCATGAGCGTTCGCCGCTTTTGACGCTGCTATTATTTCATCTATTGTTGCGTCGGGTTTAGCATATCTTATATTTTCCGCCACAGTCCCCCTGAATATAAATATCTCCTGTGAAACTATCGCGATATTTTTTCTCAAAGTCTGTATTTCTATATTTTTTATATTATACCCGTCAATTTTTATAGAACCGCTTATAACATCGTACATTCGCGTTATTAAATTCGCGATAGTTGACTTCCCTGCACCAGTATGCCCCACAAGCCCGATATAATCGCCCTGTTTTATATTAAAAGACATATTTCTTAAAATAGGCCTGTTCGCAACATAATGAAAACATACGTCGTCGAATTCTATCTCGCCTTTTAAATTTTCGAGTTTGACGGGATTTTCTGTATCTACAATATCTCTCGGAGTGTCCAGAACTTCAAACATTCTCTGCGCAGAATTTGTCATTTCTGTAATCTGGTCTGTTAAAGTGGCAAAAAATTGCAAAGGTCCGAAAATCATCATTATAAAATTCATATAAGTCAAAAGTTCACCGTAACTCATAAATTGATTGATAACATTTATTCCGCCAAATCCCCAGATTAAATTGCTGGTTATCCCCATCAAAAGAGAAACGACCGGAAATATAGAGAGACGCGTGATATTTACTTTTAAATCTGCCTGATATAACCTGTCGCTGTATTTTCTGAACCTGTTTCCCTCTTCGACTTCTTTTGCGAATGCTTTTACTACCCTGATATTATTTAGCGAATCCCCCAGCATACTGTTTAACGACGACGACCTGCGCCATCGTCTTGAAAACATCCGCCATAATCTTGGGAGCTGGGTTCTGAAAATCCATACTATCACAGGCACCGGAATAAAAACTATAAGCGTGAGTTTCCAGTTCATGAGGAACATGGCAATAGTCACGCCTATAAAAGTTATGACGTTAAATACAAAACTTGGAATAATATCAGTATAAAAACCGCGTATAACCTCAGGGTCTGAATTAATCCTGTTCATGAGGCGGCCGGTTTGATTATTATTAAAATACGCGAGAGATAATTTTTGCATTGCCGAAAACATATCGGTTTTCATTTTTTGTGTGACTGATATTGACATTTTATTTACAGTACGCGCACGCATAATCCTGATTAATATACTGCATAAATCTATTGCAAGTATCATTAATACAAATGTCAATATATTTCCGCGTAAAAATTCAAGAAATCCCAGATTATCAGGATTCTTGTCGCCGCCTACGACTATATCAACAAAAATGCGGCCGTGAATTATAGGATTTATAAGTGTAATCCCCGAAGTCAGCAACAGCGTCGCGAATACTATTATCAATTTATTTACATGCTTGTCGAAATATTTTAAAAGTCTCATGAAAAGCATATTTTTATCTACGCAATTCATGCATATTTTTCTGTTCTGGTTTCTATATCTTCTTCCGCATTTGGGGCAAAATATATTAAATTGCTCGAATATAGCGTCGTCGTCTTTGACTTCTTTGCCTTCCTGAATACGCTTCATTATTTCAAGAAAAGCAAATAATTTTTGTTTTTTTGAATTTGTCGAAAACGCAATACTCACGGTAATATCGTCAATTACCGCAAAAAATCTGTTTGTCGATGTAAAACTGTCTATGTATGCCGAAGTAATCTTTTCTACCTGATATTGTTTAAATTCAGGATTAGAGAATTTGGATTTTATATAACTTTCATCAGATTGCCCGTCCGGCGTGACTTTTTTGTTTTTGTTTTTTGTTTTTATTTTAGAATCATAAATATAATCCTGAGAACTCGCCGATAAGCAATACAAATATTCTTTTGTCAAACAAAGCCATGATTCGCCGAAGTCGCCCATAGAATCCAAATCAAGAACAGTCGCGATTATAATATTTTCAATATCTACCCCGAATTTTTTTAAAACCTGTTCAACTTCTCCTGAGAGAGTATCAAGCGGCAGCATAACAATCACCTGCACAATTTTATTTAATAATTTTACAATTTTACATACATTTAACACACCATTTACCATTATACAAAATATAATAAAAAAAAGCAATAAATTTTGAAAAATTGTTATTCATTTCTTCATACAATTTTTATTAAATTTACAGTAGTTTTTTGTATAATTGTTATAAATTAAACAGAACAATTTTTAATTCAAGGAATATAATGTAAAAATGTTTGGGTTTTTCAAAAAAATTATAAACAAAATAAATATAAATAAACAAGACGAAAATAATCCGGAATACAGGATTAAATTTGCGCACAGAATATCAAACAAAAGAATAAAATACGTCAGCGAAAGAATTATAGATAATAAAACCGGCGAAGTAGTCGATACGATAATTGGGAAAAACGGATTTTTTAATATAAACAAAAAAAGCGAAATTTCTGTTTATTGCAACGGCGAGGAATTATTCAGGGCGTTTTTGCCGGATTTAAAGGCTTATGAATTTTTATCTCTTGAGGGCGTAGTCATGGAATCTGTAGATTTAATAACAAATAAATATAGGCAAATAATTGCATATTACAAATATTACAGGGAATAAATAACTTTTGTATTTTTGATATTATTTTGTACTTGACTTTTAATAAAAAACATGATACACTGTACACTATATACTATATACTTTAAAGTTTTTTTTGAAAGGAATTTTATATGATGACGAAAATAGTTAGCGTGAACCGTTGGGGTAACGGTTTAGGGATAAGGTTGCCAAAAGAATTTATTGATAAAGTCGGCATTACCGAAACGTCACGAGTTGAAGTAAGCGAAGCTGATGGGCGATTGGTGATAGTGCGGTCAAAAGAAACGCGCAAGCATATTCCCCTTGCTGAACGCTTAAAAGATTGGAACGGTGTTCCGGCAGAACCGGAAGATATAGATTGGGGCGGACCTGTAGGTGCAGAAGAATGGTAAAACAGGGGGATATTATAAAGATTAACCTTAACCCGACAAGGGGACATGAACAGGCGGGGTATAGACCTTTTATTGTGGTAAATAATGCCGTTCATTCGAGCGCGAGTAATATGACAATAGTTTGCCCTATTACGAATACTAATAGAAATAATCCTTTGCACGTTGAATTAAAAGGCTTGCAGACAACGGGCTTCGTCATGTGCGACCAGATAAGAGCTATTGATATTCGGGCAAGAAATTATAGAATTGTTGAAACGGTTGATGAAGATACTCTTTGGGAAATTTGCGATATTTCAAAGGGTTCGCTTGACATTGTTTCTCCGCCGCCAGACGAAACAAGCGATATAGACCAAAACGGAGATGAAGAAGTTATTCCGGAAACGTAGAAATTTTCAATGCCTAAAAATTTATACTTTTATAGGCTCTAAAAACTTTACATTTTTATCCATTAAAAATCACGGTAGAATGGACGTTTTGAGGAAATAGCCTTTGACGGAAAATCGGCAAAAAACAGGCTTTTGTCGGCAGGAGCGAACGGGAACGAATAATCTGATGTAGAGTACGAAAATCGTAATAAAATCGCTCCAAACGGCAAAAAGCGAAAATTTAATTAAATGCAGAAAATTTATATTTTCTAATATAATATTATAAATCCTGAATAGCCATTTTTTCTATTTCTTTGTTTTTCTTTAAATTTTCACGACAAATAAAATAAATGACAAGCAATATTAGGGTTATAACATTGAAAAGGAAAAAATCAGATATTATCGTTATTATATGAGTTGACTTATATGCTTCGCTGCCGATATAACTGATTGTCTGACCATTATAATTTGTATAAATATAAGTAGTCATTGTTCCGTCATATCCAAAGAATGCCGTATTAATGAAAATAAACAGCGAAAAAATAAAACTTACTATAGGAAGTATTCGTCCAAACCATTTATTTTCAAGTTTAGATAAATAAATCTGCCAAAATATTGCTTGATGTATAAGTATAATTACTGCTATCATAAAAAAAATAGTTAAAATGATTTCGTTCATATTAATTCGTTTCCTCCATTAATTTAAATTTTGATATTTACGGTTCTTTTATTTTTCTATATTCTGAAATGAGAACTTTTGCCGTATCGAAATCTATCTTTTCATTCACGGCAAGCCGTTTGATAAGTGAAATATATGGTTCATTTTGCGTATCGTCTGATAGTTGTATTTTTTGAATTACTCGGTCTAATTTTAATCTTACAGTAGGATAAGTAACTCCGTAAATATTAGCAATTTCTTTTAGAGACCCCGATGAAATAATAAATCTTTTAATAAAATTCAAATCTTCATCTTCTAAATTAGCTAACCATTCGGGAACAATTTCAACCGCCAATTTATCACCCTCTTCAAATAAATTTTGAATTATTTTATATTTATATTTAACAATGTTAAGTATAACATTTAATATTATTAAAGTCAAGGGAATTTTAATTAATTTATATTTTTTTAACATTTTAATTTTATAGCATTAAAATACGATTGATTATAACCCACTAATAAGCATTTTCCGGGGCAGGTGGACGAATCGAACACCTGCCCTGCGATTATTTAAAAACCTATTCGCCTTTCATTGTTTTTGCAATAAAACGGATTATATAACCGATAAAAGGTATAAAAGAACATGGATAAGCAAATTGCCATACCTCAACAGGCAACTCAACGCCCCATGCGTCAAACGTGGCTCTGCCGATGTCTATGATACTTATATTTAACAAAAATATAAATAAATTCAAAAAAATATAAAAAATATATAATTTAGACTTGAAAAATATATAAAAATCTATTATTATATTAGTATGTCTTGAAAAGATTTAAAATTAAATAAAAATTTTATTTATTTCGGAGGGAAAAATTATGGCACAAAAAGTTAGGATCGGTATCATTGGATGCGGAGGTATCGCAAATGGCAAACACATGCCGTCTCTTAAAAAACTCGACAATATCGAAATGGTCGCTTTCTGCGATCTTATTGGAGAGAGAGCACAGGAAGCCGCAAAGAAATACGGCTCTGCCGACGCTAAAGTATATGTGGGCGAAAACAGCTATAAAAAACTTTTGGAAGACAAAACAATCGATGTGGTTCACGTTTTGACCCATAATACTATGCATTCTCCAATAACATGCGACGCTCTCGAAGCCGGGAAACATGTTTTATGCGAAAAACCTATGGCAGTTTCTGCCATTGAAGCGCAAAAAATGGTTGACGCAGCTAAAAAGACCGGAAAGAAACTCACTATCGGTTATCAGGGACGCCACAGGCCGGATTCTCTTTATTTAAAATCCGAAGCCGAAGCCGGGACTTTCGGCGATATTTATTACGCCAAAGCTACGGCTATAAGAAGAAGAGCTGTCCCGACATGGGGCGTATTTTTAGACGGTGAAAAACAAGGCGGCGGTCCGCTTATAGACATAGGCACACACGCCCTTGACTTGACTCTCTGGACAATGAATAATTATAAACCTAAATTCTGTATGGGGACTACTTATCACAAATTAAATAATCAGACGCACGCAGGCAATCCGTGGGGCGACTGGGACCCCGCGAAATTTACAGTTGAAGATTCTGCTTTCGGATTTATAGTAATGGAAGACGGGGCGACGATTTATCTTGAAGCTACCTGGGCGTTAAATTATCTTGACGCAAAAGAAGCAGTCACGACAATTTGCGGAACAAAAGCGGGAGCGGATATGCCTGATCAGGGCGAACTCAGGATAAACGGCGTAAAAAATGACAAGCAATATGTTTTAAAACCCGCCCTGAGCGCAGCAGGCGTAGCTTTTTACGAAGGAAATTCAGATAATCCGGCCGACAGGGAAGCAAGATTCTGGATCGACGCGGTTGTAAATAATAAAACTCCGTTTGTTTTGCCTGAACAGGCATTTGTCGTAACGCAAATCCTTGAGGGCATTTACAAATCGGCAGAAACCGGACAGCCTTATTATTTCGGCAAATAAAATAAAAATTATATTTTATATTATATTATGTTCTGGAGTGTCCCGCTTTAAATTTTAATATTATTATTTAGGCGGGACATAAATTTAATAAATAAAGGAGTTTTAATATTATGAAATTAGGCGTTCTTTCAGTAATATTAGCGAATGATTCACTTGATGAAACTCTAAAATATCTGTCAGGATTCGGAGTTTCCGCCGTTGAACTCGGATGCGGAGGATATCCCGGAAACGCGCACTGCAAACCGGCTGAACTTTTAAAAGACGACGCGAAAATTAAAGAGCTGAAAAAACTCGTTGATGAAAACGGCATGATAATAAGCGCGCTGTCCTGTCACGGCAATCCCGTTCACCCGGATAAAAAACTCGCGGCGGATTTTCACGGAGATTTTGAAAATGCCGTATTGCTCGCAGAAAAACTCGGAGTTGACACAGTTATAACTTTTTCGGGATGTCCCGGAGATTACGACGGCGCGAAATATCCAAACTGGGTAACATGCCCGTGGCCTCCAGATTTTTTGGATATACTCGAATATCAATGGAACGATGTTTTAATCCCGTACTGGAAAAAAACGTCAGAATTTGCTAAAAATCACGGCGTTACAAAAATTGCTCTTGAAATGCATCCCGGATTCTGCGCATATAATCCCGAAACTTTATTAAAGCTCAGAAACGCAATAGACGGCAAAACAATCGGCGCGAATTTTGACCCGTCGCATTTATTCTGGCAGGGAATAGACCCGGTTAAAGCGATAACTGATTTAGGCCCCGCTATTCAGCACTTTCATGCAAAAGACGTCAGGATAGATAATTATAACACAGCCGCAAACGGCGTTTTAGATACTAAGCACTATACAGATGAAATAAACCGTTCATGGGTATTCAGAAGCGTGGGCTACGGGCATAATATGCAGGTATGGCGCGACATGATAAGCGCGTTAAGGCTTATAGGTTATGATCATGTAATGAGCATCGAGCATGAAGATTCCCTGATGACCCCCAAAGAAGGGCTTGAAAAAGCGATTTATTTTCTGCAGCAGGCTATGATTTTCCAAGCAAAACCTACAGAAATATCATGGGCTTAGAATAATTAATTATTAAAGGCGAAATAAATATATTCGCTTATAAAAAAGAGGTGTGTATTAAATGGCGCATAAAATGGGAATAATCGGTTATGGCGGAATGGCCGGCTGGCATCACGATAATTCTAAAAGAATTAAAAATTTTAAAGTCGTCGCGGCTTATGATATAAATCCGGACAGATTAAAAGTCGCTGAACAAAGAAAATTAAAAGCGTATGATAAACTTCAGGATTTTCTCGCTGACGATAATTTTGATATAGTTCTTGTCGCGACCCCGAATAATTTTCATAAGCCTATGGTTATAGCGGCACTTGAAGCCGGTAAAAACGTAATATGCGAAAAACCGGTCGCCATGACTGTCGAAGATTTCGACGAAATGTACGCTACGGCTAAAAAAACAGGGAAATTATTTACAGTTCATCAGAACAGACGCTGGGACAAAGATTTCAGGATAATTAAAACAACAATAGAAACGGGGCTTGTTGGTAAGCCATATACGATAGAATCGAGAGTTATGGGACAAAACGGCGTTATGCACGGCTGGAGAGCATACAAAATCGCGGGAGGCGGAATGGTTTTTGACTGGGGAGTGCATTTAATTGACCAGATACTCTGGATGCTCAAAGAGCCAGTTTCGGAAGTTTACGCTAATCTTCACATGGTTAAAACGCCAGAAGTAGACGATTATTTCAAAGCAATTATAAGATTTGAAAGCGGTTTGTCTACTCAAATAGAAGTCGGGACGTATAATCTTGAACGGCTTCCCCGCTGGTATGTTTGCGGGGACGGCGGAGCGGTCGTAGTAAACGACTGGGAATGCAACGGCAAAATCACCCACGCCAAAGATTTTGAAATGTCATGGGAACAGGAAGTAGTCCAGACAGAAGGCGGCCCTACAAGAACAATGGCTCCGCGCCCAAAAGAAACGCTTGAAGAATTGCCGTTACCCGAAGTACAAACTGACTGGGCTGATTATTATCACAATATCCTCGCGGTTTTAGACGGCAAAGAAGAACTGATAGTCAAACCTGAGGAAGTAAGAAAAGTTGTACAGGTTATGGCGGCGATATTTGAATCAAGCGCGACGGGTAAAGCTGTAAAAATAGACAGATATTATAAATAAAAAAGGGAGGGCACGCTAAAGTCATGGATCTGATAAATATAAACGATGCTATGTCTCGTTTAAACAATAATAAAAAATTATATGTAATGCTTTTAAAAAAATTCGATGGCAAAGCTATGCTTAACGATCTTTTAAGTAAAATCAAAAGCGGCGATGTTGTTGCCGCGGAAGCGTCCGCGCATACTTTAAAAGGTCTTACCGCAAATTTATCGCTTTCGGATTTACGCGAAAAAGCCGAAGCAACAGATATTAAATTAAAAGCGGGGGATATAAACATAGATACTGCCGAAATAGAATTATCTATGAATCAAACAATCGAAGCCGTCAATTTATTTATTGCGGAAAATTCATAAAATTTACTTCAAACAAAAAAACCGCAGGGGTTTTCCCTATCGGTTTTTTTGTTATGCGTTGTATTTTAAAATTTAAAACTGTATCACATTCCATGATACCGGATTTAATTTTGTTTTTATAATATTATTTTCGTTAATGATTCCGGTTATATTTTTGGGTTGTATATTTAATGGAGTATCAAATGTATTTACGGCAAAGTTATCGGTTTCGTACATAGCAGTGTGTGCGGGATTATTAGCGCATTTATAATTTTCTGATTTTAATTCAAGAGTGACTTCTTCGTTGCTTCTGTTTACGGCGAATACTGTCACTCCGGAATTATTTTCAACGGCGATACTGTCGATATACGGCACGTCTGTATATTCGGGACATTCGTATTTATCGCATTCGACAAGAGTTTGCAACGCTGTTCCGCGTCCAAAAAGCGAAGCGTGCAAATACGGATAAAATATAGTCTGTTTTATTAAAGTATCATTGTTTGTTAAAATCGGCGCGATTACATTTACTAATTGAGCCTGACACGCCACTTTTACCCTGTCGGAATGACGGATAAGAGAAATCAGCATAGAACCGACAAGAACGGCAGACTCAAAAGTATATATCTGTCTGAGCAATTCGTCGTGAGCGTCTGCCATTTCCCACACATTCCATTCGTCAAAAGAAATATTTATTTTTTTGCGGCTTTTTTTCTTGGCTCCTACATAATCGCATATCGCGACAGTTCTTTTTATATATTCTTCCATATCTAAAGTCTGTGCGAGAAACGCCGGAGTTGACATTTTGTTTTTGCCGTAATACTGATGCATAGAAATATAATCTACCAAATCATAAGTTTCGTCGAGGACTTCTGAATCCCACGAAGCAAAAGTATTCATACCGTATCCTGACGAACCGCAGGCCACAAGTTCTATCGACGGATCTGTCCATTTCATCAGTTTAGCCGCCTCACAGGCTACGCGTCCGTATTCATACGCTGTTTTATGCCCGATTTGCCACTGCCCGTCCATTTCGTTTCCCAGACACCATAATTTTATATTATGCGGCTCTTTTACGCCGTGTTTTATTCTTAAATCGCTCAGATAAGTACCGGACGGACAGTTGCAGTATTCAACAAGATTTTTTGCGTCGTCGGGTCCTTTTGTGCCAAGATTCACCGCCATCATAACATCGGCGTTTACTTTTTTTGCCCAGAGCGCAAATTCATTAGTACCGAAAGTATTAGGCTCGACACAACCCCACGCCAGTTCTTTTCTTTTTGGGCGGTTTTCGACAGGCCCTACCCCGTCTTCCCAGTTATAGCCCGATACAAAATTCCCGCCCGGATAACGTATCAACGGAATATTTAATTCTTTCACAAGTTCGATAACGTCTGTCCTGAATCCGTTTTTATCGGCTGATTTATGATCCGGCTGATAAATTCCGCCGTAAACTGCCCTACCCAGATGTTCAATAAACGAACCGTAAATCCTATCGTCTATTTTACTGATTGCGTAATTTTTATTTATTGTGATTTTAGCTTTGCTCATGTTTTATAACCTCCGATATATTTTAAATAGATTTTTGATTATTATATCATTGAATAATTAAAAAAGCAAGAAAGTATTTATTTAGTTACTAAACTTTTTATTTTTTGTATAATTTTGCATAACAATAAAATTAAAAATTTTATACGCTTGCTACTTGCAAAAATACGTCAAAAATGATATAATGATTTTATATAAAAAATAAAAGCAGCATATAAACCTAAAAAATAATTTGGATTATATCAAATTAATATAAAAAATTTTATTATTTTAAACGTCAAAAAATACAAGTATTAACGAAGAGGTATATTTAATGATTGAAATAATCAAATCAAAGAACGAATTATGTACAGGGTGTAACCGATGTGTCCGTGAATGTCCGATGGAAACTGTAAATATTACTTATCAAGACGAAGCCGGAAACATAAAAGTAAAAATTGACCACGATAAATGTATCGGCTGCGGCCGCTGTGTTTCGGCGTGCAAGCATGAAGCACGTTATTACGCCGACGATATAGAACGGTTCTTTGATGATTTATCTAAAGGCGTTCCCATATCATTAATTGCGGCTCCGTCAATCAGAACTAACATTCCGGAATACAAAAAATTGTTTACATATTTAAAACGGCTCGGCATAAATAAAATATACGACGTTTCGCTGGGAGCGGATATATGTATATGGGGTCATGTCCGGTATCTCGAAAAAAATAAAGACGCGCGTATTATCACTCAGCCCTGCCCGGTCGTCGTAACTTATTGTGAATTATACCAAAACGATTTGTTGAAAAAATTGTCTCCGGTACACAGCCCGATGGCATGCACTTCGATTTATATGAAAAAATATCAGGGCATAGACGACCGTATATCCGCGCTATCTCCGTGTATCGCTAAAAAAATCGAATTTAATGATACAAAACTTGCAGAATATAATATTACATTTTCTAAATTGCTTGAATATTTAAAAAATAATAATATCACGCTTCCCGATGAAGAAACCGAATTCGACCACGATGAAAGCGGTTTTGGTTCTCTGTTCCCCATGCCGGGAGGATTAAAAGAAAATATCGAATATTTTATTAATAAAAAACTACATATCGCCAAAGCGGAAGGGTTCAGTTTATATGATAAACTAAATCAATACGCCCAAACTCCGGAATTTTTTCTTCCGGAAATATTCGATGTGCTTAATTGCGAAGAAGGCTGTAATATCGGAACAGCTTGTTCGCATGATAAAAACATTTTTGAAATAGATAAAATGATGGACAACAGCCGTCGAAAAGCAACGGAAGAACGCAAACGGGAATATTATGAATCGATATATAAAAAATACGACGAAACTTTCGACCTTTCACATTTTATTAGAGTATATCAGCCAATTCCCGTATCATTTCCGGTTATAACCGAAACAGATATTGAAAAATCTTTCGTATTATTAAATAAAACCGAATTTGAAAAACAGCATATAGACTGCGGCGCCTGCGGCAGCGACACTTGCTACGGAATGGCGAGAAAAATCGCGCTCGGCGTAAATATTACAAGTAACTGCGTTTTTAAATCAAAAGAAGACGCGAAAGTTGAACACGATGAAAATATACTCGCCCATCAACAAATCGCAGTAATGGAAAAAAGCCGCGAAGCAGACGAGCGTATGCGGACAATGCTTGACAGTAACCCAAATATCAATATTTTATTCAACAGTAAATATCAACTTATAGATTGTAATCTCGCCGCAGTAAAATTTTTAAAGTTTGAGACAAAAGAAGACGCTCTTACTGGATTTGTCGAACGCATGGTAAAAAGCATTCCTTCGTTTCAGCCTGACGGGCGTGAATCTATTCCGCTTGCCGGCAGGCTGATTACAGCCGCGAAAAACGGTTATGTAAAATTTGAAACTGCATTGATACTTGAAAGCACCGAACGGATATTGGACGTAGAATTCAGAAAAATTCCGTATGAAAACACTTTTGCAATCGTCGGTTATGTCCATGATATGACTGAGATACGTAAACGTGAAGACGAACTTATCCGAGCAAAAGAACAAAACGAGTTACAGCTTACGAAAATAGATTTAGTAGTGCAGGCGACAAGAATCGGTTTATGGGATATGGCAATAACGGATACTGATCCCGGCAATCCAATGCATGCTATAATATATTCAAATGAATTCAGAAATATATTGGGATTTACAAATGAAACAGATTTTCCGAATATTATCGGCAGTTGGAGCGAGCGTATCCATCCTGAAGATAAAGAAATGGTTTTTGAAGCTTTCTATAATCATTTAAATGATAAAACCGGTCAAACTTATTATAATATAGAATACCGTCTCCGTATGAAAAACGGCGAATACGCGTATTATCGCGATTACTGCGAATCGATACGCGATAAAAACGGCAAGCCTTTACATTTAGCAGGCGCGCTAATCGATGTGACCGAAACCAAAAATATTATTCTCGATACTGAAAGGCAACGCATAGAAGCAGACGCCGCGAGCAAATCAAAGAGCGATTTTCTCGCCAATATGAGCCATGAAATACGGACGCCGATGAATGCAATCATTGGAATGACCACTATAGGCATGAACGCCAAAAATATAGAACAAAAAGAAAACAGCCTTGTAAAAATAAACGATGCTTCCAAACATTTATTAGGCATAATAAACGATATTTTAGATATGTCTAAAATAGAAGCCGGCAAATTTGAGCTTTCAGAAGTGACGTTTAATTTTGAAAAGATGTTCCAGAGTATCGCAAACGTAATAAGTTTCCGTTTAGAAGAAATGAAACATCATTTCGCTATATATATTGACCGGAATATACCGGACATAATAATCGGAGACGAACAGCGTTTATCTCAAGTCATCACAAATTTGGCCGGGAATGCAGTAAAATTCACGCCAAAAGAAGGCTCCATCAAAATAAATACATATTTTATAGGCGAAGAAAAAGGCGTTTGCACTATAAAAATAAGCATAACTGACTCCGGGATAGGCATCAGCGAAGAACAGCAAAAAAGATTATTCCAGCCTTTCCATCAAGCTGAAAGCCACACGGCGCGTAAATTCGGGGGAACAGGACTTGGACTCACTATTTCCAAAAACATCGTTGAAATGATGGGCGGTGAAATATGGCTTGAATCTGAAATTGGTAAAGGTTCTACTTTTAGTTTTACCGTTAAATTAAAACGTAGTGAAAAGAAAAATTTGAAATTCGGCTCGAGAGAAACGGATTTGAAAAATATACGCGTTTTGGCTGTGGACGATGATCCGGCTATTACAGCAGATTTTAAAGGAATTATAGAAGGTTTAGGCTTATCCTGCGATACTGCTATATGCGCCGAAGACGCTTTACAACTGATTGAAAAAAACGGCGCGTATAATCTTTATTTCGTTGATTGGAGAATGCCCGGTATGAGTGGCATAGAATTGACAAGAGAATTGAAAAAAAATATTTCAACGCAGGAAAATTCTTTGATAATCATGCTTTCTTTCTTTGAATTTAGTATGGTCGCCGAAGAAGCTAAAGAAGCCGGAGTCGATATGTTTCTGCAGAAGCCTCTTTTTCCGTCAACTATTGCGGAAATTATAAGTAAATATCTTGGGGTTACCGAACATCAAACAGATGAAATAAACGAAAATATTTCCGGTATTTTTGAAAAACGCCGCGTTTTATTGGCTGAAGATGTGGACATTAACCGCGAAATCGTGCTTACTTTGCTTGAACCGACTTTAATAAATATTGATTGTGCGTTAAACGGAAAACAAGCTTTACAAATGTTCAGTGAATCGCCTGATAAATACGACATGATTTTTATGGATATACAAATGCCCGAAATGGACGGTTATGAAGCGACACGCCGTATTCGGGGAATCGACATTCCGCAGGCTAAAAATATTCCGATTATTGCCATGACCGCAAATGTTTTCCGCGAGGATATTGAAAAATGCTTTGAAGTCGGAATGAACGGCCATGTCGGAAAACCAATAGATATAAATGAAATAATCAAAAAAATTATAAAATACACTGCTCCTGTGTATTCTGATAAAAATATAAATGAAGCTAACGAAGTTAACCAAACTAACGATAAAACCGATGAAACAAATAATATAGATCAGGCAGCATTACTTCTGACAGGTACTAAATAAACTGCGGCTTTATATTCAAAAAAATTCGGATGATAAAGAGGGATAAAAAATGAATAATAATTCAAAAAAACAATCAAAAGGTTTTGGAACGATATTAAATAAAATTAATTTAAAACTCCGCCCGAAACTGATCCTTATTTTTCTTGTCGTTAAAGTTATTCCGATAATTTTGCTTACTGTTATAGCATTTTCGCAAATAAATTCGCTTGGACATATATTAAGCGATATAGCCGTTGAAGATTCCACCAAAGCGTTAAACGACGGAGCCAGAGAAAATATTGAACGACTGACTACAGATACAGCGGCGGCAGTCGCGGATTTTCTCAAACAACGGGATCAAAATATTCTTCTTCTTGCAAGCCTCACGCCATCTGATGAAACATATAAAAACTTTTCCGAAAACATGAAAAGTATGATTACTATACAAAACGAATGGGTATTATCGGAAGACGGTATGTCGTGGATAGAAAAAAATCCGTATCAATATGACGGTCCGTTCGGTGTATCCGTAAACAAAGAAAATGACGACGAATTATACGGAAGCAGTTTTAATTACAGGCCGCCTGAATTTTTCAAACATGAAGCGGCGCATTTATACGATGAAATAACGTTTATTGATTTAAATGGCAACGAAATATATAAATATGTTGTTCCGGAAAATTCACATAAAAAGAATTATCCTTTAAATCCAGATAAAGTAAATGTTTCAAATCGCATAAATACATATGTTAAAGCCGAAACTTATTTTGAAGAATTATTGAAACTGCAACCCGGTGAAATTTATGTTTCCGACGTAATAGGCGCGTATGTAGGCACAAATTATATCGGTATGTACGCGCCCGGAATATTTTTGAGCGAAGACCCGAAAATAATGAATCAAGCGCACCCGAATCTTGAAGAACTCAGAAAAATCGCAAATTTGCCCCGTGATGAATTTATCGAAGCTGCCAAAAAGCAGGCTTATGCGGGAAAAGAAAACCCTGTTGGCCGGCGGTTTGAAGGAATTGTACGTTGGGGGACTCCGGTAACTGACGAAAACGGAAAAATTACCGGCTATGTAACTATGGCTTTAAATCATGATCACATTATGGAATTTGTCGATTATATTACGCCGATGATCGAGCGTTATATCAATTTACCAAGCGCTTACGAAGGCAACTACGCTTTTATTTGGGATTATAAATGCAGAAATATATGTCATCCGCGTCATCATTCTATTGTGGGTTATAATCCGTCTACAGGTGAACCGCAAGTGCCATGGCTTGAAGGAACGATGGTTGACGGAATTATAAAAGATGAAGTCGCTTTTAAACTCTGGTATGACGACGGGGGCAAAGAATGGCTTGATTCAAATCCTTCATGGGATCAATTAAGCGAAAACTCAAATGGGAAAAGCTGGGGGAAGTTTTGGGCGGAAAATTATGACAATCTTCCGCAGTTTACTGAACAGTCCCGCAGTAAAACTCCCGCCACGGAATTAACGAAACGCGGCTTTGTTGGGCTTGACGGACGTTATCTTAATAATGCACCGCAATGTACCGGATGGATGAATCTTACGGAATACGGCGGTTCAGGCTCGTTTTATATTTTATGGAGCGGTATATATAAGCCGACTACCGCCGGAGCTATCCCATATTATACCGGTCAGTATTCTGAAAAAATCCAAGGTAACAGCCGTGGATTTGCCATGGTCACTATCGGAGCGGGAATCGAAGATTTCACCGCTCCCGCCCGTGACATGGAAGCCACTTTGACTGACGCAATAAATACTAATCTTTTGAGCAATATATTACAGCTTGCCGGAACAAGCCTGATACTGTTTACTATAGTTATTTCTATGGCGATACTTTTGTCGTCTTATCTTACCGATAATATTAAATTACTGATAGACGGAATTTCGCGTTTCCGTTCCGGAGAACGTCAATTCAGGATTCATTCTAATATAAAAGACGAATTCGGCACGCTCGCTAAATCGTTTGACGAAATGGCGGACAGTATTGTAAGCAGTGTAAACGAACCGCTTTCTATCGTTAATATGGATCATAAAATTATTTATATGAATGATTTAGCGTTAAAAGTTTTAGGTAAAAGCTTAAATGAAGTTATAGGAATTTCATATAATGACACAAGTTTTTATCCGTTCGGTTCGAAATACGATCCCATTACAGCTTTGCATGAAGGCAAAGAATCCGAAGTTTTATATCAGCCGACCAGCGGGCATTATTATAAAGGCACGGCGAATTATCTTGTGGATCAAAATAATAATAAAAACGGATATATAATAGTTTCCACCGATGTTACTGAAATAGAAGACGCGAGACAGCGAGCGGAACAGGCAAGCCGGGCGAAGAGCAATTTCCTGTCTAATATGAGCCATGAAATGCGCACGCCGATGAACGCGATTATAGGCATGACTTCTATTGGCAAAAGCGCGGCGGATATAGAGAAAAAAGATTATTCTTTCCAAAAAATCGAAGACGCCTCAACACATTTGCTCGGCGTTATCAACGATATTTTAGATATGTCAAAAATCGAAGCAAATAAATTTACTTTATCCCCTACGGAATTCGCACTCGAAAAAATGTTTAAAAGAGTTATTGACGTAATTAATTTCAAAGTGGATGAAAAAAATCAAAAATTAACGGTTCATGTTGATCCCGCTATTCCGCGTATTCTTTTCGGAGACGAACAGCGGCTCGCTCAGGTCGTCACAAATCTGCTCACCAACGCAGTAAAATTTACACCGGAAGAAGGCTCGATACACTTAGAAGTGAAACTTTCAGAAGTGAAAAACGAAATATACACGCTTTTTATATCTATCAAAGACAGCGGAATCGGTATCAGCCCGGAACAGCAAAGCAGGTTGTTCGGCGCTTTTGAGCAGGCAGAATCCAGCACGAACCGCAAATACGGCGGAACGGGCTTAGGACTCGTTATATCCCGTAATATTGTCGAAATGATGAACGGTAAATTATGGGTCGATTCTGAACTCGGAAAAGGTTCGACTTTTTCGTTTACCGTATGCCTTACCTGCGCTAAAGGCGAGCAGAAGAGTTTGCTGAGTCCTGAATATAATTTAAGCAATATAAGAATGCTCGTAGTCGACGACGAACCGGATGTACTGGCATTTTTTAAAGAAGCTGCTGACCAAATCGGGATTATGTGTGAAACGGCTCTTAACGGCTCTGAAGCTCTTGCATTAATAGAAAAAAAAGGTTCATATAACTTTTATTTTGTGGATTGGAAAATGCCTGAAATGAACGGCATTGAGCTTGCTCATATTATCCATGAAACAAAGTCTGAAGACAAAGTGATTATCATGATGTCCGCTACTGACTGGAGTCTTATTCAAGATAATGCGCGTGAAGAAGGAATTAATAAATTTCTTCCGAAGCCTTTATTTATAACTGCCATCGCTGAATGCATAAACGATTATCTGAGCTTGCCGAGTGAAAATGACGATAATAATATACCGAAAAAAACCGTCGAAAATTTTGAAAATTATTGTATTCTTTTAGCGGAAGATGTAGAAATCAACCGTGAAATTGTGCTTGCGCTGCTTGAACCCACTGGAATTTCTATAGACTACGCTGAAAACGGCGCTATAGCTGTGGATATGTTTACTGCTAATCCCGAAAAGTACGGCATGATATTTATGGATTTGCAAATGCCTGAAATGGACGGGCTGACTGCCGCCAGAACAATTCGGGATTCTGATGTTCCGCGCGCTAAAGATATTCCAATAGTAGCTATGACCGCAAATGTTTTTAAAGAAGACGTTGATAAATGTATTGCGGCCGGCATGAACAGTCATATCGGCAAGCCGATCAATATCGACGACGTTATGGATAAACTGCGGACTTATCTGCATAAAAAATAATAATTATTATTTTGATTAAGTAATTATAAATAATGTTAAAATTAAAAGGAGTATTAATCTATGAAAATCGCTATGGATAAAATATGCCTGGTTTTTTCAAAAGCATTTGACGTAATTGAAAAAGAACAGTTAGGCGCAAGTGAAAATCACAGTATGCGGGTCGCGGCTTTGTGCATCGCTATGGGGAAAAAATTAGGATATAACGACGATATGCTTTCTGCGATAGCTGTGTGCGGGTTATTTCATGACAGCGCGTTAACTGAATATCACCTTTCGCAAAAAACAGGCGTATTACAGGAAAAAAACATGGTTCTTCACTGTGAAAAAGGACAAAGCCATGTATCCTGGCTGCCATTTAAATTAAATATAGATATAGATAAATTTATTTTACATCATCATGAACGCGGCGACGGATTGGGCCCGTTTCACTTAAAAGAAAATGAAATTTCAATGGAAACGGCAATAATCGCTGCGGCGGACGCAGTTGACGCCACGTATCATCTTCAATATGTTAAAGCTGAAAAACTACCTGAACTGCGCGAAAAAATTTTATTATATGCCAGCACGTACTCAACGCTCGCCTCGATAAAAGTTTTGATTGAAGTTTTAGATGAAAATTTGCTTGAAACGCTGCGCGACGAAAACATAACGCAAACAATGGACCGCGAACTGCCCCGTTGGGAAGAAGATGTAAGAGATTTCAGGGTTATTCGCGCAGGCGGTTTTATCGCGAGGGCTATCGACTATAAATCAGAATTTACGCGTATGCATACAAGTCAAATATCCAACCGCGCCTGGGTTATGGCAGAACATTACGGTTATGATCTTGAAGAAAAGCACGCGCTTTTTCTCGCTGCTTCTCTGCATGATATAGGCAAAATAGCAACGCCTATCGGGATACTGGAAAAACCGGGTAAACTCGACGACGATGAATTTATTATTATAAAACAGCACGTTAAAAATACGCTCGATTGGCTCGGCGAAATTCCCGATTTCGAGCTTATCAGAAATTGGGCCGCAAATCATCACGAAAAATTGGGCGGATTCGGTTATTCACGTGGAATTAACGGAAACGAATTGGATTTTAATTCGCGCTTAATGGCGTGTATTGATATATATCAGGCTGTTATTGAACCTCGGCCTTATCACGGCGCAAGAACTCACGAGCAAACGATGGAAATATTATATGATATGGCATCAAAAGGACAAATTGACGAAAAAATAGTCAAAGACATGGATATTGTAATGGCGAAATATTCCATGCAGCAAGTCCCCTCCCCGATTCAAGACGATGAAGCGTGCGCGATTTTCAAAGCTCATGAAAAAACTCCCGTAAACGGTTATCGTTGCAATATTTGCGGTTATTTTCATGAAGGTGATGGTTTACCTGAAGATTTTATTTGTCCGGTTTGCAAGCACAGCGCAAATTATTTCACGAGAGCAAATCCCGCGTAGTTTTTCTACGCATAAAATATAAATAATCACGGAGGAAGAATTATTGTGGATAACGAAAAATTGTATCTTGAAATTATAAATAACATGGATGAAGGCGCTTATTTCGTAAACACAGAAAGAGTGATTACATTTTGGAATAAAACGGCTGAAAACATAACAGGATACAAAAAAGAAGAAATACTCGGGAAGAATTGCCAGGACACTCCGCTCAAGCATATTGACGGCGAAGGTAATTTGATTTGCAATGCCGGTTGCCCTTTACATAATGTATTAATTGACGGCCGGCCGCGAAAGCATAATATTTTTTTAAGGCATAAAGAAGGACATCGAGTTCCCGCTTCAGCAAATACTTTCCCGGTAATTGAAAACGATAAAATTATCGGAGCAATTGAAATTTTTATGTTGAGTTCTCTTGTAATTTATGATGACGATTTAATTACCCAATTATCAAGTTCAGCGTTGAACGATCAGCTTACGGGTGTTCCGAACAGGAGAAAAGTCGAGAGTTTTCTTGTTCTGCGTTTAAGAGAAATGGCGTTGTATCAAAATAAATTATGCGTGGCATTTTTAGATATTGACAATTTTAAGAATTTTAATAATACATACGGTCACAATGCCGGAGACGCCATTTTAAAAACTGTATCGGAAGCAGTTATGCACATGATAAGAAATCAGGATTTATACGGACGCTGGGGAGGCGAGGAATTTATCGGGATATTTACAATAAATGAAGATAACGACGTATTATTGATAGGAGAAAAAATACGCACTTTAGTAGAAAAAACCGTTATTAAACATGAACATTTGACGCTTTCTGTAACGGTATCAGTAGGGGTAACTTTAGCGCGTATCGGAGATACAATAGAATCTGTCGTAAAAAGAGCTGATGAATTAATGTATAAAAGCAAACAGAACGGGAAAAATTGCGTCACGGTAGACATAAAATAAATAAAATTTATTGATTAAATCATAAAAAATGCTTACTTGCAAACACAAATTACAAGTAAGCATTTTCTTGAAACTCTTGATATAAATAATTGCTGGCACCCCCAGCAGGACTCGAACCTGCAACTGCCCCTTAGGAGGGGGCTGTAATATCCCTTTTACTATGGAGGCCTGTATTTATTAATATTATAAAATATATTTTATTATTTGTCAATAAAAATATTATATAAAAATATATTGTAATTTTTTTTATTATATTATATAATTATATATGCGTTAATAATTTAATTATTTATTAAATAAAAAAATAAAACGGAGGAAATTTTTATGGATAAAATCCGCGTGGCAGTTATCGGGAACGGTATAATCGGCGAAGAGCATATCAGAAATTACAAAAACATAAAAGACTGTGAAATCACGGCTATCTGCGATATAAACGAAGAAAGATTAAATTATATAGGCGATAAATACGATATTAAAAAAAGATTTACGCATATTGGCAAAATGCTTCTTGAGGACGATATAGACGCGGCTGATATATGCCTGCATAATAATCTTCACGCTCCTGTTACTAATGCTGTTTTAAATTCAGGCAGGCACGCATATTGCGAAAAGCCTATGGCAGGCGCGTATGCCGACGCTTTATCAATGTATGAGACTGCGCAAAAAGTTGGCAAAAAACTGCATATACAGCTTGCGCTGCTTTATGAGGACGCCGCCAAAGCTTCTAAAATTTTAATCGACAACGGATATTTAGGAAAAATCTATCATGTCAGGTCATGCGGATTCAGAAGAAGGGGCAGGCCTTTTGTTGACGGCTACGCCACGAAAGAATTTGTCAACAGCCATACGGCGAGAGGCGGGGCTTTATTTGACATGGGCGTTTACAGAATGTCGCAGCTTTTATATTTAACGGGGTTGCCGAAACTCGAACGAGTAGTTGGAAAAGTATATCAGGAAGTCGAAGTTGACGAAAAAAGGAAAACCGAGAGCGGATTTGACGTTGAGGAACTTGGGACGGGTTACGCGGTTTATGAAAATAATATATCTCTTGACGTTATTGAATCATGGGCGATACACATGGGAGGAGTCGGGCGTTCTATGATTGCAGGAGATAAAGGCGGATTAATGTTTGACCCGCTTAGTTATCACACGTTAAAAGAAGATTTGCAGATTGACCAGACTATTGATTTAGGCGCGATGAACTACAGAAATCACACGGTTCACGCTGAAAACTCTATGTATGATTCTTCGCAGATACATTGGATAAACGTATTATTGGGTCGGTGCGAGCAAATCCCGACGGCAAAAATCGCGCTTGAAACGTCGCTTTTACAGGAAGGCATATTCTTGTCGAGCAATCTCGGCAGAGAACTGACTGCGAACGAAGTGAAATCTTTGACAAAATCGACTGCGATTTATGTGCCTAATATAGAATTGTAGAAAGTTTGTTTAAACGCAGGAAATTTATATTATGTATGGATATGAATAGTAGGGGCTGGCATCCCCGACAGCCCGCAAATATGATTTAACGCCGGTTTTTTCGGCGGGACGTCGAGGACGCCGTCCCCTACTAATAGGCATTTTATTCGTAAATATCTATAAAACAAAAGATAAAAAGGATAAAATTAAATGGATTTACCAAATAATAAAAACGCAAATAAAAATTTTCGTAACAGATTATATATAATTATAACCTGCACGATATTTTTATTTTTATTTTTATGGTGTCCGTTGACTTATATTTTAGATAAAACCGGCGTTTTGAAATCCGAAGATATTAAAAATTATAAAATCCCCGATAAAATTTATACAAGCGGGGCTTTTGCAGGCGTTTTAAATAAAATCGAAGAGGGAAAAGCGGAACTTGATAATTTATATACAAATTATCTGCCTATGTACGGCGGAATTGTCACTTTTTTGAAAACCGCGGACAGCGATATGTCTTACGCTTTTACGGATTTACTCGAAAATATTTCTAAAAATTCAAGTTCCGCAGATTCAATTAATTTACTTAACTCAGATAATCCAAATGATAATAACGAAAATGAAGAATTGTCTATTATAGACGAAATCGAATTTTCCACAATGATGGTTATAAACGACGGATTACATAAATATTACGCCATATCGCCGTCTGATTCAAATGAAGATAGAATAGAAAGTTTTATAGATACGGCGTTGTCTTTCCCCGAAGAAACGCTTAGAGCAAATATGGAAAAACAGATCGAACATATCAACAGAATATCCGCCGCAACTGTTAAATCAAACGCGAATTTTTATTTGTATATCGGCAAAAGAATGCAGGACGCAGAATATTTTACGAAAATAATCCCAAATGAAATATCGACGGCTTCTTATTTTAATGAATTTATGGACAGAATAGAAAACACAAAAGGCAAAAGCGCGTTAGACGTAGATACTTTAGAAAAAAGAATGGAAAATATATTCAGGACGGATCATCACTGGTCGGCTTTGGGAGCTTACAGCGGTTATTGCGATATTATAGATATGATAAGCAAAGTTTCGCCGGAAATAGGCGCGCCGGTTAAATTAAACGGCTTAATTTCTTATGACGGCGTGCAAATGAGAGGTTCTGCGTCGCGGATTTCTTCTTTCCAGCGGTTTTACGAGACATTTACTGTAATGGATATTGATTTGCCGGAAAATAATAAATATAATATTTCTGATGTTATTGGCGAATATGAAAACGGGACTTTTAATAAAAGCAGGTTTGCGGACCATTATGAAATATATTATAAACGCAGGAATAAATATACATACGAGACAAATAATACGGGAAGAAAACTTTTGATTATCGGCGATTCTTTTACATGGGGGTCGGCTTGGCTGATTGCGGCTAATTTCGACGAAACATATTTATATTATCCGTGGGACAGAAAAAAAATATACTTGAACGAATATATTGCCGAAAACGGGATTACTGATGTTTTATGTATGTTGTTTTCAGACAGGATTTTATTTAATATATATGACGACTGTCCGTTGAAAAATATATTGACGGATTAGATTAAAAAAATCAAAAGAGATAACGTAATAAGGAGTTAAAAGTGGGAACAGAACATTTATCTCTTTTAATAAAACCCGCTTCGAGTTTATGCAATTTAAAATGCAGATATTGTTTTTATCACGATTTGGCGGACAACAGAAACATTAAATCTTACGGAATAATGCAAAATGACGTCGCCGATATTCTTATAGAAAACGCCGTGAATGCAGCCGAAAAAAGCATATCGTTCGCTTTTCAGGGAGGAGAGCCGTCTCTTGCGGGGTTTGATTATTTTCGTTATTTTATTTATTGCGTAAATAAAACTATAAAAAATAGCAGTAAAAAGCTTCAGGTAAATTATTCTATCCAGACAAATGGGATAAATATTAGCGAAGATTTTGCAAAATTTTTAAAAGATAATAATTTTCTCGTCGGTCTTTCACTTGACGGGGTTAAAGAAATAAACGATTATTTCAGAATTGATGCCAAAAACGACGGGACTTATAATAAAATAATAAAAACCGCCGAATTATTTGACAAATTAAAAATAGATTATAATATTTTGACAGTTATAACTGCACAGACTGCCAAACATATCGAAAAAATATATAATTTTTATAAAAAACGCGGATTTTTTTATTTGCAGTTTATCCCGTGCCTTGAGCCGCTTGTCGGGGACGATTTTCCCGGCGTTTCGTTTGATAAAATTCCCGGCGCGTCGGAGTCGCCGCGCCCTGCATCGCATTATCTTACGCCGGAATTATACGAAAAATTTTTGATTAATTTATTTAATTTATGGTATAGCGATTTTATAAAAAATAAATATATAAGCATACGTTTTTTTGATAATTTAGTAAGAATCGCGGCGGGTTATCCGCCGGAACAATGCGGGACTTACGGATTTTGTACCGGCCAGTTTGTAATCGAATCCGACGGGTCGGTTTATCCGTGCGATTTTTATTGTGTTGACAACTGGAAAACCGGAAATATTCTTGATATGTCGTTTGAAGATTTATATAGTTCGCCTAATATGCAAAAATTTCGCGAAACTTCGTTATATAAAAATTATTTTGAACAAGAACGCGAAAAATGCGAGGCGTGCAAAGTTTATTATTTATGCAGGGGCGGATGCAGAAGAGACAGGGATAACAAAAAAGACGGTTTTGCCGGAGAGAATATATACTGCGAGGCGTTATATAATTTTTATTGTTTTGCTGAACCGCATTTGAACGATATTATTAAAAATATAAAAATATAAAAATAAATAGGGAAATTTTTATGTTAAAAATCAGAGAAGTTGTTTTAGAGGATTTGCCGGATTTATATGATTTATATATGAATCATCTGACTAAATCCCCAAAAGCTCCGCAAGACGAACCGCAGGATATTTTTAAATGGACAGATTTGCTTGTAAAATTGATTGTGGATCCGGATTATCACTTATTAGTCGGTGAAATTGATTCAAAAACAGTATCTTCCGTGACTTTAATAATTATACGAAATTTAACTCATAATTTACGGCCGTACGCGTTAATTGAAAACGTAGTCACTCATGAAAATCACAGAAATAACGGCTATGCTTCGGCATTGATAGATTACGCAGAAAAAATCGCAAAAGATAATAAATGCTATAAAATTATGCTTATGACAGGCTCAAAAAAAGAAAGCACTCTGAGATTTTATGAGAAATGCGGGTTTAATAAAAACGATAAAACCGGATTTATAAAATGGATTTAACAGATTTTTAATTGTTTATACTTGTTATCGAAAATTATATTATAGTATAATGGTTTTGTATGTTTATATAAAAATCGCTGTGTTGCCTTGATAACCACAGCAAAATTAAAACAAGGGGTTAAAATTAAATAATGAAAAATGCGCAAGTCAGAGAATTAACCAAAATGGCTATAACAGCCGCGCTTTATGTAGTTTTATGTTACGCGTTCGCCTTTATGAGTTATGGGCTTATCCAGTTTAGAATAGCTGAAATTTTATTAATTTTGGTTTTATATAACAAAAAATATTGCATTCCGGTTATATTGGGAACGTTTATCGCGAATATGCTAAACGGCGCTTATGACATGATTTTCGGAACGCTTGCGACAGTTTTTGTATTATTGATTATAATATTAATACAAAATAAAACTGTAAATAAAATAATTATAGCCCCTGCTGCGGCAATAATTAATGGGATTATAATAGGCTTGATGTTATTTTATATATTTAAAGTGCCTTACGCTCTCTGGTTTTGTATGATAAGCGTGGCAGCCGGTGAATTTGCCGTAGTTTTAATCGGCGTATTAGTGTTTCACGCTGTCGAAAAAAACAATAAAAGATTTATAGATTTGCTTAGGGAATAAAAAATATGATAAGATAAAAAAAGGGATAAAGGAGAAGAAAAAAAGCATGAGTAATATTATAGAGTTTCCGGGAATTGGCATAGGGCCTTTTGAGATTGACCCTATCGTGATAAAAAATGTTTTTTGGAGCGGCAGGGATATAGCATGGTACGGAATATTTGTAATGCTCGGAATTTTGAGCGGGATTTTTTATTCTTTTTGGAGAGGGAAAAAAAATAACGGAATAGTTGTGGACGATATGATGGATATAGCGATTTTTTCAATACCTGCGGCAATAATAGGAGCAAGATTATATTATATAATATTTAAGCCACGGCCTGATATGTTCAAAACTTTTTATGATATTATCGCTGTCTGGGAAGGCGGGCTCGCTGTTTACGGCGGCATAATTTTAGGATTTTTAGCGGGATTTTTAGTCTGCAAATACAAAAAAATATCTTTTTTAAAAGTTTTTGATTCTGCGGCTCCGGCAGTTATGCTCGGTCAGATTATCGGCAGGTGGGGCAATTTCACAAATGCCGAAGCCTACGGAATCGCAACAGGGTTACCATGGGGAATGTCTATAAACGGAGCTGAGCCGGTTCATCCGCTTTTTCTTTATGAAATTTTATGGAATTTGATCGGGTTTATAATTATAAATCTTATATATAAAAAGAAAAAATTTGACGGTCAAATATTTTTAACTTATATATCATGGTACGGCTTCGGGAGAATGTTTACAGAAGGTATCAGAGGGAACGATACGCTTAAATTAGGCGTCTTCAGAATATCGCAGATTGTAGCGTTTTTGTGTTTTGTTATAGGGATAGCTTTGTTTGTTTTATTGTTTATCAAATATAAAAATCAAAAACTTGAAAACGAAGCGTATGAGGGAGTATATACAGCGGCAAAAAATAAACTTCCGGCAGAAATTGACGCAGACGATGATAAAACTGATGAAGCCGATGAGCCTGAAAAAGCCAAAAATGCTGAAAATGACGCAAAAAACGAATAACATAACATATCTTGAAATTTATTTTAAAAAATATATAAATAAATAATTTTTAGGAGGATTAATTTATGGCAAAATTAAAGTCAAGTAAATTAAAAATTATTATTAGTTTAATAATTCTGACTTTGATAATTTCAATGTTCACAGCATGCGGCGGAAATACCGAAGAAACTAAAAAAACTGACGGTAACACGATTTCTGAAAAAGAGGGAAACAACGAAACCGGAGACGACAACGATTCCGGCGAAGCACCTGCAGAAGTAAAATTGCTGCCTGATTTAGGCGATGCGAACTTCGAAGGTTATACTTTTAGAGTTATAGTAAGAAACAGCTCTTCCGGAGACTGGCTCGACTGGAATCCGAGAGACGTGTACGCCGCAGAAGAAAACGGAGATACTATAAACGACGCCGTTTACAAAAGAAACGTATATATTGAGGACAAATATAATTTTAAAATTGAAGAGACTTATAGAAAAGACAACGACGTAGGGAGCGATGTTAATAAAGCGGTAAAATCGGGTGATGATATTTATGACATGGCAGAAGTGCAAATGCGAAATGCTCCAAGCCTTGCTCTGACCGGGATTTTTTTGAATCTGCACGAAGTCGAAAATCTCGAATTGACTCAGCCGTGGTGGGATCAGGCTGCAAACTCGGCTCTGTCATTCGGCGGGAAATTGTTTTTTACTTCGGGAGATTTATTAATGGTAAACAATGATACCTGCACAGGGTTTGTTTTTAATAAAGAACTGTTAAAAGACCTCGCGCTTGACGACCCGTACCCAATCGTAAAAGAAGGCAAATGGACTATGGACAAATTGTATGATATGTGCAAAGACGCGTCTATGGATTTAAACGGCGACGGGCAGATGAATTATACTGACGACCGTTACGGACTTATCGGTCAGCGGGATACGCTTATCAGCTTTTTACACGGCGCGAACGAATATATTACTAAAAAAGACGAAAACGACTATCCGTACATAGTATTCGGAGGGGAAAGGTCGTTTGCCGCAATGGAAGCGTGTTACAAAGTAATGTATAATGATTTTACCCATAATGCCCACCATATCGAAGGTAAAGTTCCCGCGATATATCCGGTATCCGAAGAAATATTCATGAGCAACAGGGCTTTGTTTATGTGGGTAAGGCTGAGAATAGTTGAAAATCTCAGGTCAATGGATAAAGACTTCGGAATATTGCCGATACCTAAGCTCAATGAAAATCAGGATGATTATTACACCGACGTTATCAGTCACACAGGGCTTATCATGTGTGTTCCCGTAACCGCGTCTGACCCCGCGAGAACAGGGCATATACTTGAAGCTATCTGCGCCGAGTCAAAATATACGACTATGCCGGCATATTATGAAGTCACGCTGAAAACGAAAATGGCACGCGACGACAGTTCCGCAGATATGCTCGATATAATTTTCAAAAACAGGGTATGGGATTTAGGAGAAATAGCCAATTACGGCAATTTCAGCAGCGATTTAATTTGGATGTCGATGAAAAATAATTCTGATCTCGCTTCACTGTTTGATAAATTAGAACCGAAAATGCAAAAAGATATAGATAAAGCCATAGAAAAATTCGAAAAGATTGATTAATAAATAATATAATTATAAAACGAAAGGAATAATTTATTATGTCAGAATATAAACAATTCCCAAGAACCGAAGTAGACGGCGTTAGTTTGCCCCGTATGCTTATAGGCACAAACTGGCTGGTAGGATACAGCCATACAGGACACGCCGCCGATATGGATATTCGCAATACTAATAAAACGGTTGAGGATGTCTTCCCTACCCTCAAAACTTTCACAAATCACGGTATAGACGCAATTCTGGGAGTTACAAGCATAGATAAAATACTTGTGGATTCTATAAAATATTTTCAGGATAAAACCGGTATAGAATTAATTCAAATCGACACGCCTTGGATGAATATGGACGATACAAAAGAAGCACGCGCAGAAACTGAACAGATAATCAAGAACAGCGCCAAAGCAGGAGCTAAATTTTGCTTCCCCCATCACTCAAGCGTTGAGCAGCTCGTGAACAAAAACAAACGAACCATCGACAGACTGCCCGACTAT